>Ga0172379_10012337_pt1 | contig 10024 bp, 7 predicted proteins | sample GrowelOW334metaG_FD_119756 | JGI IMG/M metagenome (GOLD analysis project Ga0172379, IMG submission 119756) | Groundwater microbial communities from an aquifer near a municipal landfill in Southern Ontario, Canada - Groundwater well OW334 metaG | ecosystem: Environmental > Aquatic > Deep...
GCCGCAGATTACAAGTTTTAAAGGAGAATCGTCAGGGAATCAACTGAATCTCAATGAATTTGAAAAATTCCAAACCCGTTTACTTCTTTCATTCCATATTTGATCTGCTATGAAAATATTTTTTTATTTTTTTATTACCCTAATCGCCGGCTGCACATCTTCTATCCCGATTGTTTCTGAAAGTGATGCCGTAAGAGCACAATTACTATGGAAAGATATCTCGTTAGAACAATTACGTTCAGACCGAGAATTATATATTGTAAAATGCTCCGGATGTCATAGTTTATATAAGCCAAGTTTCTATTCTCGCAATGAATGGATGGCAATTCTGCCGATAATGAATAGCAAGTCGAAGCTAACGGCGGTTGAAAGTGAACAGATTAAAAGGTATTTGTCACTTTTTTCGTCAGAAAAACCCTCGTTGAATTAATGTGAACAATGAAAGAGTCGTAAAAATACCATTACGGCTCTTGCGTTTTCCAATGTGGCAATAATCTTTTATATTACAGTTGCAGTTATAGTTGTTTCAAAAGAAAAGGAATATTTCAATGAATAATGGACAAGATCTTAAAAAAGAGATCACTAAAGATGAAGTGCTTACCGCATTAAACGATGTTTATGATCCAGAAATTCCAGTGAACATTGTCGACCTCGGTCTTGTGTATGATATAAAGATCATTGATGACTGGGTTGGTGTGAAAATGACCCTCACTTCTCAAGGTTGCGGCTTGTCAGATCAAATTGCAAACAATGTACGACAGCGTGTTTCCGCCCTGCCCGGCGTTTCGGATGCTGATGTGAGGATAGTTTGGCAACCTGCATGGAATCCTTCCATGATGAGCGAAGCGGCAAAGAAGAAAGTCCAGTTCTTTGGTTAAACGAGAACGAAAAATAGAGAACGTAAAAAACTTACTACATCCACGGAATCGAAACCGTTTTCGTTACGACTTCGACCATCTAATTAAAAATTATCCGGAACTTGAAGAGTTTGTCTTCACCAACGATTACAGCCACAAAACAATAGATTTTGTAAATCCAAATGCTGTAAGAGCACTTAATAGAGTGCTGTTGAAAGAATTTTACGGTATCTCCTACTGGGATATTCCTGCAAACTATCTCTGCCCGCCAATTCCCGGAAGAGCCGACTATATTCATTATGCGGCAGATTTGCTTGCCTCATCCAATCATAAAAATATTCCGATTGGAACATCTATTTCAATTCTTGACATTGGTGTTGGTGCAAATTGTATTTTTCCACTTATTGGGAATAAAGAATATGGTTGGTGCTTTGTAGGTTCCGACATCGATAATGCAGCAATTGCATCTTCACAAAACATTTTGAGTTCAAATAACATTTCAAGTAGCACAATAGAAATACGCAAACAATCATTTCCTGGAAATATTTTTACAGGAATTATACAACCAAATGAATTTTTTGATCTTTCAATTTGCAATCCTCCTTTCCATAAATCGCTGAAAGAAGCCGAAATAAGGACTCAACGGAAATGGAAAAATTTAGGTTTTAAAAAAGAAGAAAAACCTATTTTGAATTTTGGTGGACAAAATACTGAATTATGGTGTGAAGGGGGCGAAGAACGATTCGTCAGTAAAATGATAGAAGAAAGTGTGCGCTTTAAAAAATCGGTATTATGGTTTACTACTCTTATCTCCAAAAAGACTAGTCTTCCAACCGCCTACAAAGAATTAAAGAAAGCAGAAGCATTTGATATCCGTACTATTGAAATGGCGCAAGGGCAAAAAATAAGCCGAATAGTTGCATGGACTTTTTTGAACGAAACAGAACAAAAAGACTGGCGGACTAAGCGTTGGAATTTACTGTTAAAATAATTGTCCGTTTTTTTATGTTAAAGATGTAGGACACTTCTGAGGTGTCCTACATCGAGGATCGTCGTCGTTAAAAATCTTGAAGAAGAAAATACAATCTATTGCAATTCTGACCATCCTGCAGATTGTTCTTTGCTTTTACAGGACGGATCACCGGACCGTCCTACAGTTATTTCACTACCAACATTTTCTTCGTTTCAACAAAATTACCTGCCTGTAGTTTGTAAAAATATATTCCCGATGAAACATTCATCGCATTCCACTTCACTTCTTTCCATCCAGCAGATTGTTCTTCGTTCACGAGGGTTGCAATTTCTCTTCCGAGAAGATCATAAACGCTGAGTTTTACATTCGCGATTGAAGACAACGCGTAACGAATTGTTGTTGTTGGATTGAATGGGTTGGGGTAGTTCTGCATAAGTGCAAAGGATGTGGGGATCTCCTGTTTTTGCTGCACAACTTCTAAAGCAATGCCCGGAAAAAAATACTCAAGTGCATTATCCAGATGTGCTCGCCAGTTTCCGCAACTATGTCCTTCGTGCCACTCGTTGTAGATGTGATCATACATCATTATATTCGCCGTTTTGTGAAATGTCCTAACATCATTGAGAAAATCCCATCCGCCGGAAATTGGGTGTTCGTACGTTCCAACATCAATGTAAAGTTTGAGTGGACGTTTTTCTCCATTGTATGCCAAAAGGTTACCACTGCTTGCACCCGAAAATGCGCCAACATTGCCAAACACGCTGGGGTAGTTATAACCTATTTGAAGTGAAATTTGCGAGCCCATAGAATACCCAATCACTGCGCGAGAAACGGGATTTTTTTTGGTTTTGTATCGGGCATCAATATATTGCATTAAAACATTTGCAATAAAGGTAGAGTACTGCTCCTTTTGAGCACCGCCGTATTCAGCATTCCGATCCACCGGCGGTACGAACACACCAATTATTGGTGGGATCCTTTTCTTGTCTATCAAGTAATCGAGAATATTTGCAGCATTGCAGAAATTGAGCCACTCTGGTCCATCTTGAAATAGTGCAACTGCATAACTGTCAGATGCGGTAGGATTGTACCCTGGAGGCGTATAGATTCGGATTGTTCGCGTGTTCCCAAGACTCAAACTGAGAACCGTGCTATCATTCAATGTGCCGTGTGGAATTCCTGCATAATATTTTATTTCCGGTGGATCAATATAATTCGGCATAGCTAATTCCGATTTCTCACCGTAACCACCGGCGACTTTTCGCGGATTCTTTGGATCGAGAATCAGGCTTGAACTTCCATTGATAACAAATGCGTAGTCTATCCTCGCATCGCGCTCAAACACTTTTGGCAAATACCACAGATCTGTTCCAGGAATGCTTTCCATCGACCATGCGAAGTTTGTCATTGCGTTGGCATCACTTGGTACTGTGACTTTGTTTGCTGTTCCACGATAGATGAAGTGAACAATCGAATCTTCGATAAATGGCATTGTTGGATTTGCAGTGAAGAAACTATCAACGATCGCGCTTTTCTGCGAACTGCTTGCTGTTAATGTGCGGTTGTAAAATTCACTAAATTTTGGTCCCATTGATGCAACAACCGACTCTGTATCTTCGATTGCAAGTCCAATGCTTTGTGTTGTCCATGCATCGTTGACTCCAGTGTAATACAAAAGGTAACGTCCATCGGGTCTTCGAACTGCCATTGGATAAATAGTAAACCCGGCATCCCAAGTTCCCGCATATCCATAAAGGATTGGATTACCAGAATACGTATTCCAATTCAATCCGCCATTTGTTGAACTTGCATACCCGATGCAGTACGGAGATGGTGTTTCATTATCATACCACATCTCATAGATTCCATCGTGCTTGAGTACGGTACCAACAGCCTGGCTGTACTGATCCCATGCCTCTGCCAATCCACCGCTCAAAACAGAATTTCCTGAATTTTGTCGAGCCCAATGAATTGAATCTGGCGAAGTTGCAAGTCCAGTGAACCACGAACTTGTTGCCGACTTGCCCCAGTAGAACATCTTCAGCACTGAGTCTTCTTTTACTACAGAAGCTACACTAACGCTTTTTTCATCCCAAGCACCTGCAATTCCTTTCTCAAAAACATAAGTTGGATGTTTTGTCCAGTGTATTCCATCATCGGAATAAGCGTAACCGATTTTTGTAGTTCCAGAATTTGATCCATTATACCACATATGAAATTTCCCAGAATAGAAGATCACGGAACATCCTCCGATGACGGCATCAAAATCACCTGCGGCACCCGGTGTAAAGACAGGATTGCCGGAATACTTCGTCCATGTTATACCATCATCAGAATATGCGTACCCCATAGTACCGACAGAGCCCTTATATCCCCCAAACCACATATGATATTTTGAATTGTGGTACAAAACAGAACAACCAAAAATTCCATCCACAGCTTCATCCCACGACCCAGCCGGTCCGGCTGTCAGCACAGGGTTGCCGCTATACTTCTTGAATTTTGTTTGGCTTACTGCGCTCTGTGATGTTAGTGTAAACGTCAAGAGTATAATTCCTAAGATTTGCAGAACAACTCTGCAATATTTATGTGATAACATTTGTTTCATCGTGTTATCCTCCATTTCATAAAAATTTTGAAGATGATAGAATGGGAAAACCCATTGATTTCATCTTTCAATCACTGCAATTGAAGTGCCAACAGAAAAATGGGGAAAACAGACTAAAAGAGGATCAGTCTTATCGACAACGGATGATTTCGCCGGTCACGGCGGGCGATTTCGCACAGTTTTGGCGGTTGATATACCACTCTGACTCTACGGGACCAAGAATGATTACACAGTTATGTCCCAGTGGTATTGAGAAATTATATGTCGATATTTTTTCTTTCCCCCGGTACGGAATATTTATCCACACGCCTCCGCATTGCCGTTCGTTCAATGCCGAGTAGTTCTGCGGCGTGTGTAATATTGCCCTCTGCTTGTGCCATTGCTAAGTTGATGATCTGTTCTTCGATTTTCTCAAGAAAATTCGATGAATCGGCATTCGCTGCGATGAGTGAGTTTAGCGCAGAGATAAGGTCTTCTGATTGTACATTCATATTCAACGGTACAAACCTGCACACGTCTGAGATCTGAATTTCGGATGATGGTGAGAGAATGGCAATTCGTTCTACGGTATTGCGAAGTTCACGAACATTGCCGTGCCATTCAAAGGATTTCAGATATTCCAATGTTTTTTCAGGAAACTGTTTTTTGTTTGAAGATAATTCCTTCAAGAATACTTGTGCCAACAGCGGAATATCTTCGGAGCGTTCTCTAAGTGGAATTAAATGCAACGGCACTACATTCAATCGATGGTACAGATCTTCACGGAATTCTCCATGCTTTACCATCTCACTTAGATCTTGGTTTGTTGCCACGACAATACGCGCATTGAGATGCAAATCGACAGCCGAACCAATACGATTGAAACATCGGTCTTCTAACACCCGCAAGAGTTTTGGCTGAAGGTCAATCGGCATTGCTGAAATTTCGTCGAGGAAGAGTGTTCCGTTCTCTGCCAGTTCACACTTTCCTTTATGAAGAGCCTCCGCGCCGGTGAACGCACCCCGCTCATGTCCGAACAATTCCGATTCTGCCAGCGCAATAGGAATTGCAGAACAGTTGACAGCAATAAACGGTTTGTTCGACCGCGGACTTTGAAGATGGAGCAACCGCGCCAACAACTCTTTTCCTGTTCCGGTTTCCCCTGTGATGATCACTGTGGCATCGGTTGGAGCAACGCGCTTCACGCGATCCATCACTTCTTCCATTGCCGGATTCACACTCGGAATCCATCGTTGATACACTCCACGGCTTTGATATGACTGAAAGAGTGCATTGTCAAATGAGAGTTGTTCGTATAACCGTGCACGTTCAATGAACTTTCCGGCAATTGGGGCAATGGTCATGGCGATACGCTGTGCATCCTCGGTGAAGTTTTCTCCACCACGATGATTCACCATATTCAACACACCGATGATCTGATCTTCCAGTATTAACGGTACAGCAAGTGCTGCAGCAAAATTTTTCTGTCGTTCCGACGGAGTGAAGATGTTCATCTCGCGAATGACATCATCAGTAAGAAGAGGTGCATGATGTTCACGAACCCATCCGCTCACAACAGCATTGATGCCGTGGTCAATTGTTTCTTTTGTTGAATCAGGTGTTCGTGCAATGGTGACAACCGATTCTCCGTGAACCGGTTTCAAAAGCACAATAGCGGCAAAATCTGCATTACAAAACTTTGCGCACCATTCTGCTATCTGTTGGAGTGTATCGGGCACATTCTGTATTGCGCTTAAGGAATTTGTAAAAAGCTGGATCTCTTCAAGTTCCCGGATTCGTGTTTTGAGTGAGGTGATGTCTTCGGCCATACGTTACCTTAGTATTGATTTTTTTATTGAGGGATAGCATTTACCGGTCCAAGATACTTGTCAAACCAATTCAGCGTTTCTCGTATTTGATCCTCTCGCAAAACAACATGATCGCTGTTGGAGAGGAAATGCTTCTTATACTCTTTGGGCGTTCCCAGAATTTCAAAGAACGGTCGCTGGCATTCCTCCACCGGATAGATGCAATCATAGCGTCCATTTAACATAATTACGGGGGTCTTTACTTTTGGTCCAAAATTAGGGTAGAATATTTCCGGATATTCTGCAGTTGTAAGCGATTGTCCAAAACCACTGCCCATGAATACGGCCGCTTTAATTCGAGGTTCGAGTGCAAGGATGATAAATCCGATGTTACCTCCAAGGCTGAGTCCATTATAACCTATCTTTTCTGTATTGAAATCGGAACGGGTAATGATATAATCGATCGATCGCATCGCATCCTTGCACATCATTATATAGAGGTCACGACTACGTGATCGTGTATCCCTGTTGAACGGACCTCGTTCATACGTTCCTTTATAGATAGGATAAATAACTGCACGACCGCTTCGGATAATGAAATCGATCATATGCATTTGCAGCCATCGTGAATCGCGGTCATCGAAAGCGGCGCTGCCGGGGAAAAAGAGAATTGGCTGAATCGGCTCTTTTGCGTTGCGCGGAATAAATATGTCCATTGGTAGCCGTTCGTTACTATAAGCGGCATCGATAACAATGCGTTCCTTGATCCATTCCTCGGATGTGCTATCTATTGATTCGACCACAGAACGAAGATCGCTCTGATCATAAGCATACATTCGTCTGATATAACTGTAGGTTTCCTTGGAAATCGGTTTTACTGTTCGGCAATCGATGACTTCGCGCTGTCTCACAAATTGCCATGCACTACCTGTGTCCGGAAGATTTTCTGTACTTTGCATACAGCGAAAACCATTTGTTGCAGAACGATTGAACGGTGAAAGTCCTAGCCATTTATATAATGTGTACGGCGCATCTTCCCACGATCCTCCAATGATACATCGTCCATTTTCCATTTCATTCCAACACCATTCCCGTACATTCCCCGCCATATCATAAGTTCCAAACGGACCGACACCTTGATATTTGCCGACGGGTGCAGATCCTTTAGTATTTAGGTTACTCGTGTTAATGATAAACGATCCCTGTTCAAATCCTGCCACCAATGTCCAATGAAAGACTGACGGAAGTTTTTTCTTCACAAATTTTGCATACGCTGCAGCTTCATACCAACTGATTCCGCCAACAGGGAATTGATCTTCACCGATTGGATAGGTTCCTTCAGACCATGTGGACGGACCGGGAAGTTTTGTTTTGTCAACAAACTTTTTCATGGCTTCAGGCCATGAAATTTTTCCTCCATTGTCTGTAAATGGAATGTCCCAATATTCTTGTTTTCCATAGCCGCCGGAATCAACAAAATGTTTGTATTCTTTGTTGCTCACTTCGTACCTATCAATAGAGAACTCATCGATCAGTACTTTTGGCAGGTTCATAAAAAGAACAACGGGGTCGGTTGTACCTGCTGGAACATTCACCATTCGATTCAATTTCGATTCATTCTTTTCCAATTTATAGGTAACTCTGATCGGTTCGATCCACCGTATTGTCTGCCAGACATAGAGTCCAACCTCCAATGGTACAAAGCCATCTTTTAGTATTCTAACCCGCATAAATCCGGCCGGAAAACGTACACTGTCTAACGGTGTACGGCCAATTGATTCCCATACAGTATCATCATTGGCGTAATTGCGTAGTTGGACTTCCGCACCTTCGGGATTAGTCTTCAAGATGACAAAACCAGACATCTCTTTCAGAGCATGTTGAAATTTTGGATTATCAGGAATTAACTTCTCGACTTTACGTGTGAGCCGAAATGCAGGAAGAAACTTTTCTTCGCGAGCAAGTTTTATAATCCCAGGAAGAATATCTGTTTCCGCCCATCGTACGTGAGAACTATGAAGCAATGACTGGATACCAAACAGCGCACCAAGCATAAATACAAATACGAAAGAAATAATTATTTTCTCTTTCCTTGTTAGAAATTGCACATTGGAGAGTAGAGAAATTAATTGTTGGGAGAATGATTTGTTCTTCTGAATATCTCCCAGCAGAGAAAGAAAATCTTCCGCAGAAGAAATACGATCATTCGGATTTTTCTGAAGTGCTTTTTGTACAACGCGTTCGATTGAAATCGGTATTTTACTATTGATCGACCGGGGAGTGGGTTGTTTCAAGTTTGTAATTGCATAGATCAATCCCTGTTCAACATCTCCCTGAAATGGACGCTGACCTGTGAGCATTTCATACAACAATACACCGACAGACCAAATATCACTCCGTGTATCGACAATTCCGCCAACTGCCTGCTCCGGAGACATGTAGGCCACCGTGCCGGGCGTTCTTCCAATCATGGTAATCGTTGAAACATTTTGCGCTTTTGCTAGACCGAAATCTAGAATTTTCACCAAGCCGTCTGGCGTGATCATGATGTTTGCAGGTTTAATGTCTCGATGGATAATACCATGTTTATGGGCGGCTGCAATCCCTTCGGCAACTTGCGCTATGAGTTCAAATGTTTTTTTGATTTGTAATGGACCCCGCTCAAGTATCTGCTTGAGTGTTTCTCCTTGATAATAATCCATTACAATATATAATTGTCCGTCATCATTCTCGGCCACTTCATGGATCGTACAGATATTGCGGTGCTGTAGGGAAGAGACGGTTTGTGCCTCACGAAGAAAGCGTTTACGTGCATCTTGATCGCGGGTAAATTCAGACGGTAGGAATTTCAATGCAACAATGCGCTTAAGTTTGGTATCCTCAGCTTTATACACCACACCCATGCCGCCGCCACCAATATGATCGAGGATTCTATAATGCGATATGGTTTTACCTGTCATTTAGTTTATCGATTAAAATGATAAAGCCATTACCGGCTTTTGCCGTTTCACGCAAAAGGAAATCTAAAAAATGATACAGCAGAAAGACTTTTTTTGAGAAACAGTTGAGAAATTACAATAAAGAATAAATCTATCTTAAATTATTTGGATTGTTTGTCCGGCTGTGCCGATGAGTGGAAAGAGGAAGTTTTATATGAAGAATCGGGTAAAAAAGTCCCAAAGTCCAATTCGCGGCATGAGCCGGCGAATTACATCTTATGTGATGAAAACGTACGTGGAAATAAGTAGAGAGTCAACTGGAAGTATTTAACTAACATCTGACAACAAAAGAAGGAATTGACGAAAATTTTCGACATTTTGTTGTATAACCGAACGAATAAAAGATGTTTTTCCTAACAATTCCACATAAGAACTCTGTTTTGTCAAACACAACATGTTCTGCATAAAGAAAATTCATGGCATTTAAATCCTTACACATTATCGAACCAATTCTTAAAGCATTAACAGAAGAAGGTTATCATACTCCCACTCCGATTCAATCAAAAGCTATTCCTATTATATTGCAAGGAACGGATCTGCTTGGTTGTGCACAGACAGGAACAGGAAAGACAGCAGCATTTGCGATTCCCATTCTTCAATTGCTAAGCGGTAATCCAACACACGATCATAAACGAAAAATAAGGAGTTTGATCGTTACTCCAACACGTGAATTAGCGATACAGATCAATGAGAGTTTCAAAGCATACGGCAGACATACCGGTTTAACATCAACTGTCATCTTTGGCGGCGTGGGACAATTACAACAGACAAATGCTCTGCAGCGAGGCGTCGATATCTTA
>Ga0172379_10012339_pt1 | contig 10023 bp, 5 predicted proteins | sample GrowelOW334metaG_FD_119756 | JGI IMG/M metagenome (GOLD analysis project Ga0172379, IMG submission 119756) | Groundwater microbial communities from an aquifer near a municipal landfill in Southern Ontario, Canada - Groundwater well OW334 metaG | ecosystem: Environmental > Aquatic > Deep...
TGCCCAGTCGTTTTTTTATGAGTGAAAATCTTTTGCCAGAAGCTGAAACTTTTCGCCAAGTTGAGGACATTGCTTCAAATAAAGACACTTTTTTTAGGCACACTGTCGCCATGCCAGATGTTTGTTCAAAACCAGGCAGAAAAAACGCTTCCGGCACCACGATTGTGTCAGAAAAATATATCCTCCCTCAAGTAAACGACTCTGATCCGAATTGCGGCATGCGCCTACTTAAAACTAGCCTGACCGAAGAAAATGTGACCCTAGAAGAAATTGACAAGTTGTTTCAAACACTAGTGGAAGTCGTTCCAACCAAAAAATTTGTCGGCACAAAAGTGCCTTTTGATGTGGTCGTGGATGTTTGTCGCAAAGGCACCGCAGCAATCATCAAACATCTCTCCATTGAAACCAAAAACGAATTGGAAAATACCCAATGCGGAGGAAATTTTTTTGGACGTGAAATGACTCGTCAAGACATTTTCGATGTCATTCCAAAACTCTATCTTTTTTTCGCTAAATATCGCTTGGGCGTGATTGGCGCTGCTGGCAATCATTTTTTGGATCTCATGAAAGTCAGTGATTTGGTTGACCCTGAAATGGCAAAAATTATTGGAATCGAAAAAGGCCAATATCTGTTTATGATTCATACTGGATCGGGAATTTTGGGACAATACACCATGTACACGCACACGGCCAAAAAAAGAGAACACCTCTCTCAGGCGCTCATGGTAACCCTGGGAAAACTAACCTTTCGCTCCACTAGAAAAGACACCTACAAAAAAATGCAAGAAAAAATTAGAAAGCATATGACGCAAGACGATTCTCTTTTGAAATATGAGGCCGACGGGCCTGATGGAAAGATGTATATGGACGCCCGAGCGGCTGCTTCAAATTTTGGCACCGCTAACCGCGCTGTTATCACGCACAATATTTCCGAGGCGTGCAAAAAAATCCTCGGGCGTAATCCACAAATGGACCTCGTCTATGATATGCCCCACATCTCAATTACAAAAGAAAATCATTTTGAGAAAGACGTGTTTGTTCATCGTAGCAATACTTCTCGCGCCTATGGCCCCGCCAAAATGACAGAGCATCCGATTTACAAAAAGACTGGTGAGCCAGCCTTTATTCCCTCTTCTATGGCCACTGATGCCTACATCTGCGTCGGCACTGATCACAATGCGGAAAGTTTTTTCTCTGCTCCGCACGGAACAGGCAAAGGCAAAAATCTCCAAGAAACAACTATCGAGAATAAAGAGGAGCTATTTGCCAAGATGGAAACCAAGGGCGTCAAACTCTATAATGCAAAATCTAACATTGTCATCAATCAAGACAGCGCTCGCTACAAAAACATTGACGAAGTTATGAAAGGCGTCCAGGCGAACGGCATTGCTCACGTCGTCGCCAAAATGGAGCCAGTGGCGGTTTTAATGTATTAAACAATTCTATGAAAATCATCTCAATCTCAGGCCTGGATGGCTCGGGCAAATCTACCCAGATCAAACTATTGCAAAATTACCTTGAAGCGCAAGGTGAAAAGGTTTTCTATTTCCACGCCATTGAACAGGGTCTAGCCAAAAAGCTGATTGATTTTCGCAATAATTATTGCTTGATTTGCAAACTTTCCGGCAAGTGTAAGGTTTACACAGAAAAAAGCGTTACAAAGGCAACTTGGTTTCAGATAGTTTTGCGGAAGCTATTTTTGCAAATTGACATTTGGCATTTCAAGTTATTACGTAATAAATTACGTAATAACGGTTACACGTATATTTTAAGCGATCGTTATTTTTATGATAGCTTGGTGAATATTGCGTATCTTGACCATGCGAACAAGGGCGTGATGAATCACGCCCCTACAGGAATTTTAAAACCCGATTTGGCATTCTATCTTAAGGCAGACCCAAAAATCATCATGCAACGAAAGCGCGTGCCAGATCAAGGCGTGGAATATTTACAAAAGAAAGAAGCGCTTTTTATGATTGCCACTGAAAAGTTTAATTTAATAACGATTGATGGTAATCGAGCGGAAAATATAATTTTTGAAGAACTGAAAAATAAATTATGAAAAGCAACATTGCTAAATCCGCCCTCTGGGTGACGGTCTCTGAAATCTTTTTCAACCTCTCTGGTTTCATTATTCACAGCGCACTGGGACGCTTCATGGGGCCAACTAGCTACGGTCGCTATGGTCTCATCATCACACTCACCACAACCGTCATCATCCTCATCGGCAATGGTGTTCCTACGGCCATGGCGAAATATATCAGCGAGTATTTTGAAAAAGACGCCAAGATGGTCCTAGCCATCAAAAAACAAGCTATTTTTCTGCAAGCAACTATCATTGGCGCCATCACTTTAATTTTCTATCTTTCCATTCCGCTCATTTCTCGTTCATTGGGAGACATGACTCTTGTGCCACTCTTTCGAATTTCTACCCTGATCATTCCCGCTTTTGCGCTGGCTTCTTTCTATTTTTCCTTCTACACAGGCCTCCACCGCTTCAATTTGCAAGCAACGCTAAAAACTGTCCGCTCTATCGCGCGCATTCTTTTTGTCATTTCTTTGGCCTATTTTTTTAGTGTCGAAGGTTCGATTATCGGCTATGTCCTCGCTCCTGCCTCAGTTTTTATCGTGGCCTATCTAATCGATAAGTTTAAAATTAGCAAAGAATTAACTGAGCGCGCCACTCTGCAAGCCAAAGATTACAAACCAGTCTTTGAAGCAAAAAAATTAATCAACTATGCCTGGCAAATCATTTTCTTTTTTCTGGCCTATGAACTTTTGATTAGCATTGATCTCTATATGGTCAAAGGCATTCTTTTGGATGACAAATTAACCGGGATCTACAATGCCACACTCACCGTTGGACGCATCCCCTACTACATTTTCTATGCTATGACAATTTTTCTACTGCCGCTGATTTCCAAATCCACGGCCGAGAAAAATCACCAAAAAACCAGCGAGATTCTCAATCAGTCTTTGCGCCTAATGCTCATTCTTCTGGTGCCAATGATTATTCTCATGTCTGTCTTTGCCAAACCCATTCTCCTAGATTTCTATGGCAAAAACTATCTTGCCGGGGCGCCAGCGATGGCAATTCTAGAATATGGCGTGGGATTTTTGACTATTTTTTATGTGCTCAGTTTTGCTATGAACGGCGCCGGAAAAACCAAAATTTCCATGTGGATTTCTTTATTTGGCGTCATCCTCAACACGGTTTTGAATTATTTTTTAATTAAAAAATTCTCCATTGTTGGCTCAGCCAGCGCGACAACCATCACATCTTTCATCATCATGCTTATGATGCTGTATTATTTATACCGTGAATTTGGCGTGCTCATTCGGCTCAAAAGCCTCCTGAAAACTTTTTTTGCCGGAATCCTGCTCTACCTTTTTGCCACGCAATTTTCCCAAGGACCAGTCATTTTTATTTTTTGGTCACTTCTGCTTTTTGGAATATATCTCGCCCTACTCTATGCCATGGGCGAAATTAGCAAAAAAGACCTGGGATATATCCAAGGTCTCTTAAAACGCAAGAAAACAAAAAAGATGGAGGAAGCTTTTTCTGGAAATGAACCTGAAGCCTAAAAATCTAATCCGTACTATTACATAGCTATGTTAGAAAAAATAAATAAGTTTCTCGCTTGTAAAAAATGCCTTTGGATAACCCTAATTGCTATAGCCGTAATTGGCATTTTTTTTCGCACTTACAATTTTCACGACTGGCTGCCATTTAATATGGACCAGGGACGCGACGCCATTCTGATTGGCAGCGTGGCTAATGGAACAAGACCACTTCCACTGCTTGGGCCGGAAGCTGGCGGAACAGACTTCTATCTCGGACCGATGCCCTATTATTTTCAAATCATCTCCGTCAAATTATTCGGCAATTCTCCAGATAAAATGGCCTATCCTGACCTATTCTCATCAATACTATGCATACCCCTATTATTCTTTTTTCTTCGCAAATATTTTAATCTAAAAATCTCACTCGCCCTGACTACCCTTTTCTCCCTATCAACTTACGCAATTACGATTTCTCGCTTTGCTTGGAATCCGAATTCCACTCCCTTTTGGACAATTTTGGGCTTCTATGGAATTCTCAATGTGCTTTCACAAAAAAATACTTCCCGGCTATTTTGGGCAATAATCGCCGGTCTGGCCATCGGCGTAGGAGTGCAATTGCATACGACTTTTCTTTTATTTTTCCCCCTAACAACGATTGTGCTTTTTGCTATTTTGTTCGCTAGAAAAATCAATTTGTTAAAATATTTTTTTATAATTCTTGCCGTATCCCTGATCCTAAACATTCCTCAATTCATCGGTGAGTATCGAACACACGGACACAATACTGCTGAGTTTTTCAAAGGTATCCAAAACAAGCCAGTCCACACAACATCCCTGTCAAAAAATATTATGCGCAACTCGAGTTGCTGGATAGAAAGTGGTATAGTTATCCTTTCTGGATATGAAATATCCGGCGCATGTGAAATAAGTACGCGTGACAACCTAGTTGATTTGGGACTATTTGTCATCGGCATTGTCTTCACTTTTGGAGGGATACTGCTGGGAATACGCTATTTGCGTCAAGAAAAAGATGAAGATAAAAAATATTTTCTAACAATCATCTTTTTATACCTAGCTGTTGCCTACTTAATCTACATCCCTCTTGCGCAAACTCTTTCAACGCGATATTTTGTTATGCTCATTTTTTTTCCCTTTATTTTTTTAGGACTTTGGATAAAATTTTTAGCCGAAAAATTGTCAAAAAACGCTGCTTACTTTCTGCTTGTTTTTTTGCTTTTGCTTTTTACCACCAATAGCTATTTTAACTGGAAGGCTTTTAACACCTTTTCTAATTATGAAAAAGGAAATGAAAGCAATATTGGCAATGTAACCCTAAAAGAAATGGAAGGGATTTCCCAGTTTATTATTTCCAACTCAGCAGGAGAGAAGGAAGTCTACCTAACGGGAAACAAAAAATACCTTTTCAAATCGATAAATTCGATTAGATTTTTAGTCGAAAAATCAGGCACAAAACTGATTGAACTCGACAGTACTGGCGAAGACACTACGCGTGGTAAAATTTTTCGCCTACACACAGCCAATAAAGAAAAAGAATTATCTAAAAAAATACCAGCGATACAATATGTTTCCGCTGGTAGATTTCTAGTCTATCTAAGTCCTTCCAAATAAACTACTAAGGGCCATCTTCCGATTCGCTCTCATCAAGCACCTCTTGGCTGGCATCATCTGCCTTTTTTCCAAATACATCTTGCCAAAAAAGTCGATCATTTGGTCCGCTACTCTCAACTTTTTCTTGGAAAGCCAGATCAATTACTCTGCTGGGAAAAACCAGCTCATATGCAGTAATTTGCCCGGCGGGTTGCGATGCAACTACTTGAAAATCATTTTCAAATTTTTTATTGAGCGATGCAATGTCCGTTCCACTTGGAATGATGGCAAAAAATTGCGCATTTGGCCTTGAACTGGGAACTGCATTTAGCGTAGCATAATTGAGTGTCGGATCTTTTTTCTGACTCAATAAATATTTGATTGGTTGAACATGCTCTGGTTTAACATAATAGAAAAGCGCGTTTTTCCCCTGTCTTTGGATATAAATAAAATCCACCGCTTTTTGCAATTCTCCCCGCGTTACGCCGTCTTTGTTTTTCAAAATCAACGTGCGAGAAATGGCCACATCTTTGATTTGTGAGTTTTTTTGTTCCAAAAACCAGACCCTGATTCCATTCAGATTAGCACCAAGAATAATGATGAAAAGCGCTGCGCTAAGATAGCTGGATTGCTTTGACCATCTCTCCCGGAAAAAATCAAAAATCAGTCCGGTTAAAATAAACGGGACGGCAAAAACTAAAATAAAAAATCGCGGTCTTAATTGAAATGAGACTGGGATAGTGAGAATGAAAAACACACTCATCCAGACAAAAAGTAAAAGCAAAAAATCTTTCCGCGCTCGCTTTTGTTCTTTTTTTGTTGCGCGAATAGCCAATGTGATGCCCCCAATAAATAAAACCAGAGTGAGCCCAGCAGGCAAAGGACTATCCGTGGCATCCCCGGCGGTACAAAAAGCCGTAGTAATGAGACAATAATATTTCGTATTTTCCGAAAAGTTTTTCACAACTTTGGTTATAAACGGTTTATTGGTAGGCTTAGAACTCAAAGCTTGCACAAAATTTTTGGAATTTTCGCCTTTTCGCATCACATCACTAATGATAACCGGGGTGTAAATCAGCCCAAAAACTGCCACAAAAACTACCGCGTAAAGCGCCAGCTGGGTAAAAAACTTTTTTGAATAAAAAATCTCCCGTTTTTCTTTCTTCCAAAATTCACTACGAATTAGAATGAAAAGTCCAGAAACTCCCAGGAGTACAAAAAAGCCAAAAAAATGTAACTGAGATCCAATTGCCAGCGCCAGCGCCCAAACCGCAATCCAACCCAGCGCGCTTTTGGTATTTTGGGCACTAAAAAATTTCAACAGTCCAAAAAAAGCCAGAAGCACAAAAAACTGGAGTGCATTGGGATTCCAAGCAAAGCGCGAATATTCAATAATAATGAAAGAAAAAGCATACATTGTTGCAATGAGTAGTGAGGTGTTTTTGGAAAAATAGAGCCCTGCAAAAAAATATACCAACACGATTGCAAGGAGTGAAAAAAGCAAATCAGGATAGGCGAAAACTTGCGGATCAGTCGAGTTGAAAATTTTGCCAGACAGATATTGAAAATAGTAGTAGGCCGGACCCAATCGCAAAAAACCATTATCCACCGCTGTCGCACCAGCACGTGGGCCCAAAAGTGGAAGCATTCCCGCTCCTTCGTTAATTGCATGACTAACCAGTTGCGCGTCGCGCCCTTGATCCATTTTGAAATATTGCCAATCGTGAAAATTGTAGATTCTCACAAAAAAAGCAAGCATCAGAATAAATCCCAAAACAACTCCGGGAAAAAATTTATGTTGACTAATACTATTCATATTAAATTACTAATTAATTAGATAAAAACTCTTGTTCTTTTACTCTATACATTATACACCACTTGCCAAACTATTTCACTTTCAGAGCAAAAACGGAAAACTGACGATATGTTGCGCATTTTTCCACTTCATATTTCGCCAAAACATTTTCCGGCAGTCGACAACTGTCACTGGCGCTTCTGATGTAGAAAAGCCTCGCTCCCCCTTCCAAATTCACAGCCTTAGTCAATTCAACTATTTCCAAATTGGTTTTTTTGGCGATAAATTGCAATGAACGCAAAGATTTGAAAAGATAGCCCGCTTGGGCATCGAGATAGCTAGTTTTTTCTCCGGCGTTGTTGCGCCCAATATAGTCTACGACAAACTTCGCTTCTCCCAGTGTGATGTATTCAAAATTACCATTGATTTCTCTACCGCCAAATTGCAAATCACGAAAAACAGAGTAGTCTTTGTATAAACTAAAAAATGAGAATATTGTAACAACCGCAATCAATAAAAGCTTTTTATTTTTTTCTGCCAAAAACTTCAACCAAAAACCTAAAAGCAGAAATGGAACAAATTCCAAAATTAGAAAAAAGCGCATTGACAGTTCTGTCGCCCAAATCGTGAAAAAAAGAAAGGTTAATATTATATATGTGATTACTAGTTTGAGAAAAAGCCTTTTCTTTTCATCCGCTTCTTTTCGCATTTCACGAAATAGCAAATAATACCCACCCAAAGAAAAGATTGTCGCCCCCAACACGTAAAACATAAGCCTGATTTTTTCAGACAAAGGCATTCGATTGCCATCCAATTTCTTCAAGTCTCTCGCCACGTCAACATAACCACACTCTTCTTCTCGGCCATAGGAAGCAACGATACCGAAATTAGCCCTGATGTGGCAGGTCGCGTTTAGGGCAAGATTATCCAAAAAGTTGGTATTGCGAGAATTTTTAGTTGTACTGCTGAGAAAAAAAGCCAAAGTATTTAATCCGCCGGTTCTCACCTCACTAACTATTTGTCCAACATTAATCGAAAGAATGCTTGCCAGCATTACGCTTGCAACCGCAACTGTAAGCGTCTTATTTTTAAAAAGATAATATGCAAAAAATAGAGCTGCGACTGGCATAATTATCAGCAGTGTCGTGTGCAGCTGCATCCCAATCCCCATTGAAAGACCAGCCAAAATAGTCCACCAAATTTTTTCATATTTTTGGGTATTACTGATGCGATAAACAGAATAGATAAATAGCATCACAAAAAATGGCGTCGAGTTGGGATTCCAGGCAAAGCGGGAATACTTTATGACAAAATAAGCAATGGCAAAAAGCCAAGTCAGGGACAATGAAATTGATTTATTGAAATAAATTCTGGCCAACAAGAAAAATAACGGGATAGATAACAGTGAGAAAAGTAAATCAGGAAAGGCTACGCTGGCGGGACTAGCGCCAAATATTTTGGCGGAAATAATTTGAAAATAATAGAAAGCCGGCCCTAATCGAAAATCCGTCCCTCCAGCTTTAGGACCAAGCAAGGGCCAGCTATGCGTGCTAATAGCATTTTCAACCAAAGCGATGTCTCGCGATTGATCCATATTAAAACGCAACCATTCGGAAAAACTGTAAGCACGAAAAATAAACCCCAAAAGCACAATGCCTACAAGAATTAGACTTGTTTTTTTAGTTAAATTCAGTTTTTTCCAAAATTGATGCATAATTTATTCTTCAAATAAATCTTTCCAAAAAATGCGATTTTTTCTGCCAACATTTTCAACTAAAACTTTCAAACTTTTGTCCTGGGCGGTGCCACTATCTTCGCTAATCACACCATCAAGCGCCGTATCAATCGCTTCATCGTCAGCCTCCACAACAACATCCTCTATTAACACATCATTACCCTCTTTGCTGGAATCCTCGCTTCCATCTTCAGAAGCAGCATTGCTTTCTTCATCAATCAACACTTCTGAAGCGAGATCGTTCTCCGAGTCAGGTGTTGACGCTGGAATGGTGCCTAAAATTTCAAAGCTTGGCAATTCTCCAGATTTACTTTTCTTGAATGGATTTTTTATCTCCCCAAATAATACTTCGTCGCTAAACTCAAACCGCCTAATTGACATATCGCCAAATTGTTTCAGCCTAACTTCCTCGATTTGCTTGCCAAATCTATCCGAAATATCATTTTTGGAAAAACTGATTACATAAAAGCACGTAGCGGGACTAGCCACTATTGAGCCCCATCTGATGCTCCAAGCTTTTTTTTCTCCCACCGAGCGCATCGCATAATCCAATAAACTGCGATAGCTCTGTTTGGGAGGAACAATAACAATATTTTCCTGATCACAATCGGTGTGCATAAATCGCGCCAATTTTTCCAGGTGCCACCACGATTCTCCGCCAACTGATTTTAGGAGTGCTGATTTTCGATGTTTTGAAATTTTTATTTGCGATTCAGCAATTTCCGAAAACCACGTGTTGACACTATACGCATTAGTCATGATAGGAATGAGCAAAATAGCGATTGCTATATATGGCATCCATTTGAATTTCGATATCTTTTTCGCGCCACAAACCATGAATCCAAAAAAGATAAAGGGCAAGGGAAGAATTGTTAGGAAGTGCCGCGGCTGAAGTTTTGACCCGAGAGGAAAATAGGTGACAAAATAGCTGAAAAACCAGACAAAAACCAATGCGATAAAAAACTTGCGCTCAGCATTTTTTTCGGTTTTGAAAAGAAAAATGCCCGAACCAAAAAACAAAAATAGTGCAAAAATAAACCAGTTAATCGCTTGTTTCGAAGCATCAACTACACCCGTCAAAATAACCAAAAAATATTTGGAAAAAACGAAAATATCTTTTGTAAGCGCCTCCAAAAAATGCACCGATCCGGAACTTTTTTGCCCAAATGACTTGAGAAAATTAAGCGCATTATTTCCATTCGATTGCAAATCGCTCAATATGACTGGCAGATAGAATATGACGCAAATTAATATTATTATCCCCAAATATTTCCACCAATTTTCTTTTTTGTTTTTGAAAAAAAACTTGCGGACTAAAAAA
>Ga0172379_10012340_pt1 | contig 10022 bp, 16 predicted proteins | sample GrowelOW334metaG_FD_119756 | JGI IMG/M metagenome (GOLD analysis project Ga0172379, IMG submission 119756) | Groundwater microbial communities from an aquifer near a municipal landfill in Southern Ontario, Canada - Groundwater well OW334 metaG | ecosystem: Environmental > Aquatic > Deep...
AAAACAAGAATCAAACATTAACAAATAAAGTCGCTCCAACTTTTACCAAAAATGGCGAGCTTCAATTTCTCAAAAAAGACAATAGCTTAATTACTACAATTGACATTGAAATTGCCGAAAATGATCAAGAAAGAGCAAAAGGTCTAATGTGGCGAAAATCAATGCCAGAAAATTCCGGAATGCTATTTCTTTTTGATAATGAAAAACAATTATCTTTCTGGATGAAAAATACTTTGATTCCATTAGACATTATTTATGTTAACAAACTTAAAGAAATAACTGATATTCACAATAATACTGTGCCACTTAGCGAAATATCAATTCCATCAAAAAAACCAGTCCAATTTACTATTGAAGTTATTGCTGGATTTTGCAATAATAATCAGATCAATATTGGCGATAAAATTAAATTTTAAATAAATGAAAAATAAAGTTAACAATTTGATTCTCAGAGACCATCTTGCCTTAGACCGCACCAACCTCGCCAATGAACGAACTTTTTTATCTTATGTCAGAACTTCTCTTGCCTTCATAATTTTAGGCGCCTCAATCATAAAATTATTACCTACTACTTTCTATCTAATTATCGGCTTAATTACTTTGACAATCGGATCAACCTTTTTCTTTTTCGGCACTTATAAATTCTATCAATTCAAGAAAAAAATAAATCAAAATTACTACAATGATCAACAAATCTTGACATCTCAAAAACAAAATGCCGAAGAATCCAACACAAGAACAGCAAATCCAATAATATATCGACGACCAAAAGTATTTCCAGTATCGCAAACCAACTTCAAAGATTATCCAAGAAATTAAAGAATACTAAAAATAAATTATAAATATGAAAAAAATACAACTTGGAATTTTACTTGGAATAATAGCTGGAATAATCGATATTATTCCAATGATTCTTCAAAAATTAACTTGGGATGCAAATCTTTCTGCATTCTCTTTTTGGATTATTTCAGGATTTTTTATTGCCTCAACAAATTTAAAAATTAAAGGCATCGCCAAAGGAATAATTATTTCTTTTATTGTCTTATTGCCTTCTGCAATCATGATTGGATGGAAGGAACCATTCTCACTCTTACCTATTATTATAATGACCTTAATTTTAGGTGCGCTATTAGGATTTTTTGTTGAAAGATACGGCAAATAATTTATTTTAAAAATAAAAACAAACAAAAATGAAAACAAACAAAAAAATCATAAATTGGGAAATCGCTTCAACATTATTTGTAATCTTCTTCGGTTCTTTCCTGCATTTTATTTATCAAATTTCAAATAATTCCGAATTTGTTGCATTATTTGCGCCAGTCAATGAAAGCGTTTGGGAACATCTGAAACTTGGCTTTTGGGCCTTGTTCATTTTCATGATTTTAGAGTACTTTTTTATCAATAAATTAGTTCACAATTTTTTCCTTGCCAAATTTTTAGGAATTATTGCAATGGAATTAACAATTGTCATCATTTTTTATAGCTATACCTTTTTTACTAAAGAAAGCATTTTATTTGTTGACATCAGCTCATTCATTATTGGCGCCATTCTTTGCAGTCTAGTTTGTCTAAAATTTTATAAATTTAAATTAAAAACTAATTTTGATTCAGTTGCTGCAATTGGCTTAATTTTAATTGCTTTTACTTTTATGGTATTAACTTTCTTTCCTCCTCAAGTTCCAATCTTTTTTGATAAAACTGTTAACCAATACGGCATCCCACAAAAATAAATGAAACAAAAAATAAAGAAAAATTCCTTGTCCTCCGACCTGTCCATCGGAGCAAAAGCGAAGATGGAAGTCTCGAGACGAAGGAGGATAAAAACAATTTTCGTCATTCCACTTTACACAATTTTAGGCGGACTTTTAGGCTACTTTCTTTCCTGGTTAATCGCCTTAATTTTATTTCCAAATAGTCAGGCTGGACTTAGTTATATTTATACAGTAATTTTATTCATAATTATCGGCCTAATTTTAGGCATAATAATTGGCATCAAACGCAGCCGAACATAAAAATAGTTTCCGCTTCTTCCGCGTTCGCTTCCGCGTTATTCCGCGTTAAAATTGATAAATCTTTACAAAACATCCTCAAATCTCAAAACTTTATAAATAATTAATAACACTTATTAACTTAACAACAAAAATATGAAAGGATTCAACGCCAACATCGAACAAGAAACTTTACAAAACACCAATTTTCGTAAAGTCTTATATACAGGCAAACACAGTCAATTAGTTTTAATGAGCTTGAAACCAAAAGAAGAAATCGGCATGGAAGTTCATAATGACAATGACCAATTTTTTCGTTTTGAAAAAGGCCAAGGATTATGCATAATTGATGGCAATGAATATGATTTAAAAGACGGATCTGCAATTGTTGTTCCGTCAGGTGCACAACATAATATTATTAATACTTCAGACACTGAAGATCTAAAACTATATACAATTTATTCTCCTGCTCATCACAAAGATGGAATTGTCAGAGCCACAAAAGAAGAAGCAACAAAAAACGGACCAGAATTTGATGGCAAAACAACAGAATAAAAAAACAGCGCAAAGCACTGTCAAAGAACTAATAACCTAAATCCTCCAAAATCTCGCCTTCTTTCAACCAATATGGATTGCCATGATTCAAAAAACTTCTAGTATAAATCGTATCCACAATTTCAAATGCCACTCTGATCAATCCTTCACCAAGATAACTTTTTCTACCGCCTCCCAAAACTAACGAAGTATTCGGAAAAGCAATTCGAAGTTGAGCCAATCTTCGTAAAACTTCCAAAGGACTAATCAAGCCTGAAGGCAAATCAACACCATGAATCGGAGTAAAAAAATTAATTACAATTCCATCAACCTGGAATTGTTTTAATTTTTGAAAGATAATTTCCAAATCAGCATCTTCCTCACCCAAGCCAAGAATAAAACCTGAATGAAGTGACAATCCAGCTTCTTTACACAGATGCATTGATTCAAGCTTTTCTGCCCAATCATGCGATGTTACCATCCTTCCAAAAATTCGCGGAGCAGTTTCCAAATCATTAACATAATAAGCATAGCCCATTTCTTGTAAAAATTGAAAATTTCCAATTTCTCTTGAAAGCCCAATATTCAATCCAACTCTGCAATGTTGGCATGCAAATCTGAATCTTTCCAATTCCGACAACAACTTTGCATTAATCCTTTGCGTATTGTTAATAAGTTCCAATCCCTGTCTCTGGTCTCGTATTTCAGTAAGCTCTTTTTGCAAAGTAGCAGCATCAAGCTTAGGCCTTTCTTCAATTGGAATAATCCTATTATTCCAACCACAAAATTTGCAATCTGCACTGCATCTCTCAGAAATCAAATAACCACTTGCCACTCGAATCTGGTGCATTCCAGAAAAATTTGACCTTCTGATTTGCCTTGCCAAATTCAAAGCTTCGTCCAATGGCATAGCTAGAATTTCCCTAAATCCAGTCATTTCCTTTTTCCTCCATCGTCCGCCGTAGTTCCGCAGAACGAAGGCGGACCCATCGTCCGATACTTATCCAAATGTTCAAAAAAAATGAACGTTATTTTGATAAAGTACAATACCAAAAATTATATAGAATAATACGATTAAGTCAATAAAAAATCGTAACAATGTTACGATACCAAAATAAAGAACCAATCAAGCTTCAGCTTTTGCCTTGCGGATTACTTGAATCTTGCGAACATGAAATCTAATGAATGCACAATCAGTTCCGGCAATCCAGAAAATATAATCTCTGCCAATTGTCAAATTCCCAAAAGTCATTGATGAAAAACCAAGAGGAGATCCAGGATTATGAGTACAAGAACCACCAATCATCACCTCCGTTCTTTGAATCTTATCTTCCGGCAATACAGTCAAAGCCCTAGCCCTATCCTTATTCGTATACCCAGTTGCAGGAGTAACAATAACGAAAATATCACGTGCTTCTGCAAATTTACCATAGGTTACAAACAGCTGATCTCCCATTTCAAGTTTTGTCAGATCAAAATTGAAATTTGGATCACTTGCCACCAGCTGGATCTTAGTCGGATCCTGATCCCATCTCGCCCATTGTCCACTCATCGTCTTTCCTCCCTTGTTCGCCGAAGCTCCGCAGACTTGCCTGCCGTAGTGAAACGAAGGCAGGACGAAGACGGACCATTGTCCGCCAGAACTTAACGAAATTATTTTAAAAAGTTCAGCATCAAAAAAGTATATCTTAAATTACGATTAAGTCAATAAAAAAACCGCCTAGCAAGCTAAACAGTTACAAAAGTACAATTAATCAATCGTTCCAGCCTTCTGGAAAAGTACAGCTTGGATTTGGACACTTATTGTCCTTCAAAAAATCTTCAAGCTTGGCAACATGTCCGCAAATCCAACAATATTCCATATCCGGCGGACAAAACTTGCCAGTTGCTCCATACTTCGAATAAATCATTCTTGGCCCCTTCCGAATTGACATTCCAAGAATCTTCTCATTTTCCTGAGACATTTCGCCCCTCCTTCGAAGGTGGAAGGTGCTATCCCTTGACATTAGACTATACACTATAATTAAAATTTTGTCAATAAAAAAACCAAAGATCAATTTCTTTGGCTTTTAATTATTAATTTTATTCTTTAATTTGCAAAATAATTATTCAGCAAATTTACTAAAGTATTTCCAACTCTAGTACCAGATTTTGCATTTGGATGACCATCATATGGATTTGCAACATATTTTGCTGCCAAATATCCATTGTCATTCATCAATTTTTTGTGCAATTGATAAGGCAATAAATTAGTTCTTGATGGATATTTCTCATGATATTTTGCAACATAAGTCGTTGCTAACCAGTTATTAAATTTGATTGCTCTATTCGCCTCATTAATATTTGTCATTGCTTTTGGCAATGGCGGTGTCGACATTGGTACAAACAATTTATTTGGATGGCTATTATAAACACTAAATAATTCTTTATACCAAGCTTTGTATTGAGTTAACATCGCTTTTGAACTAATTGCACTTGCTGGATAACATGATTTAAAAATAATTATATCAGCATTTCCAAATGTTGCCCAAGAATTAAAATCAGAGAATAAAGTCGGAAAATCAATTGGATCAGTTCCACCATCCCACCATGGCGCCTTGCCAGTATATCCATTATTATTTAATGCAGTCTTCATACCATTGTCCCAATAAATCTGTCCAGTTGAGTGATGAACAAAAAATACTTTTTTGTTTGCTCCTGGCGTAGCTGCCAATACTGGTGTTGCCAAAAACATAATTAAAGCAACAAAGAAAAAACTCAAAGTTACTCCAAAAATTTTCTTTTTCATAATTTTTGTTTTTAATTAATAAAACTTACATTAATAATATACCACAAATAAAAAAGACCCGAAATGGGTCAAAAAAGAACGATCGAAATCAAAACAATATTGTCAAACATTTTCGCTAAATTCTAAAACGACAAAACATTTCAATCCAGCATGACTTGATAAAACAGAAAAACCATTTATCCTTTCAGCGCATTCTTTACACATTCTATTATCAACCATGTCATTAGGCAAAAATCCTTCAAATTGCAACTCCTTTCCACATTGTGCAACAAACTTTGAACCTCTGTTTGGCAAACTTCTTGCAAACAACAAATGAGCTGCCTTTATCACTCGCATTTTCCCCTCCTTCAAGTTGTTGTTTTGTTTTGAATTTAAAAATGATAATAATATTTTATCACACTTCATAAGAAAAGTAATCCACATGGTTGTAAGTTTAATATTTTAGGGTTAAAATAATATAATATTTAAATATTAAAATATATGAAATATAATAAATTGGTTCGAGACAAAATTCCACAAATTATTAAAAAATCTGGTTCAATTCCAATTACCCATGTTGCTAAACAAAAAGAATATCGACAAAAATTAATTGAAAAACTTCAAGAAGAAATTGATGAATTTAAAAAAGATCAAAATATTGAAGAAATAGCCGATATCTTAGAAGTCATTTATGCTATTTGCACAACTAAAAAAATTACCAAAAGAAAACTAGAAGCTATTAGAATCAAGAAGATTTTACAACGAGGCGGATTCAAGAAAAAAATAATTTTAGAAGAGACAAAATAAAGTTTGATTGTCTGACTTTAAAAGACTATAATATATCTGAAATATATTTTTGATACATTTTTCAAAATAAAAATAAATTTAAATTTAGAATTCTCAATTCTCATCTCCCACTTCTCATTTCTAATTACTAAAAACAAATATAAAATTTATGAAACTATTACCAAAACATCGACGACGATCAAGAATTAGTCTTATCGATTATAGTAAAGATAGTTATCAAGAAAAAACAATCAAATCGATAACTGAATGCTTTCCATTCAAAAACAAACCGACAGTTACCTGGATCAATATTGACGGACTCCAACAAAGGCAAGCATTAGAACAGCTTGGCAAATGCTATGGATTGCATCCGCTTGTGATTGAAGACATTTATCATACAAGACAACGCCCAAAACTTGAAGATTATGGCGAATATATTTATATTGTTTTAAGAATGGTTTATTATCAAAACAATAACATAAATCAATTAGCCTCAGAACAAATCAGTCTAATTCTAAGTTCAGGCTTTGTTATCTCTTTTCAAGAAGGCATAAGAGGCGACGTTTTTGATCCTGTCCGCAGTCAAATCAAAACTGGCAAAAACAAAATTTCTAAACTCGGCACCGACTATTTATGCTACTCGCTAATTGATGCAATTGTTGATAACTACTTCACAGTCATCGAAAAATTAGGTGATAAAATTGAGGATGTTGAAGAAAAATTATTGCATGATCCAGATTCCAGTACGCTTCAAGATATAAATAATCTCAAAAGAATAATAATTGATTTAAGAAGATCTATTTGGCCTTTACGCGAAGTAATCGGCAGAATGCAACGCGAAGAATCACCTCTGATTAACGAAAATACAAAAATCTATTTAAGAGATATTTATGACCATACAGTATTAGTAATTGAAAATGTTGAAACCTTGCGCGATATTCTGGCTGGCATGATTGAAATTTATCTTTCCACAATTAGCAATAAAATGAATGAAATCATGAAAGTTCTAACAATGATTGCAACAATTTTTATCCCGCTAACTTTTATTGTAGGACTATATGGAATGAATTTTGAATTTATGCCTGAGCTAAGATCTCCTTGGGGCTATCCAGCAGTTCTCGTAATTATGGCAATGGTCGCGATTTCAATGTTAATTTATTTCCGAAAGAAAAAATGGATTTGATTTTAGGAAACAGAAAATAGAAAACAGATTTCTACTTTCTAACAACAAATAATTTTATGCCTTCAAAAATTTTACGCAAAGGAATTGATTATATAGGTGTCGGAACTGGTGCAATGATTTTTAATAATATTGGCCAAGTTTTTTTAGCACAAAGAGGAATAAAAGCCAGAAATGAAAAAGGACTTTGGGATTTTCCAGGCGGATCAGTTGAATTTGGAGAAAAATGTGAAGATGCAACAATTAGAGAAATTAAAGAAGAATATGGTTTTGAAATTGAAATTATGGAATTTTTAGAATTTGTAAATCACATCATGCCAACCGAAAAACAACATTGGGTCTCAACTACTTTCATCGCCAAATACAAATCAGGTCAACCAAAAATTCTAGAGCCAGAAAAATGTTCACAAATAAAATGGATTAATTTAAAAGAAATCAATCCAAGAACTCTAACTATTGCCAGCCAATCAGATCTAAAAACATATATTAAAAAATTCGGTTTCAAAATTCCAAGTCAAATAAAAATAGATTATTATGCCTCAAATCAAATTAGGCCTATACCAACATTATAAAGGCAAAAAATACAAAGTTATTAGCATTGCCAAACATAGCGAAACATTAGAAGATCTAGTTATTTATCAAGCTGAATATGGCAAAAAACAAATTTGGGTCCGTCCAATTAAAAATTTTTTAGAAAAAATAATCGTTAAAAATAAAAAAATTCCAAGATTTAAATTTATAAAATAAAAATATGGAAATTCAAGATTTATTACAACAATCTCGTAAAATTTGGGGCCAACAAAAATTGAATTTATCACAAATTATTGTTAGGCTAGGCAAAGTCTTTGGCGATATTTGCCGATATGAAAGAAACTCACCAAAAGATAAAAAAATTCATACTGATAAAGAATTAAAAAAAGAATTAGGCAATATAATTTTTTCTACCATTAGATTTTGCGATGATTTAGGCTACAAGCCAGAAGATTGTATTAATGAAGCCATTAAATGTCAGAAAAAATTTATAAAATAAAAAAAACCGTCAAAAACGGTTTACAAAAAGATCAACTTGTCCTCAATTCGCCATCAAAATGATGAACCTCCAATTCAATTCCCATCATCTGACACGCATTCTCGAAACGATCAAAAATATCTCTCTGCATCAACAACGTACACTTTGGAACATCTTTTAACAACTCCATCAGACCTCTTTCATCTGGCAACATCTCATCAACATGTCCTTGCATGACAATTCCATGACCTGACTTTACGACAACAATGTCCCATTTCAAGATTCCATTTGGTCCAATTGCACCTTCTTCTCCACGAGCCAGTTTGAAAGGATCAACTTCGTTTTCGCCCTTTTCACGAAGATAAACATGTCCATAATGTCCAAAGAATTCTGAAATCATTGTGTGTTTTGCTCCTGATTCATGCAGATATTTGAAAGAAATCTCACCAGTGTTAACCACCTTAGTTCCCGTAATCACACACAACCGTTGCGCTTCAAAAGCCATCGCTGGATCTGCAACTGGTGCAAGGCAACCTTCTTTGAGACAATCTTGACACACTTTAGAATCATTCAAGTATACCGGCATACGCTTTTTTACCAAAAGATTCTTTCCACAAGAAGTAGCTTCTTTTTCTCCAACCTTTCCCATTCCAGCATAAAGATGTAGTGTCATCTCTCTCCTCCTTCCCTTTCGGGCTCAAAAGCATACAATGCACCAGCAAAATCAATTAATGCCTTGGATTTACATTCAGGACATAATTCATTATCTACCAGATGAACTGTCAAAACTTTTCCAACCCTAAAATCATGACCACAAACTGAAGTGACTATGATTCCATTGAGAAGCATACGTTCGCGATTTATTGGTAAATGTGCCATCGCCATCTCTCTTCCTCCTCTTCTCTGGATTCAAACAACAACAAAATATAATATTATAATAATAACAAAAAGTCAATTATAAAATTAATTCAAAATTGAGAATTAAGAATTGAGAACCTTACGATGCAAGTTTCCCATTTCCCATTTCCCATTTTCCAAAGCTCCATGATTAAAAACAAATCACAGTTAGCAACAACAGAAACAAGAAAACAAGCCTTAGAAATTTTAGAAGCTGGCATTAAAAATGTTTTGCCAGACAAAATTGTCAAAGACTTTATTAATTTTGATTCAAAAACAAAAACCTTAAAAATCCAAGAAGAAGAATTTATTATTAAAGATCGAATTTTTGTTATTGGAGCAGGTAAAGCAACTGGCAAAATGGCTGAAAGTTTAGAACAAGTTTTAGGAAAAAATAATATTACAGCTGGCATAATTAATTGTCCTGATACTGATTATAAATTAGAAAAAATAATAGTTAACAAAGCTAGCCATCCAATTCCAGACCAAAGCGGATATGACGGCATGAAAAAAATGTTAGCTTTAAAAAATGAACACAAAATAAATCCAAATGATTTGATTATCTGCCTTATTTCTGGCGGTACATCAGCAATGATGCCAGCACCTATCAAAGGCATTACTTTAGAAGATGAACAGAACTTAAACAAAGTTTTAATCTCATCAGGAGCAGATATCAAAGAAATAAATACAGTTAGAAAAAAAATATCTCAAGTTAAAGGCGGAAAATTAGGCTTATTTTTCTCGCCAATTCCAGTTATTACTTTAATTTTATCGGATGTCATTGGCGATGATTTAGAAACAATCGCATCTGGTCCAACAGTTCCAGATACTTCAACTGACAAACAAGCATATTCAATTTTA
>Ga0172379_10012342_pt1 | contig 10021 bp, 10 predicted proteins | sample GrowelOW334metaG_FD_119756 | JGI IMG/M metagenome (GOLD analysis project Ga0172379, IMG submission 119756) | Groundwater microbial communities from an aquifer near a municipal landfill in Southern Ontario, Canada - Groundwater well OW334 metaG | ecosystem: Environmental > Aquatic > Deep...
TTATCAACAGGAATAACGGCTCTATGAAAGGAGAAACAGCTCCGAGAAGTGTTAATGAAGCAGGATTTTCAGTCAGATGTGTAAAGGATTAATTATAAACTGTCCTTCATAAGTCAATCTTAAAAAAAAATATTGTAATTTACTACAATAAATTAATAAGTTATGATTCTTATATCTTAAAAAATAATAAGGAATAAAGATGGTTACAACATATCAGATTAATACTAATGAGTTAACTTCCGAATTTATTGAAATTCTGAAAGCGACCTACAAAGATAAGCAAATTGAAATATCTGTTTATGACATTGATGAAACAGAGTATTTGCTCCGTTCACCTAAAAACAAAGAAGTACTTTTGAAAAGAATCGGAGAATTAAGCAAAGGACAGAAGTTGGTTACGCCGAATCAGGAAATTTTTCAATGAGAACTATTTCATTTCACCCAAAAGCTTTTGAGGAATTCAATATTTGGGCAAAAGAAAAACCTAATATCTACGATAGAATTGTGAGGATTATTACCGAAACTGCCCGCCAACCATTTGAAGGTATAGGGAAACCTGAACCTCTGAAAAACAAACTAAAAGGATTTTGGTCCCGCAAAATTAATGATGAACATAGACTTGTGTACGAAGTAAGAACAAATGAGCTTGTAATTATTTCTTGTAAATATCATTATGAATAGTCTCTATTCATCCGATGACTAAGAGTCATCGGATGAATAAATTATTTTAACTAATAGTTTTCTTCCAGAATCTCAAAAAAGGCTTTCGGATGCAGGCATGCAGGACACATCTCTAATGCTTTTTCACCTTCGTGAACATATCCGCAGTTTCTGCAAACCCATTTAACTTTTTCTTTTTTGGTAAACACAGTACCATCCTCAATGTTCTTCAACAATTTAAGATAGCGTTTTTCGTGCTCTGCTTCAACCTTTGCAATCAATTTGAACGCGGCTGAAACTTCGGCGAAACCTTCTTCTTTTGCAATTTCTGCAAATTTGGGATAAAGTTCAGTCCATTCTTCATTTTCACCCATTGCCGCGGCTTTCAGGTTTTCAGCAGTTGTACCGATTTTTCCTGCAGGATAAGTGGCAGTAATTTCCAGGCCACCGCCTTCAAGAAACTTGAAAAACCTTTTGGCATGTTGTTTTTCCTGGTTGGAGGTCAATTGAAAAATTGCCGAAATCTGTTCGTAGCCTTCATTTTTAGCTACTTTCATAAAAAACTCATAGCGGTTTCTTGCCTGCGATTCCCCGGCAAACGCTTTAAGCAGGTTTTGTTCTGTTTTTGTACCTTTCAGTGACTTTTCCATATTCTTGTTTTCCTTTCAATAAAAAAGATAGAACTTAATTTTTACTGCAATTTATTTATTTTTTACTTCTTATCAAAAAAAATCCCCTTCAAATTTTGAAGGGGATTTTTTAATTTAAACAAATAAGAAAATAATTACTTCCACTCAATTGTCAAACCCAGTACAAAGTTTCGAGGCAATCCCGGTTCAAGATAAATCGGCAGTTTACTTGATTTTTCAATATCGGGATTAATGAAAGCGGAAGCCGCATATTTGGTATCTGCAATGTTATTTACTGACATAAAAGCCCTAAGACCGATACCGCTTACAAGCTCTACAGCCTTACCGAATCCGATTGTCGCATTAATTACAGTATAAGAGGGAACATCGTATTTATTGGCATCGTCAACAAAATAATTACCTATACCCTGTGCTGATACCTCAAGATAGAGATTCTTCATAGCCTCGCTAGTATAACGCAAATTTCCGCTGTAATACATCCCCGGCATACCGGCAATTTTATTATCCTTGTAGTCCGCAAAGGTTCCGGGTTTATTATAATGCACTGAATCAACTTTGTAATCAACATATTTATTATTTGAATAAGTGAAAGCGAATCCGCAGGAAAGTCCATAATCAAACTCACCCTTGAAACCCAGTTCAACTCCGATTCTTTGTGTTTTTCCGGCAGTAAAATAGAACTTGCCTCCGCTGTACGGAATAATGTCGTTTGTAACATCAATCATGTAAACCGCCGCTTCGTAGCTTAGAGATTTAAAAAAACCGCCATTGAAATATTCAATGTTTTTGGAACCGACTTCAATAGTAGTTGATACAATCGGATCGAGCATAGGATTTATTAAATACACACTGTCCTGTCCGAAAGTATTTGCAGGGTCGGTTTCGTTACCTGCGGGAACTTCCACGCCGCCGCCGAGATTAGCAAAAACCGAATGTCTTTCGTCAAGACGATAGCTGAATCCGGCTTTCGGAGTAATGTGCGAAAAAGTCTTCTTCTCTTTAAAATCGGGATACTTTATTCCTGCATCATTGAAAATCTGATTGAAGTATGTAACGGCATCGTACCTTGCTCCGACAAGAAATGTAAGCTTGTCGTTTATCAGAAATTCATCCTGAGCAAATACTCCGAATGTAATTGCACCTTCCCATTTATTTGTTCGGAGTGTATCTCTTTCGGCATTTGAAGTTAAACCATAAAAGAGAATAGCACCATCCTGATAGGCTTCGTCCATTCCGATTAAAAGGATATTTTTCAGATCGGACGAGAAATCAATTTTATTTCTGTAACTTGTGTTCGCACCCACATGGTAGCGCGTGAAGTCGCGGTAGGTACCGCGTTCCGACCTTTGAAGAAATTTCGGATTAACAAAGCACATAGAAGAAACCGAGTTATCATCATCGAACTGATGGTCCAGTGTAATACCGATTCTTCCTGACCTGTTATAGCGAAACTCTTTCCTTTGCAGATAAGTCGGATTAGCCTGATTCGGCATAGTATCGAACTGAATCTGTGTAAGCGGACCCGGGATATTGAATTTATTGCTCACTCCGACAATATAGACTCCGAGCAGTGTTTGCGGGGTCATATAAGATTGAATTCCAATATTGAGCATATATCTTTCAGCATCTGAATTTTCACGCCAACCGTCGGATTTTGTTACAGAAAAAGAAGAAAATACTTTTCCTAATCCTACATTCGAGCCTGTCTGCACGAGATATTTCTGAAAGCCGAAACTGCCTCCCATTCCGGTAAATCCGAGATATTTATCCTTCATTGAAGGAATTGTACTAACGTTTACCACACCTCCTGCGGCGTTTCCCCAGATAGCGGATGCATTAGAACGGATAATCTCAATATTTTGAGCCATTGATAAATCAATATTATCAAATGCAGTCCTGCCGTCAGGCTCGGTCTCCGGTATGTTATCAAGTAAAATTTTGATTCCGCGTGAAGTTCCTGCATTTGAGCGGTCACCAGCACCTCTTGCACCGAAACCGCGGATTGTAAATCTTACATCGTGATTACCGCTTCGCGACTGAACAAGCAGTCCGGGAATTGCATTAAGGACTTCATCAAATCCATAACCGCGAATATTCATCAGTTTTTCCTGATTAATCAGGCTGACTGAAAGCGGAATTTCTAAGAGGTTTTCAGGATACCGCATTCCGGTTACAATTACCTCGCGGGTTCTTATGTGGCTTGTGTCCATACTTTTTGATTTCGTCTGTGTATAAACCGGCGAAATCAGCAAAACTAAAAACAGTAAAAATAATATATATTTTATTTTCATTTAAAATTACCTTAATAAATATTAAAATTAATAACACATTGTCATTCCCGCGAAAGCGGGAACCTAAGTTAATTTGTCATACCCGCGAAAGTGGGAATCCATCTGATAAGAGGAAAATATGATTTTTCTCTATGTTCAGCATAACAAAAAATTATTAAATAATTTGGGTTCAATAAATATTCGGTGGAGGATGCTCAACATCAATATTTCGGGATTTATAGAAGTAATCTGTGTTAAATTTATAAACAATAGTTAAAGGCAGAAATGTTTGATAAACGATGTGGTCATCGAACCCTGCAAAGGCGAAGATTCTGAGTAAATTTGCTTTGCTTCGTTTCATTGAATTTACTAATCCGTCAAAATCGTTTTCAATATTTGATTTGAATGAAGCAAGCAAATTCTCTTCTTTTTCGTCATTAAAGCAGTGAAGATATAATGAATCGCCGCGGATTTCTTTTTTAACAACATCATACATTTTATTATTGAGTTGGAACTCTTTTTCATCTTCATACCAGATAATATTTTTCTGTTTTGATTTTTCAGAGTGTACTGTAATTATGGTTAACCTGATTACACCTTCATTATTTGCAATAAACCTTTTAGCTTCTTTTTTTACATTCATCTGCAGAAAATGGAAAGCAACATAATAACCGCAGGAATTAAAAATCAGAATTATTGCGGTAAATGCTAAAATCAGTTTATATGTAAAATTGTTCTTATCCATTAGTTTCAAAAATACGCTACTGAAATTAATTCACCAATTTTTCTTTTTGATAAAGATGGTAATAAATTAATATCCCCTCTTTCAAAATTGAAAAAGGGGATTGTATGTAATAAAAATTAATTATAGATTCTATTAGTATTCAGCATCTGCAAATTCACTTGAATCATTGTACGGTATCGGGATAGAGCCGAATAACGTTACAATTTTTCCTGTAATCATGCCTCCTGCAATTGCAATTAAAACCGTTATTAAAATTCCCGTAAGCTGGAAGGATACATTAATTCCGCTTACAATAAAAATTGCCGAAAAACCTCCGAGTAAACCCGGAAAACCGTGAAGATTTGAAACTCCGCAAGTGTCAATTAATTTTAATTTTTTCTGCATAGCAGATTGAATAACTGCAAATCCGAGAGTAGATATTACACCTGCAAGAATACCGACGGCAAATGCGGCGAAAGGATTTGCATGGTCACAGGTGGAACCGATCGCAACACCACCTGCAAGAGAAGCATTGGCAATGTCTGCGATACTGATTTTACCTCTTTTAAGAGTAGATATAATATAAGTTGCTAATGTGGAGCCGCAAAGAGCCAATATCACATTAATTACTGTAAGAGTCATAAGCTCGGGTTTTACCAAAGCACTGCAGAAGCTGGGCCAGAACACCCAAAGCACCATACTGCCGAGCATAGAAAATCGGTCACTGTTAGCATCAGCTTCAATAGGTATATTCAACTCTTCTTTTTTGGTAGCAATAAATGCGGCGGAGATACCGAATATAGCACCAAAAGCGTGAATCACAATTGAGCCTCCGGTATCGGCAAAACCTCCAAGAGGTATAAAAGAAGTTGCGCCATTGACTACAATCCATTCATTCAACATATAGAATGCTGTAAAAAACAAACCCAAAATTATATACTGGTGCATCTTTATTCTCCCGAGAACGGCTCCGGCTGTAATAAGAAGGCTTGCCGCACCGAATTCGGCAAGGATTAATCTTTCGATTAGTTCGGGTGAACTTTTAAGAAAAGAGAAACTGCTGAAATAAAAATACAGAGGAATTGAGGTACTGACTAACAAAAAAGTAGCTGTAAGAGCTGACCTTCCGTATTTTTTAACAAAAACCATTAAAAAACCGAAACCTAAAAGCAACATTGCAAGAATGTGAATTGCTTTTTCATACTTAGCAATATCCAGAACTACGGTCATAGTATTGCTGTTGAGAGGCTCCTGTGCTAAAGATACCTGAGCAAGTGCGATTAATAAAAAAATCGAGGTAATCATAATAAGTCCAATCCGATTCATCAAAAAACTCCTTAAACAATAAATACTGATTTATTTCCCCCAACCCTGCGGTCGAGTTTTTTCCATATATTTTAAGTTTCCAATTATTTAATCTCTGAAAGCAAGGAATTCCCGCCAGATACAGAAAAGTTCCCAGGTTGCGTAAACATCACGCAGACAATACTCCGCTATTTCTAAGATTTTACCGTTATGGAAATACTCTGCTACTTTTGAACCGTCAACACCTGCGGATTTCGGCGATACTAATCCGAATGCCCGTGTATAGAAATCGAAATTGAAACGCCGGGTAGCACCCACCTGCTGTGGAATGTAAAAAGTTAATTCATCCAACAAATCGGTATGATAAGAATAATTAAATTTTGTACCGGACATCAGATTTCGGGAAGGCTTTATCCCGAGCAGAGCAGAACGTAACATAAGAAACGGAGCATCAAAGTTGCGTCCATTAAAACTTACGAGATGCACATTCCGGTATTTATTAATAATTCTCCAGAACTGTTCGAGCATCATTTTTTCATTATAAAGTTTGCATACATCACCTGTTTCGAGTATTTTTTCTTCACAGGCGGAGTCAATTAAAGATTCATCAAGAGCTAAAGCACCTTTGTTTATCAGTTCATATGTTCCGTCGTCAGCCGGTTTCATTATTTGAATTCCAATGCAAACAGCCTTTGCGGTGAAAGGTGTAAGAGCCATCTCATTCTTTTTCTTCTGGATTTCCTCTTCAGTCTGTGCATTGCGAATTAAATATTCTTGCTGTGATTCGGAGAAACTATCCCAGTCAAGCGGGATGGTTTCTATATCGAAAGCCATAAAAAAATTATCATTTGCCACATCAACACCCTTAAATCAATAAATGTTTAAGAAAACAGTCAATACACTTTCAACTGTTTTTTGTAATTTTACAATTCTTAATTTTGAAAATAATAATTTTTTCGAGTTTATGACAAAAAAAAATAAACATTACAGTCTATTATTAATAATTTCGGCAGTACTAACTACCTTAATATTAGTTTTGACTAATTGCTCCTCTTCTCAATCAATACGCATGAAAAATGCAGAAGAATACTTCAATGAAGCTATGACATATTTTAAAAACGAGGATTATGTTGAGGCTCAGAGAATGTTCGACGCAATAAAATTGCAGTTCCCGGCTAGCCAGTATGCCGACGATGCTCAGTATTATCTTGCTGAGACCAATTTCAAAAGGAAAGAATTCATACTTGCAGCTTTTAATTATGGTTCTGTACGTCGCATTTACCCTCAGAGCGAATACTGCAAGGTTGCATTATTTAAAACTGCACTTTGTTTCAATGAACTATCACCTCCTTATGACAGGGACCAGGATTATACAATTAAAGCAATCAATGCTTTTACCGAATATCAGACAATTTATCCGAATGATTCATTATACAAACTAGCAACCGAGAACATAGTGCAACTTCGGAATAAACTTGCAAACCGAGAGTATTTTATAGCAGAGCTTTACCGCAAGCTGTATAGTCCCGGCTCATCTCTGATCTACTATGACCAGGTAATTAATGAATATCCCGATACAAAATTTTATGAACCTGCTCTCTTTGGTAAAATTGAAGTACTGAGTGAAATGAAAAAAACAGATGATACCAGGAATGCAATTGATTCGTATAAAAAACTTTTCCCGAACGGACCTAATATCAATAAAGTAAAATTTATCGAAAGTTCACTTAAAAAATAGAACTAGAAAAAATTAATCAACTTAATCTTTTTTTATATGAATTTAATTCAGGCATTAATACTCGGCATTCTCCAAGGTTTGAGCGAGTTCCTTCCGATAAGCAGTACCGCTCATTTAACAATTGCAGGCAAGCTGATGGGTCTGATTAATCCTCAAAACCCCGAACAATGGACAGCTTTTATTGCTGTAATTCAACTTGGTACACTTGCTGCAGTGCTGGTTTATTTTTCTAAAGATATAAGATTAATTATTACGAATTTCTTTAAAGAAAATTTTAAAACGAATAGAAAATCTATTAAAGAGCAATCGGTTGATTCTCGCCTCGGATGGTTTATTATTATAGGAACCTTGCCGATAGTAACGATAGGACTTGCATTGAAAAAAATCATAGAAGGAAGTCTGACTAAAGATTTATTTTTGATTTCCATTAGTCTTATCGTACTTGCTATAATTCTGGCTATAGCTGAAAAAACAGCAAAATTTGTAAAAGAAACTGATTCAATCACATGGAAAGATGCTTTGATTGTAGGTCTTGCACAATGTTTTGCACTGATACCGGGGGCTTCCCGCTCCGGAACTACGATAACTGCAGGTTTGTTTTTGGGTATTAAACGCGAAACTGCTGCAAGATTTTCTTTTTTGTTAAGCATTCCCTCTGTATTCGCAAGTGGAATGCTGGAATTTTATCAAAGTCTGAAATATCTGACTTCCGGCGATTTGTTTATATTGATAATCGCAACCTTTGCGGCAGCCGTGAGCGGTTATGTTGCAATTGCATTTCTTTTGAAATTTTTAAGAACCAAATCAACTTTTTTATTTGTATTTTATAGGTTTGCATTAGGTGCAGTTATTTTGTTCCTGTTGTATTCAAAAATTATATAAAATTATGTTTAAAAAAAATAATATATACTATTGTAAATTGCTGATATTATTTTTGTCTTTCTTTTTTGTTAGTTCCTGCAAAAAGAAACCAAGTGATAATACCCAAGTGCGGGACACCCTTTCTGTCCATACTGAAAGCAGAGATAAAATCAATAAAAAAGTACCTGAACCCAAATTCAACATCCCTAAAGAAAGGGCAATCATTACAGCCAAAGCGATAATCTACACTTCTAAAGGGAAAATACTAATTGGTCTTTACGGTAAAGATGCCCCCAAAACAGTCGAAAACATGCTGGGACTTATCAAAAAAAGATACTATAACGGTGTCCTCTTCCATAGGGTAGCAAAAAATTTTCTTATTCAGACAGGTGACGGACTGACCAAATTCAAGAGTATGAAAGAAGATTGGGGCACAGGAGGTGAAAGTATATTCGGGCAGGAGTTCGAAGATGAACTCAATCCTGAAACACCAAGTTTTAAAATCGGCTATGTAAAAGGTGCTATTGCAATGGCTAACCGAGGTCCGAATTCTAATACTAGCCAGTTCTTTATTTGCTTGGACAGTGCAGAAAATCTTGAGCATAAATGGACTCTTTTCGGGCGTGTTCTAGACGGAATGAACATTGTAGAAAAAATTGCTTCTCTTGAAGTTATTCCCGGAACTCACGGTTCAAAAGACGGTCTGCCTAAACAGCCTGTAAGAGTAAATTATATTAAAGTTCTTCCAAATAAAAGATAAGTTCATTTTTTTAGAGTGGATGCTATGAAAATAGTTACTTTTTTAATTGCTGTTTTGATAATAAATATAACAAGTCTTCAGGCTAAGGTTACTGAGCTTTATAAGCTTAATGTGTCAGGTGGTATTAAATCGGGTATAATTCAAGTTCAGTCAAATACACCCTTCGATATCGGAAAAATTGAAAACATATTCGACGGTCAAACATCAACACTTGCACGTACTCCTGCTGTCAATCCTCTTATTATTACATTAATCTTAGACGATTCGATTGCATTTGCAAAAACACGTATCTTCTTTTCTTACGGGGAAGGTACTTTCCGGCTTGAAGCCGCAATGAGTTTAAGCGACTTAAGTTCACAAGGACCGACTTATAAAGTTATCGAAGATGAACACTCCTTAAAATGGGACGGTTGGGATTCAACTGAATTCGAACCTGTTCCGGCAAAAGTTATTCGGCTTACTGTCCGCAGAACCACCGGAGACAACTATGTCCATTTAAATGAATGGGAAATTTATCAATCTGTTTCTCTGGCATATCTGGCTGTCAATCCTAATTCAATTGAAATGCACCCTGCCTGGCAAAAAACAATAACTAAAGTTTCTGCCGCAACAGACAGCGGATTTATCCAAATAGATAAATCAAAAGTAAAATTTTCTTCTTCAGACAGCAACATTGTAATGGTTGATGATTCCGGTAAAGTGATTGCTTTTTCCCCCGGCTCTGCTACTATAACTGCCGAATACCGAACATTGAAAGGCGAATGCAAAGTTAAAGTTACACCGGGTTCGCGAAGCATTGATACCGGAGATTTAGATATAAGATTAATTCACCGCAGTCCCGAAATTAATTATGTATGGGGTAGTTGGAATCCTGCCACCGAAGGATGGCCCGAAGCAGGAAGCACAGTTACTTGGCAGGCCGAAATCAGGAATTGGTCAAAAAACGAACGAAAATCAGTCTCTTTTAAATGGAAACTCGATAGCCAGATAGTACATAGCGGTTCTTTCGATATTTCATCTTTCGGAACAAGTATTGTTGAATTTCCCTGGAAA
>Ga0172379_10012343_pt1 | contig 10019 bp, 13 predicted proteins | sample GrowelOW334metaG_FD_119756 | JGI IMG/M metagenome (GOLD analysis project Ga0172379, IMG submission 119756) | Groundwater microbial communities from an aquifer near a municipal landfill in Southern Ontario, Canada - Groundwater well OW334 metaG | ecosystem: Environmental > Aquatic > Deep...
CCCGCCCGACTGAGTCGGGATCCGCTCGGGCTTCCTACCGCCTCCGCTTCCCACCTACGTCTTCGACTTCGGCGGGCAGGCGCTCCGGCGGTTTTCACCCCCTCCCGATTTTTGGAACCGGCAGGCAGACAGGGGGGGAAGAAAAGGCGGGAGGAGTTGGGCGACTGACAAAGCAGTCGCCCTTTGACCGGAAGTTACTCAACCGGTCAAGATAAGAAATTTTAATTTCGGTCATCTTTCTCTGTCGTTCGGTTCACAGTGGTGTAACAGTTCCCTCTCTCTGTCGAAAGACTCCCTTTATAAAACTAAGGTTAGGGAAACTGGGGAATACGGAATCTGGTCGAAAGAAAATGCCCGTCCCTAAATCTTATCAACCTTGGGGGAATACTTGAAGAAGTTTGGTTCTATCTTTCTCTCTCAGTTGATTTGGCTGACACTGAGCCGGACTTACCAAATCAACTCAGGGAGATATGGGTTGGCTCGTTTCTATAGTTGGGTAGTAATAAAGTTATCGGGACTCGCTCCATTGCGGGTGGGAACCCCGCAGGCGGGCGGCATTTTCAGATCGACCAATTTTAATCTCCTCACCCCTGACCCCTCTCCTCCTCCAGTAGGCGGAGAGGGAAACTAATCATTAAGGGTTTTCTGTTCCGGTCGGTTAATCTTAATTTTGCTTTTAAGTTAATTGCTCCGACCGGTTTAGTTGAAATAGTTAAATAGCTGGGTGTACAATAAAAGCAACATGAAAATAATCCGTAAGATTACTTCATCAGGTAAGTATTCAAAAGTAATTACTATTCCTCGTGAATTCTTGAAGGCCTTAGGTTGGAGACAAAATCAAAATCTGGAGTTTGAATTAGAGGAAAGAGGAAAGAAAATTATTATTAGGGACGCTAAAGATAAATGAAAAACAAAGTTGTTTTAGGAATCGTTGTCATGGCATTAATGGTTGGGTCTTTCTTTGGCGGTAGTTATTTTGAAAGATTAAAAAAAGAAGAAGAAATATCAAAATATAAAATTCAAATAGCGCAAGATTCCCTAAAACCCCAAAAAATTTTGGTTACCGAAGTCTCTGACGGAGACACGATGAAATTAAGTGACGGTAAAACTTTTAGGCTTTATGGCGTTAATGCTCCAGAAGTTAAAGAACCTTTTTTTGATGAAGCAAAAGTGTTTACTGAAAATTTAGTCTTAGGAAAAGAAATCAGTTTTGAGCAAGAAGCAAATTACAAGGTTGATAAGTTTGGTAGGTCTTTAGGCTATGCGTTTGTAGATGGAGTTAATCTTAATATTGAGCTGGTGAAGAATGGTCTTGCTCGAGTTGTTCTTTATGAGAAGAGAGCCAAGATAAAATATCAGGATGAATTATTGTCTGCGGAGAAATTAGCTAAAGAAGAAAAGTTGGGTGTTTGGTAAAAGTAAAATCTACTCCTTACTAATTTTTTCTCCCAAAGCAAAAAATAAAGCGCCAATGATCTTAACAACATCGCCGGCTGATTTTCTCCATCCACTATTAAGCTTTTTATTTTTTTCATCTACCATTTTCATTTTCTCTAATTCTTCCCTTGTTGGTTTCGGTACTTGAATTCCAACTAAAGCTCTTCCTGGAATTGGAATAATCATTTTTACTTTTCCTGTTGGGGAGGCGAGAGCAAGAGCAAGGTCTCGGCTATGTTTTTCCAATTCATCTAGGTTGAGTCCGACGACTATCTCCAAACAATATTCTATATAGTCTTCTTCTTTATTAATTTCTGCCACTCTTGTTTTTAATCCAAATGAATCCAATGTCTTTTCAATAACTTCAGCACTGAATTTTATATGTTAACTCTCAAGATCATAATATTTTTTATTATCCATATTATTATTTTAATTATATAACGTTTCTCTTAATCTGTCCTTGTTATTAATTCCCATCTTTACCCATCCCAAGAAGTTTTTTACATTATTTTATTAAATTCCAGTTATCCAAGAAGTAACCCATCTCATGATTCTTATTACCGAGATAAAATTTTCCATCACGAAATTTTATACTCAACGCATATCCTGTTTTATTATTTACAGTAAAAATAGAACCTTCTTTTATTCTCTTCTCAATTTCATTTGCTGGCAAAATCAAAAAAACAGTTTTTTTATCATCTCTTAAAACTAGAATATAAAAAATATTGCCTTGATTAAATCTTTCAAAAGATTTATGACGAATATGAAAGTTGTAAATTTCAGAGTTATTTTTTCGTGCTGTCTTTACTTGAATACCAAAAAATTTATTATCCTTTATTGCAGATAAATCTACCCCTACATCAACACTCATGATACTAGCATTGAATCCGCGGAAAAGAAGTTCGCTACAAACTAAGTGCTCGCCACCCTTTCCAATGAATCCTGCTTCAATAACTATTTTTTCTTCTTCTTCCTTTTCTGCTTCAATAATTTTCGGTGTCTGTTCGATTTCTTTCTTGTTTGGATTAAGAGCAAATGTTCCAGGTGCTGTTCTAATAAAGTCAGATCCCATTCCTTTATTTTTAATGTCTATTACTATTTGGGCATTCATTGTTGCTTCCGGTGTTGCTCCTTCTGTTTCTAAAATTCCTGACTCCAAAGCAAGCTTAGTAATTTTGATATAGTGAAGAGGTGTCCTTGTTTTTTTTAATACTTCAATTGCTGATTGTTTGAATGTGTTCATAGTAATATTTTAATTATATAGTGATTGTCTTAACTATTATTTCTAATTTTTATGGCTTCTTCAACTGCATCAGATATATATGTAGATACCCAATCGTATCTTTCTTTACTATTATTACCTCCAGGAGTATAGCATTTTACTATCGAAGATAATTTTTTACCAGTATCACCAAAATTTATATAATCAAAAGGGTTTTCTCCTTTGTCAGTTATATATCCGTCTTGATTTTTTAAACCATAAATGTGCATACCAACTACACCCATACCTAAATTCCATGATTTTATAATCTCATAATTTATCCATTCCCTATTTGCTGTTTGATTTCCAATAAGAACAATCGTACACGATCTATATTCCATTTGTTCTTTTATCCATTTTTTAATTGCTTCATCACCGCTACTTATGATTGCTTCCCAGTCATTATCTGACGCTGGTTTGTTCCCCTCAATAGCTCCTATGTTGCGGACTTGAGACGCGCGCCAACAATCTGGTTTATAATGAAAGCTATAAAAAACCTGTCTTTTTGTTGCCATAGTTACTAATTTATTTTGTTAAGTAATTAATAAATAACGCAATACCAATCAAAGGCAAATAAAAAATTAAAAGTGATGAGGAAAACATTGTAAAAATTAAAGTATTTTTTTTATATTTTTTATAATCGTTTGTATCCATCGAAAAATCTATTCTTTTTTCATCAAGTTTTCTTACATGATCATATAAATCCCTGAATAATCGTTCTTGCGAGAGAAAATAACCATCCAAAATCCAAAAGACAAAGATAAAAGTTATAAGAAAATAAATAATGTAATTAGAGTCGTTGCCTTTTATAAATAATGCTAGTAACGTAGCAATTAATGTGATTGTCCAACCTCTCAAAAAAAATAAATTACCTGCCATTCGACTAGCAACTCCCTGAATAAATTCAAGATGTTTTCGTTTATTTTCCATAATTTATTATTTTAGTAACTTCCTAATTTCTTTATCCTCTCGGTGGAAACGGATCGCTTCCATATGTCCATTCTGCTCTAAATTTTCCACCATCTCCTTGAATTAAAATCTGGGAAAGAGTGCCTGCTGTCAAACTCGCCACATGTCTTTTCGCAATTCCTATCGCCTCACTTTGAGTATTAGTTATTTCAGAAGTACAATGATCGCACTGAACTTTCCATTGGTTACCATGGGACAATACATATATAATTTTTCTCATATTTAGTTGCCACCTCCTTTAATTACATCTTTAACAATTCCCTGTATAAGTAAATTATCAAATACATAAATTGGTTTATTTGCGGGATTAGTTGACTCAGGTTCAAGAACGTAATGATTTGAAGCTTTGTTAAATTTTTTGATAGTTGCCTCGTCTCCTATAAGCGCAACTACATTTTGACCGATTTCAGCAGTATTTTGTTTTTTTATAAGTACAAAGTCTTTATCGTTGATTCCAGCTTTATTCATACTATCGCCTTGTGCTCGAAGAAAAAAATAGTCAGATGGTTTACCCTTAAGTTTATTTGCATCGTATGGGATGTATGCTTCAATATTTTCTTCTGCTAAGATTGGTGTTCCGCAGGCAATAGTTCCTACTAATGGCAGATTGATAGTTGGATTTACACTGGAATTTGGTCTTAATCCTCTTGAAATATTTTTTTCAACAATTAAATATCCTTTTTTCTTTAAAGCACCAAGATGTCTTTGAACAGAGCTGATTGCTTTTAAATCCAATATCTCTTTTAGTTCATTGAGAGTGGGAGATTCATTATTATTTTTAATGTATGTTTTAATTTCTTCAAGCGTATTATATTGTTTGCCGGTTAGAGTTTTTTTCATTTACTCTATTTATAACAAAAGCAGAGTAAATATGCAAGGGGATTATGATTTTGAGTCAAAATAATCTTGCGTCAAGGTTTGAAATTGCTTTTCCATTCCTTCAGATTGAACTAATATTTTTTTGGCTTTATTTTTAAAAACTTAAACTTCACTATATAATTTTTTTTTATTGTCTATATACTTCAAAAATTCTTCAATAGTTTTCGGTTGAATAAATAGATTTTCTTTTTCATTTACATACTGAATTTGTCGTGCAGAATCTTTAAATATGCTTGGAGCAACAAAATAACACATTGAATTTTTATTACTTTTACTAAACATTTCTAAATGTCTAGCTATTGGCCAAACTTCTGCAATAGTTTGAGTTCGTCCTTTAGTCATTGTTACTTCAATTAAAATTCCGTTAATATCCTCATAGCATTCAATATCGCCCTTGTCACCTACACCACCAGCAGTTGAAGTTGGTAGTCCTTCATCATCATATGGATAATTAGGTATAACTTTTACATTAGGGAATTTTGATTTGACCGCTAAAGCAATAAGAAATTCTAATCTTATTGGATTTGAAAGATATTTAAGTATATTATCTTTAGTTAATTTTTCACTTTCTAAATTTATCAATTCTTCCTTAATTATTTTCCAAGAATAAATATTAACCCATTTAAATAAAAGTTTATCTCTTTCCTCGGCACTAGTTGGCTTACTTTCAGAAAGAATCAAATTCTCGTCAATTTTTGCCATGTATTCGAAATATTCTTTATCTGTTTTGTATTTTTTATATTTAGAATAATTGTCAAGTGTGTAGTCTACTTTTTTCTGTTCATTTTTATTGATGTCAATAAAACGACCAGCACCTCTAAGAGAAATCAACCCCGTTAATCGCATCTTTCTTATAAATTCATCAGGATAATCAACCATGATTGATTTGGGATCAAATTTCTTAAATTTTCCTTCCAATATTTGATTGGTACAAATATCAATAATCACTTCCCAACTTGGATTATATCTATATTTTTTCCGAACCTCTTTTATTAGTTCATATAATTTTTCCGAATTGTTATTCTTCCAAAAAATAACTAGCGGTAGCTCTAATTTTGAAATACCGCTTCCGTTAAAATTTTCATCTTTATTTAATTTTGAGATAACTTCAAGTAAAAGAATGAGCGGTACATTTTCATTTAATACTCGCCTAAAGGGGCTATTGCTTTGATATTTCACAAATGCGTTAAGAAAAGCTTGTTGTTCAAATTCAGGATGTTCATTATCAACCAATCTTAAACCTATATTAGAAAATCTAATTATTTCACCAATTTTGTAATAAACGAAGCCCAATTCTTTCGCTATCTTAAACCATGTATCAAATCTCGAAGGCCATCCTTTATCAAAACCAGCCTCTTTATGATTTTGTGGATTATCTCTAAGAATCTTTGTAACTTCATTGTCTGTCAGAGATTCCTTTGTTTTTATTTTGTTTTTTATTAATAGATTTATATTTGTTGGCTTGTATAATCCAATTTTTATTATTTCCCCAGATATTTTTTTTGCCAATTCATTAGTTAATATTTGGCCATTATAACTTTTTAATACTCCTAAAAACCATTTTAATCTTTCTGGATTTCGAAGAGTCGTTGTGAATAATAACGGTTTATATTCTGATTTACGAATTTTCATATTTAGTAGTTAATAATTGGTAATTAATACTTCCTTTATCTTCTTTTTCTTATTATTATGATAACTAATATAGTTACTTACTATTTTATGAACTTTATATTTTTTCATCCATTTAATTAAAGGTTCATTTTTATATCCGTTGTAATGAGTTACATTTGATAATGCAAATTTAACATCTTGCTGGTTAAGTTGATCAATTATATTTAATAAATCTTTATCAGATTTTTCATCCCAATATTTATTATATTCACTCGCTGATATTATATAGGGAGGATCCAAATAAACAAAATCATTATTAGAAAATTTTTCTACTTTGAAATATATTCTAAAATCTTGTGAACTTAAAATTACTTTTTTGTTTTTCACAAAATCGAAGTAACCGTTTAACGCATTAACAACATTTTTATTAAAATCAACATTTCCTACTGGTAGATTAAATTTTCCCCCACCATTAAACCTTAACATTCTATTAAATCCATAAATGAGCAAAATGTATAAAATGAGAGGGTTATTATTTTTATTTTCGTTAACGTGTAGTCTTAATTTTTCATATCCCTCTTTGTTAAATCTAGCAAAATATGTTTTTTTCCATTCTTTTTTTAGTATCTCTGGAATAATATCTTCTTTATAAGATCTAGATAAATTATATTTATATATTATTTTTTCAACTCTTTTAAAAAAATTGTTTGTGTTATTAGAATTTTTTATTAAAAATTCATGTATATTAATAAGATTTTTATCTATATCATTTAGAAAATATTTATTTGCATTAACATTCAAAAATACTGTTCCTCCACCCACAAAAGGTTCATAAAAATTATTTACTTTTTTTGGAAATAAATTGACCAATTGACTCATTAATTTGTATTTATCCCCAACATAAAACAGAGGAGATCTTTTAATTTTATTATTCATGGTTAACTTTTGTGACAAATAAAAATTCCTTATGATTTTTTAATTCCGTATTACCGGCATTAAAATGTCTATAATCCTTTTCAAAAATTTTAGTCACTCCTTTTTTTACCAAAATTTCCTTAATTTCCTTAAGTGTTATTTTGTTTATTGATGAATGACTTTTAGATTCATAAGTGTTGTTATATGATACGACTAAATATTTAGCGTTAATATCTGTTACTAATTCAGCAAACCTGTACTTAGCTTCTACCTTACAATAGTCACTTATATTTTCAGGGTCGGGCTTTAACGCTGTTCCGTATAATTTTGGCTTATCCCACTTAGTCAAAGTTTCTAGAACATGATAAAATCTACTATATTGTCTAGAATTATATGGAGGGTCAATATAAACGATATCCGCTTTTATTTTTTTTGCCAAAAAATTAGCATCTTCCCTAAAAATTGTCACACTTTTTACATTGACCGGGTCTATTGACCTCATAAAAAACCCGTCTTCAATATAACTTTTTTTAAAATAAGCGTCATAATGTCCAACCGTATTAGCTATTTTATCAATGGAATATAACAAAGATGCAATAAGAATGTAATATTCTTTATCTGTTAAATTTTTTTTATTTTCCTCAATATTTTCTCGAATAAATCCAATAATCTTAGATGAATTTAAACTAAAATACTTGCCACCAAAATTTTTAGAAAAATAATTATCTTCTAAGTTTTCGCTATTTATATTATTATAATTCTTAATTATATTATCAATTTTGTCTTTGTCCCACTGTCCATTACTAAAAAAAGCTTGATAAATTGTATAGTTAGAGTATAAAAAATCATTTAATATAATTTTTTCATAATGTCTTGCGGCCACGGCAGATACAACTCCCGTACCTGCAAAAATATCAGCAAAAGAATTTCCTTTTTCGCATTCTCTATTGATTATAGAAAAAATCCATTGTATTAATTTATGCTTGCTACCAATATATCTACGATTTTGTAATTGAAAGTAATTTTTTTTTATTTGTGGAATATAAAAGTATGTTTCCTGAATTCTTTCCGCACTGACTTCATAGGAAGTTTTTTCAATTTCTAATAAAGTAAATAGTGTTCCCTGAACTCCATCTGCCACATAATCAAAATTTTCATCTTTATTTTTTAATTTCTCATAAAAACTGTAATTTTTTTTATCTGCAGTAATAATAAAATCTATGACGGCAATTCCCATTATTTCACCTGCCTGGGATATTTTTTTCACGATTTCAATATCTTTTTTACTTGGAGTTGGATCTCCAGAAGGATGATTATGAATTAAAATAATACTTGCTGAATTTAATTCAACGGCAGGGTAAAAAATTTCTCTAGGGTGAATTAATGCCTTATCAAGTAATCCAATGCTAATAATTTCTTTTCTTATCAAAGTATTCCTTGCATCAAGATATAAACAAACAAGATATTCTTTCTTTTTGTCTCGCAAGTCATAAGTAAGGCTTAAAACATCTTTTGAGTTTTTGATAATAATATCAGTTACACTTCTTTCATCATAGAATCTTTTTACCAAAGAAATCGCTGACACAATTTGTAATGCTTTTGCTTGTCCAATTCCAGAAATCTCTAATAAATCACTCACTTTTATATTTAAAAATTTTTTACTAAATTTACTTATTATTTGTTGTGCGAGTTTTTGAACATTCTTCCCTTTGATTCCACTTCCTAATAAAATAGCTAAAAGATCACTTTTTGAAAGCGCATCAGGTCCCTTTTTAAGAAATTTTTCTCTTGGACGATCTATTTTTGGAATATCTTTAATTTTTGGCATACCTATTATTGATTCTATCATTTTTTGTATTTTTATCTTCACAAAGTTGCTATAATTATTTCAGAATTTAATCTGCCTAAACTTTGATCAAAATCAGAGCATGGCAGAAAATCCCTTGCAGAAACGAGAGCTCCTCGTTCAGTTTCCTGCAAGGGTCATATACCGAAAGGTGTATGGGCGCAAGCCGATTGACGGGGAGCTTTGTTTGTTATATAGGCCTATGGCAAGAAATATTAAAAGATATTATCAGGCTTGGGAACTTCGCCAACAGAATAAGACCTTCAAACAGATTGGTAAAATAATGGGAATTACCGGAAGCCGTGCCGCGGTTTTGTCTAATCATATTGACTTTAAAATTGAAAATCAAAAACGATGGAGAATTAGTAACGAATTAAAGGAGTTAGTTAAAAAATATTTTAAAATTTGACTTTGAAATTAATTTTATTATAATAAAAGCATGTCAGAAGAAACGGCAGGAAAAGGCTTACCTATCATAAAAAATGATGTTTTTGGTTTGACCGAAAAAGATGTCAAAAAAATATTGAAAGAAACTCAGATAGATCTAGAGGCAACAAGAAAAGCCCTATCTGATAATTTGTCAGAGAGAGAGAAGGAATTTTTAGGAAAACATCTTCCAAGTGTTGAAGCGCAATTTCGTGCATTATCAGCTCCTCCAAAAACGGTGTTAGCAAAAACAAAGTATTTCTATGACAGAACAGCCGAACTTGGTAAGCAAGGAATGAATGAGGATTTAATTTTGGATCAACTCGCTAGTGAATTTTCTGACATTGGTGCTTATTATGGATTATTAAGATTAAAACCTTGGGGTTATCATTTGGGTCAAGGAGTTTTCGCTTCTCGAGCGAAACAATCATTCAAAAGGTAAATAAATCTCTGCCCCTTTTGGAGAGAACGTGTAGTACTCTTGTTTTCCCTATATTGATTTGAAAATAGAACGTAAAGAAACTTTATCAAATTAATTGAAATTATAAAAAATGCCGGTTCCAAAAATCGGGAGGGGGTGAAAACCGCCGGAGCGCCTGCCCGCCGAAGTCGAAGACGTAGGTGGGAAGCGGAGGCGGTAGGAAGCCCGAGCGGATCCCGACTCAGTCGGGCGGG
>Ga0172379_10012344_pt1 | contig 10018 bp, 11 predicted proteins | sample GrowelOW334metaG_FD_119756 | JGI IMG/M metagenome (GOLD analysis project Ga0172379, IMG submission 119756) | Groundwater microbial communities from an aquifer near a municipal landfill in Southern Ontario, Canada - Groundwater well OW334 metaG | ecosystem: Environmental > Aquatic > Deep...
CTTTTTAATTAAAGAAGAAATCAATTCTCTAAAAGAATCTGTTGCGAATTCTCCAAAGAAGATTACAGTCAGGGTATTCAAATCAATATAATTACTTGTATTTGATATAGCATCGTTGAACACTTTCTCTATCTCTTCATTTAAGCCGTAGTAGTTAAGTTTTTTAGAATTAACTAAATTGATATATAATCTATTAATTGAATGTACCGAAGCTCTATGAATAAATCCCGTGTTATCCAATTTATTTAACTCTTCAATTTTATATTCTGCCATTGAAGTAGAATTATTTTTATCTATTGAAGCAAGACCTATGTCTCTAATTAAGTAAATGCACTCTCTAAATAAATCTAAATCATCTACTTCTTTTGCTTTCTCTGCTATCTGGCTTATGTACTCCATAGATAAAGCAGCTTGGTAATTCAATCCATCCATATGAATTATTTTGAGATTATTAATTGAAGAAATTGCAATATCTTTATATGAACTCAAAAGAATTAATAATTTAAAGTGATCCATATCCTTAAATAAGGAATAAGATAAATACTTCATTCTTTCAAAGATGTAGGTAACTATAGGGTCTTCTGGCAAATCTTCTTTTTTAATTTTTAGATAAACTTCCAAGATTTCATTTAGTCCCTTAAGACTCTCCCCAAATAAAACATCATCCTCTATTTTGATTATTTTTTTTAATTGATTTATATATTCATCAATAACTTTTCTTATCTCTTTTGTTAATTCTCCTTCTTGAGAAAGTGACACATTTAAACTAAATGGTTTGATAAATGAAGGGACATTTTTATCTTTTTTGACTTTTTTATCAAATTCTTCGATAATGTAGGAAATCATTTTTTTGCATCTGTAAGAACTATCCTTTATCTGTTGAAAGGGATTTATCAAATTTAAAGCAATAATAAAATAGATAACTATGAATGAAAAAGAAAAAATTAAAGATATAGAAGCTAAAAAAACAAAAATTACTCCTCCAAATAAATATGCTCCAAAAGAAAACAATATAGAAAAAAGTGAAACAAAAATTGTTAAATACAATCTATAATCTTTTTTTATTTTATCTATTATATCAATATTATTTTTATTTGATGATTCTTGTATAATCAGCAAAATTATTGAAACAAATATAGCTAAAAAAGTTCCAATAATTGTTGCAGTTGTCAAAAAAATATCATTTTTAATCATAAAAGAACTATCTTGCAACCCATAATAGATAATCCCTATTGTTAAAATTCCCCATAAAACTAATGCTCCAAAAAATAAAAATGATTTTAATTTATTTTTCATCTTCTTCTCCAATCAATTCTTTGGGAATATCAACTGCATCAGGATTGATGTTATTAACCCAAGAATTTCTTTCTTTAATTGATTCCTGAATTTGAACCTGTAAATTTCTCAAGAATTCTAAAGAGAGGTTATTCAAAACATTAATTTTCTTGCCAGAATCAAGATGGACAAGCCAAGAAAAATTGTTATTGAGTTTATTATATTGTATTTCATTTATACCCGATAAAAATTGTTTTGATGGTTTGCTAATATCCTGCATAATCAAATCTCTAATCCTTTCAGATATAGTTAGATTTAGTTTGATGCAGTGATTCTTAAATGAAATTAAGTCTGTAGTGGGTAATTTTGTAGATACGGCTATGTAATCTTTTAATTCCCTCATCTCCTTTGAATGATCACCTTCGGCCATGGAATCCAGAATTATTGGTTATATTTAAAGATTTCTATATTATGGTATACCAAAGAAAACCACATATTACTCGTAGTTTATCTTATCTTTATTTTCTCAACTTCTTTGACTATCTCTTTAAGTTGCTCTGAACTAAACTTATCAAGAGGGTTTTCATCAGCTAAAGGATGAATTGTAATATCCTTGGGAGTTAAATGCTTATTGAAAGCAAAGAACTTCTCTAATAGTCTAAGAAATCTAATCTGTTCTGCATTATATTCTTTGTTGTTATCTACAATCTGTTTCTCAAATTCATTTTTTATCATCTCTTGTGGGTCTGGCAAATCATTTAGATTTAATATGCTTCTTAAAAATATAACAAAATCCTGTCTCTTTTGAATATTCTCAATTGTCCAAGCAGAATTAAGTTCTCTTAATTGTTTTTCAATTTCAATCAGCTCTTTCCATGTTACACCTTGCTTAGCCATTTTTTGCATTAAAGGATTATTTTTTATTTCTTCTAAAGCAGGGTCTTCTTTTTCAGGCATTTTAAATTGTTCAACACTTCTTGTTGAATCTGGTGCATCAACTTTTATTATTCTCTTTCTCTCTGGTTCATAATATTTCATTAAAGGAGCAATTTCTCTAATTAAAAAATCTACATCTGCAAAAGTTAATTCTCTCCAAAACTTTTCCTGCATAACTTTCATTATCTTATCTTGTTTTGCTCTTACAACTTGTAAATTTGAACTCCAAACATTTTCTATTCTTTCTAAAAGGAAATCTTGTTCTTCATATATTGCTTCATTATTGTCTTCCTTTACATAACTGAATAAATCTACACAATGAGAAATAAAAGTTTGAACTCTGCCATCTCCAAAATCGATAAATCTAATCAATGGAGCAATTTCTTTTTTCAACTCTTCAATATGCTCTTTTAAATCAAATTTTTTAGAAACAACTTTTTTTATTATTTCAACTTTGGGTTTAACAATAAAAGATTTCCTATCTATCTTATTAACTTCATCTATAATCCTGTTTTCTATAATTTCTTTTTCATCAACTGACAATTTCTTTTTTAGTAAATCAACTTCCTTATTGAAAATTTTAACTTTAACATCTTCGGTTATTCTTGATTTATCGGCAGATTCTAATTGATGTTGTTTAATATTTGAAAAATCACCAAATTTAAAATCGAGGATTCTGAAATCTTCTTTATTGTGTACTCCATCTTTCACAGGAAGCCAAGATTTATTTTTACATGCAGATAAACTTCTCGTTCCTCTTCCTAACATCTGCCAAAATCTTATATGTGAAAAAACAGGAGCAACAAAAACTAAATTCATAATTTCTGGTAAATCTATTCCTGTATCTAAAACTCCAACTGAAAGAGCAATTCTCGGACTTGAATCTTTGATAAATCTATTAACTTCATCCATATATCTATCTTTGTTAGAAACAATTATTGAAACATCATCACATAAATTAGGATAAAGAGAATCAAATACTTTTTTTAATTCTTCAGCATGTTTAACACTTGCACAAAAGAAAATAGTCTTGCATGGTTTATCATCTTCTGTTTTATAACATCTGTTCATGAATTCCATAACAATTAATTCACTTGTTTTTTTATCTGTGAAATATTTTGCAAATCTTGTTCCCGGTACTTCAAACTTGTCTGGGTCTTCATCTTGTTTAATCAGAGCTGTTTTAAGTTCGTTGTCTAATTCTATACCTTTAATTCCTAACTCTGTAACTTTTGTAGCAATAACTTGTGCATCATACGGGACAAGAATTCCATCTCTAACTGCTTCGTTGTAATCATATCTTACTGTAGGTTCTTCTCTTGGACAATCAAACAAATCAAAAGTATCTCTTCCCACATTTTTTGAAGGTGTTGCAGTTAGTCCGATTTGAATAGCATCAAAATATTTGAACAATAATCTTTCTGGATCATAATAAGACCTGTGAGCTTCATCAAAAATAATTAAATCAAAAAATCCTGATGAAAAGTTTTGGAGTTTGAAACCTTTTTCACTATCTTTACTTTTAAGAGTTTGAACTGTGGAAACATAAATTCTTTTGTCCATTTCAAAATCTCCAAATTCATTAAGTAATGTTTTTGGTTCTCCTCGCAAGAAACTATCAAATGTGTTGTATGCTTGTCTTCCTAAAGAAATTCTATCAACAACAAATAAAACATTTTGAATATACCTTGCACGAATTAAAGCATCTATTATTGCCATAGCAACTCTTGTCTTGCCTGTTCCTGTTGCCATGTTGATTAGAGCTTTTTTATTTCCTTTTTCTAAATGATTTAAAACTTGCTTAACAATTTCAACATTCTTTGACCTATCAAGAATTTTCGGACTAATTTCAATATTAGATAATTTTTTTCTTTCTTTAGCTAACTGATTTCTTCTCTGCAAATCTTTTTGAGAAAATGGTTCAGAAATTTCTCTTGTGGGATAACCTTTTTCTTTAAAATACCACTTCTGTCCATTTGTCATAAATATGGGGACAGCAAAACCAGTTTGAGATTCAATGTCTTTTTGATATGTTGTTGCTTGAATACTTCCTTTTTCAGCATCCAATGAAAATCTTTTTGCTTCAATTATTGCCAAAGCGTTTTTATGTTCATCTAATAAAAGATAATCTATAAATCGCCCTTCTTCTTTTCCTTCTCCTCTTTTAATTTCATATTTTTTAATTTTAAAATCAGATTTAACAGAATTAACTTCTCTTCTTATGTATTCTTCTTTCCAACCCGCATCATACAAATAAGGGTCAATTATTTTTTCTCGTGTTTCCTTTTCAGACAAATCTGTCATAACTAAACCACATAGAGAATATATAAAAAACCTTTGATAAGAGATTTACTTGTTCTTCCAATATTCAAAAACCTTTGTTAATTCTTTAGAATAAAAAATCTCTTCTTTTTCGCCTCTTTTTAATAATCCTAACTCTCTTGCTAAATTATAAAATCCATCAGATGGCTTTGGTGGATGAGAATTTTTTGATACAACAACTGCTGAAATTAAAGGTCTATTGTTTTGAAACTCTCTTTTTGAAATATCTCCTAAGATTATACCAATTTCTTTTCTGCCTGCATCACCTTCAAATTTTATCCCTAAATTACATTCGTCATTTAATTCTGTATAAGTTATAGGAATAGTTCCTCTCTTTGCAACTTCTTTTAATTTGTCATAAACTCTTTCATTAACCATACAAAAACAGAATAGAACTAATATAAAAATCCTTTGATGAGCTTTATTGAGGTTTAACAACATTGTAAATCGTACCATATGACACCTTTGGCTTATGTCTGCGACCATATTCTGCGGCTGTTTTATGAAGAGATTTTAATTCTGCATAAATTATTTTTATTTCTTCTTTTTCTTTATCAGTTAATTTTTCTTTTCTACCTTGTTTGATTTTAGTATGCTGTTTGCCTAACCATATCCTTTCACTTTTCCTCTGGCTTTCCATTTCTGCTAGACTGCCGATAATCCCCAGCATGAATTCTTTTATTGTCTTACCTAAAGGTCCATCAATGTTAATACTTTCAAACCAAGAATCTTTAATACTGTGTAACTTACAACCCAGATTAAGAAGTGTATTTACATCTTCCATAAGAGTATCTCGTCGTCGTATCCATCTGTCAAATGCCCAAACTACAATGTGATTTGCTTGTCCTAAATGAGCAATCTCTATAACTTTATCTCTTTCAGGTCTGTTAATATCCTCTTTAAATGCCGAAACCCTTTCTTGATAAATTCCTATAACCTCAAAGTTATGATTCTGGCAATAGTCAAGGCAATCTTTTTTCTGAAGTTCTTCATCCTGTTGTTGCGTTGAGACACGCAGGTAAATTACAGCTTTGTCCATTTATCTTTTAAAAAATTATGCATATGTTTTGGTTAGTTTTTTATGAATAAACATTTCTTTTAATTTATTTTTAAATTATTTAAAAATCTTATTCTCCTACTTGTCTATTTACTCTTTGAACTATCTCATCAGTAATATCTTTTATTTCACCATTTTCGGCATCATCTACATACTTAATCATAAGCTGAATTAATGCAATGCTTAACACTCCATACTTATCTTTGAATCTCAGGTCAGTTATTCTTTTGTCATACTCAATAAATTTATAGAACTTCTCAATTAGTTTCCTAAATTCAGGTCGTACATAAAAAGTAATCATTCCAAATTTTCTTTTAGGTTGTGCCATTTTTAGTTGTGGTATTTTATATTATTATAAAATTATTTAAAACAAGTCTATTTTTAAATCATTCCAGTTTGTCGACGACAAAACATATGCCAAATGGGTCAATTTGATTATTATAAGGGGTGCTCCGGAGCATTTTCTCACAACGAACAAATTAAATTTATTTAACTGTTTTATGTGTTGTCCCACCTCACCTACGCGATAACGCGTATTAATCTAAAAAAATTGTTGAAATATCAAATTATACAAATTATACAAAATGTAAGGTAACCTATTAATTAAAAGAAATGATTGTTTATGCAATGATTGTTTTATTTTATTTTAGAAGATTATTGTCTATCCAAACAAAGTGTATAATCTGTACAATTTGTATAATCTGTTTTAATATTATAATTTTTTATTATATGGTTTTCTGTACATCACCCGCCTCTCTCTGCCCCCTTTTGATTTATCTTCTTTTATTAGAAGTTTTTTATTCACGAATTCTTTAATGATTCCAAAAGTGGTTTTTTGAGATTTCTTAAATCTGTCCTGCACAGCTTTGATTAGCTCTCCGCTCCTAATCTCCTGTTTGTCTTGAGTCATCAACCCATAAATGTAAGAAAGAATCTTTTCCTGCAAACTATCTCCCGAAGTTATTGAAGTATTAACTTCCCCATAATAGAGTATGCTCAAATATGCCTTTTTTATGATGGAATAAGCAAAATCAACATCAATTTTTTCAATTGTCTTACTCTGTCTTATGACAGCAGAATGAAGGATTAACCTGTAAAGATTATCCAAGTACCTAGTCAAAAATGAAAACATGATACTTTGAAGCTCTATGCTTTTAATCTTGCCAGTCATTTTAAAGAGAGGAATAATTTTTCTTTCTATGTAAGATTTAATTTCTGAAGATTGCTCAAATTGAGTATCCTCTGCGAATTTTTTAAGATTTTCAAAAATTTCTTTCCAGTATTCATATTTCTGAACTCCCATGTTCTTTACTTCTTCTCTTTTTTCTTTGGAGGTTGAAAAATTTATCCTGCTGATATCTTCTTTCATGGACATAATTCTTTCCTGTATTGCTTCATCTTCAATATGAATTAAGTGTCTCTGAGCAAAACCAGTTTTTAATTTCTGCTCAAATTCAAGAAAAGGGATACTCACAAAATAAGTTGAAAAATGTGGATAGTATTCTAGCTCTCCCCATCTCATCCTTTTGTAAATCTTCTGTGATGATTGATTTAATGTGTTAAGAGCAATGTTAAAATTTCTTTGAACTCCTTCTTTATGAGGACTTAGTTCAAATAAAGTTGCTGCTTCATCAGAAGTTATAAAATCACTATCTTTGAAAATCCCCCATGTTATATTTTGTCCAAATTTATCTGGTTTGTCTATACTGCCAATCAGTCCTGCATCAGTAAAGTCAGTTAGTTGTCTAGTTGTTAAGTTAATCCCTCTTACAATATTATTGAAAAAATCTAATCCTATAGATTTTCCTCTTCCTGAACCTTTTATGATTATAAGATTTAATCTTAAATCTAAGGGGTTTGATAATACAGCCCCATCTTTGATTTTTTCTTTGTAAATAAATACTTCTTTGATAACTTGTCCTAAAACACACAAGAAAGCTAACAACCCAGTGAAAGGTTGTCTGTAAGCATATTGGTCATGGTCTTTTACAAATTGTTTTACAATTCCATACTGACTATTTTCCTTCACTAGCTCTAAAGCATAATCTTCATCACTATCTTCTTCTTCCAAGTCTAATTCAATCAAATCTGAATCATCTAAATTAAGAAGCTTTGTTAATTCAGGAGCATAAACCTTACACCAGTTATACAACTCTCCTTTATTGATCTCTTTTATGTCTCCTTTTTGAACTTTCTTGAACCAGCCCAATAAATCAACAAAAGCCCAGCCATTTTTGTCAAATATAGGTTTTATCTCTCTTGTAAGTTGTTCTTCTGTGTATCCTTTATCAAAAAGCCAGATAGCTTCATTTTTCAAGATGTTCCAATTAATCCCTTCTATCTTCCCAATTCGAGTTTTAGCTGAAATTCCAGAAGGAATTTCATTATTCAAAACGTATTTCATGAAAGCATCTAACTCTTTTGAATCTCTACTTGGCATGACTTCAAGAGTCTTATTCTCACTTTCTGTCTTAGATTCAATTGCAGGCAGTATATCTCTTGGCATTTACATGTACTCCATTAATCTTTTAATTACATCTTCTTCAGCCTCTATTTTCTTAAAGTCAGAATCAAGAAAGAAACTTCTTTGTCCTGTTTTTTTATTTATTCCAAGAGGAAGTTTTACAAGATTTCCGAACTCATTTTCTTTTACTGAAATTTGTTTGGGGAATATTTCATGGGGATGAACTTTTATTCTTTCACAAGTATTTTTTAAAAAATCCTGCATGTTGGCAGCAGTTGTTTCTGAAAAAATCCAAACATGGCATTTATACTCTCCACCTCCCGACATCTCCATTAAGGGATGCATGCAAATCTCTCTGAAATGATTATACAGTCTCTTAGCATTTTCAAAATCTTCAATTGTATTTAAGTCAAAATCACAGCATCCCCATTTTACTTTATCTACTAAAATCTGATAAGTTCCGATTGTGATTTCCCCAGATAAATGAAGGACAATTACCTGCAAAGCCAGAGGTTGCTTCACAGATAAATATCCTTTTTCTTTTTGCAAAGCATAACAATCAATTCTGTTTACGAATAAGTAAAATAACAATTCTTCAATCTTCTTTTTTTGTGTTTCTGAAGTATTATTAATATTGTCTGTTGTGTGTTCTGCATCTGCAGGAGATGTCAAAGGAGGTTCAGGTCCTTCTACAAAATCTTTAACATTTATCAACATTTTCTTCAGTCTCCTGTTTTGAACTTTCATTATTCAGATTAATACCCCATTCATACTCTGGAAAGTCTAGACATTCTCCAGCATAATCCCAAAGAAAGTCATGTATCCCTTCATAATATCCTCTTAAGAATGATTGAGGATTTGTAATAATAACATGTCTTATACGGTCATTGGCAATTTTAACAGCTCTTTTGTCAATTTTTTCTTTGTTCATGTACATGCCCAATCTTGTCTTAGCTTCTGCTTTGAAATCTCCCATTTTCATATGAGTTAAGAATTCCCCAGCATAATCCCAGATAATATCACACAGTGCATATTCATATCCAGACAGACGCCGATTTTCCCTGAGAGTAAAACTAACTGCCCGTAGATTAGTCTTTTTTACAAGCAGGTTGTATACAATGTTAATTACTCGATTATCAATTTTGATTTTTCTCATTTTTTACCTCCTTTGGATTTAATTTTTTTGAAAATTCATCAAAATCTGAAAGTAGCTTTTGCACTGCATGCTTAAGTGATTCTATTGTTTCTTTGTTGTTATTTTGTTCTTCCATTTTATCCTCAAAAAGTTTTTTAAAGTTGAGATAATTTATAAGAATAAAATTTGAATTTGTTTTAAAAATATTATTAATACTTACCGCGTTTTTAAAATGGGAAATGATAGCACAAGCATAAGAGTAAACAAAGAAAGATGGATTTTATTTCAAAAATGCTGTTTAGTAAAAAAGATAAAACCCTCAAAGTATGTTAGGAAATTAATAGATAGAGAACTATTTGATAAAAGAGAAGATTTTCAGCATGAAGCAGATAAAGTAGATTTCAATCTACCCGATTACTGGCCAGAAAAAAGACAAGAAGATTGAATCTATATCAATTAAGATAATATTATATCATGTAGCATAAAATTTATAATACATAAAACACTATTATATATCATGACAGAAAGACAAGCAGTTGGTAAAAGAAGCGGGGTTGTACTGGATGAAAAAGATATTGTTGTTTTAGGAATTCTGAACAATAACCAAAGCGATTTATCCATAGGAGATGTCCAAGAGAAATTAAACATGAGTCACGTTAGTTTTAAAGTTCATGTTCGTAGATTACTCCTTCAAAAAATGATAACAAAAAAGAGAGTCCCTAAAACTTACAAACATATTTTAAAAATAACTACAAAAGGAAAACAGATATTAAGAGTCCTCTCGAATTGAAAAAATAATTGGTTTATTTTCTTTTTCTTCAATCTTTCC
>Ga0172379_10012345_pt1 | contig 10018 bp, 7 predicted proteins | sample GrowelOW334metaG_FD_119756 | JGI IMG/M metagenome (GOLD analysis project Ga0172379, IMG submission 119756) | Groundwater microbial communities from an aquifer near a municipal landfill in Southern Ontario, Canada - Groundwater well OW334 metaG | ecosystem: Environmental > Aquatic > Deep...
ACCACCTGCATGAACTGCCACACCATCGCGCGGAAGAACATGCCGAACATCATCCGCCTGACTCAATATTATAACGAAGGTAAACTGATGCCGTGGAAACGAATCCACAAGGTCCCAGACTTCGCATATTTCAACCACAGCGTTCACGTCAATAAAAACATCCCCTGCCAGCAATGTCACGGCAATATCCAGGAGTTGGATGTGGTAAAACAGGCGGGATCGTGGACGATGAATAATTGCATCAGTTGTCACCGCAATGCACCGGTCATTCTCGCGAACATCCCGGGGATTAAGCAGGGTCCGGAGAATTGCTTTGCGTGTCATAGGTAGGTTTTTAGATACGTCACCCTGAACTTGTTTCAGAGTCTTTTCAAGATGCTGAAACAAGTTCAGCATGACGAGTTGAAATTAGCCAGTTCATTTTTATTTAAAGTGAATTTTTAACAAAAAATTATGAATACACCCAAAACAAATTCAACGCGAAGAAGTTTCTTCAGGAAAGCGGGAGCGGCAGCCATTGGTGCCGGACTCCTCAGCGCCATTCCCGTGAAACTTGTTTCGCGGACGAAGGAAGAGAAGCATCCAGAACAGAATATCTCCATCACGATCAATCCGATGGCAGTGAAACGGGAGAAACGAAAGTAAGCATGGATACTCCGAAGAATACCAACGAATCGAAATACTGGAAAAGCCTCCGGGCATACCATAACGATCCGGCAGTAGACGAAGCGAAAGCACGCGAGTTTGCGAAGGACGTGACGGGAGATTTTGACGTCGATGCAATGTCGCCGATAAGCCGCAAGCAGTTTTTAGCGCTCGTCTCCGCCTCTGCAGCATTCGCCGCAGCTGGCTGCACCAGCTACCGAGATAAAGGGGAGATCGTTCCGTATACAAAAAAACCGGAAGAGATTACCCTGGGCAAAGCGAACTACTACGCTTCGACCATTACCGAGAATGGGCAGGAATACGGTATCCTGATTAAAACACGCGAAGGGCGTCCGATTAAAATCGACGGAAACCCGGACCATCCAATTAATAAAGGAAAGATCTCCGCGCGCGGACAGGCAAGCATTCTGAATCTGTACGATCCGGAACGATTGAAAGATCCGATGTTCGTTGATTCCGGCATTCTCTCAAAAAGTTCGTGGAATGAAATCGACGGCCGCATCATCGCTTCGCTCACTTCCGCAGCCAAAGAAGGAAAAGAGATCGCCATCATTGCGCATACGGTGACATCTCCTTCGGGAAAAAGTGCATTGAACGAATTCGCTGCAAAATATCCGACGGCGAAGGTTTATTCGTACGAATTGTTCAGCGATCTGAATCGCATATCTGCGTGGACGAAATCCACCGGCGGCAGTACATTCCCATTAATTCAATGGAATGAAGCGAATGTGATTCTTGCGCTGGAATCGGATTTCCTCGGTTATGAAGGGAATATTGCCGAGCAGACCCGCATGTATGTGGAACGCCGGAATGTTGAAAATGCAAAAGCTATCAGTCGATTGTATTCTGCTGATGGCACCATGAGTTCCACCGGGATGAATGCCGATTACCGCCTGCGCGTCCGTCCGGACCAGCAGTTGGAATTTGTTCTGGCGTTGATGAACGAATTTACACCGATCGGTAAAACTTCCTTAAAGGATTTTGCTGCGAACAACGGACTTGATGCCGCAGCTGTAAAGCAGTTGGTTAAAGATCTGAGCGAAAATAAAGGAAAATCTATTGTTTACGCAGGAAATGGATTGCCCGAAGCGGTGCATATTGCCGTAAACGTCTTAAATGAAATTCTTGGCAATTCCGCTCTCTATAATAAGGAGCAATCGTCTGTAGCACATGTGGCATTGACGAAGCTGGCTGAATTGGAAGCGTTAATCGGTCGGATGAATAGTGGCAGTGTTGGTGTGGTGCTCCATTTGGATTCCAATCCGGTGTATCATTTTGCGTCGGATCTAGGTTATACCGAAGCATTGAAAAAGGTCGGTGCAGTAATCACTATGACGGAAATGCAGAACGAATCGTCTGCCGTTAGTAACTATGTATTGCCGATCAATCATGATTACGAATCTTGGGGAGATCATACGACACGCACAGGCGTTCTCAGTCTGCAGCAGCCGGTGATTTCACCTCTCTATAATTCACGACAAAAAGAAGCAATCCTTCTTGCGTGGGCAGCCGGAACAGCGGGTTCCTATAAAGAGTCGTTGTATCATGAGTTTGTGATGAAGCGTTGGGAAAAAGAAGTGTTTCCCGCAATGAACGCCAGTGTTGATTTTACAACATTCTGGTATTCCGCATTGCACGACGGTGTTATCACATTCAGCGAACCGGCCCAGTCGGTTCCGACGGTGAAAACGGATGTAGTGAAATCCATCGCGGTTGTTACTGCATCCAATGATTTTGTTCTGTATCTGCATGACAATTATTATGTTGGGGACGGGCGAAATGCCAACAACGGTTGGCTGCAAGAAATGCCGCACCCCGCATCGAAAATTGCATGGGATAACTATGCAGCAATTTCCACGGCAACATCACGCGAGTTGGGTGCAAGCGAAGGAACGATGATTGAAGTATCGGTCGGCGGACGTTCGTTGAAACTGCCCGTACATGTTCAACCCGGTCTTGCCGATAAATTTGTTGCGGTGATGCTTGGATACGGACGCACCGTCTCCGGATCGGTCGGAACCGGAGTAGGCTTCAACGCACAATTGTTCATGTCCAAGTCTTCAACGCTTTCGCCCTATCTCTACTCCGGCGTTACGGTGAGGAAGACAAGCGACACCTATCTGCTTGCTTCCACTCAGGAACATCACGATCTGGATGATACTTTCCTAAAAGATTTGCACAAGAAACGGGAAATCATCCAGGAAGGAACCGTCGTTCAGTATTTAGACGATCCGAAATTTTTAGAGAAAGAACGCCACTCGCTCACCATCGTACCGAGAATAAAATATGACGGTGTGAAATGGGCGATGGCGATCGATCTGAACAAGTGTACCGGTTGCGGCGTTTGCACACTCTCCTGTAACGTAGAGAATAATATTCCCGTTGTCGGAAAAGAGCAGCTGCACAAAGGACGCGAAATGGCTTGGATCCGCATCGACCGGTATTTCTCCGGAACGTCGGAAGCACCGAGCGTCAGCAATCAGCCGATGCTCTGTCAGCATTGCGACAATGCGCCGTGCGAAAACGTCTGCCCGGTTATCGCGACCACGCACAGTCCGGACGGACTGAACCAGATGGCATACAACCGCTGCGTCGGCACAAAATATTGCTCCAACAACTGTCCGTATAAAGTACGCCGCTTCAACTTCTATGATTTCCGCAACGAATTCAACGACGGCATCCAGTACCAACAGCCGTTGAACATGCTGCATAATCCTGAAGTGACGGTCCGCTCACGTGGTGTGATGGAAAAATGTACGTTCTGCATTCAGCGTATTATGGAAGGACGCCAGCATGCGATTGAAGAAGGGAAGATCTTCGACGGCACCGGCATCACCGTTGCGTGTCAGGATGCCTGCCCGGCGGATGCGATTGTGTTCGGCAACATGAACGACAAAAATTCGGACATCTATAAATATCGTCATCATGAAATTGGTTATCACGTGCTCGAAGAAATTAACGTAGCGCCGAACGTCACCTACGTTGCAAAACTTCGAAATGTAGAATCTCAAACGGAGAAAGCATAGTGTCATCAACAGTATTGGATTATTCAAAAGAAATTCCCGTCATCGAAGGGGTGCCCACCGCCGCTTCGCTTGACGAGGCGATCGTCAAGCCGATCAACGATTTCCCTCAGCGGAACTGGTTCATCGGTCTCGCCATTACCGGCACCATGCTCGGTATCGGCGGGATCAGTTTGGCCTGGCTACTGTGGAAAGGAGTCGGAATCTGGGGTATCAATCAGCCCGTTGCATGGGGATTTGACGTGGTCAACTTCGTGTTCTGGGTCGGTATCGGTCACGCCGGTACGCTAATCTCCGCGATTCTTTTCCTGCTCCGTCAGAAATGGCGTACCGGTATTGCCCGCTTTGCAGAAGCAATGACGCTGTTTGCCGTTCTGTGCGCCGTACAATTCGTTATTTTCCATACCGGCCGTCCGTGGCTCGCTATGGCGTGGCTCTTCCCGTATCCCAATCAGCATGGTGTGTGGGTGAACTTTACATCGCCGCTGGAATGGGACGTGTTCGCCGTGAATACATATTTCACCGTATCGGCAGTCTTTTGGTATATCGGTTTAATTCCAGATTTCGCGTCGCTGCGCGATCGCGCAACAACAACTATTAAAAAAACGACCTTCGCTGTGCTCAGTTTGGGATGGAGATTCTCCAACCGCCACTGGCAACATTACGAACGTGCGTATTTGATCATGGCCGGATTTGCAACACCGCTTGTGCTCTCCGTGCACACCATCGTTAGCTTCGACTTTGCTGTATCCGTTCTGCCTGGATGGCATACAACAATTTTTCCACCATACTTTGTTGCGGGAGCTATCTTCTCCGGTTTTGCGATGGTACAAAACGTTTTGATCGTCACCCGGAAAGCATTCAAGTTCGAACATCTGATTACGATGGACACCATCGAGAAGATGAACAAGATTATGCTCGTCACCGGAACAATGGTCGGGTATGCCTACATCATGGAATTTTTCATTGCATGGTATAGCGGCAACGCAACAGAACTGTTCGTCTTCATCAACCGCGCAACCGGACCATACTGGTGGGCCTATTGGACGATGATGACCTGTAACCTGGTCGCACCGCAGCTCTTCTGGTCGAAGAAGATCCGCACGTCGCTGCTGGCATCGTTCATCCTTGCCATCTTCGTCAATATTGGCATGTGGTTCGAACGGTTCGTTATTATCGTCACGTCGCTGCACCGCGACTTCCTGCCATCAAGCTGGGGAATGTTTATACCGACCATGTGGGATTTCGGTCTGTTGATCGGCAGTTTCGGTCTGTTCTTTACGCTGGTGTTGTTATTCGTGAAGTTCCTGCCGGCGATTGCCATGGCAGAAATTAAAGCGGTTGTTCCTGGCGCACAACCTTCGCATCCGTCACATAATGGAAACGGAACGTCGCACTAAACAAAAGGTTGTCATTCCGAAGAGTGACGGATTTTTTTTTTGAAAAGGGAACGACGAGGAATCTGTTCTAAAGTGTGTAAAATAATGCAAAGATTTCTCATCCCGTTATCACGGGATTCGAAATGACAACAATATTGTATTACGATAAATAAAAGTATGGAAAAGAAACTTTACTCAATAAACGCGATCTATCATACTCCGAACGATATTCTTCACGCCGCAAAAGCCGTGAAGGATGCGGGGTATACAAAGTTCGACGTTCACACGCCGTATCCGATCCATGGATTGGATGATGCGATGGGATTAAAAGAAACGAAACTCGGTTTTGTGACTCTCGCTGCCGGTATTCTCGGCGCCGTCGGTATGATCAGTTTTGCATCGTGGGTTGCCGTAAAAGATTATCCTCAGGTAATCGGCGGAAAACCGTATTGGTCCTGGCCTGCGTTCGTCCCGGTGACCTACGAAATTGCGGTGCTGCTTGCCGTGCTTGGCACAGTCGGCGGAATGATCGTGTTTTTCTTCAAGTTTCCGAACACCAGTCATCCGCTGCACGACACAACGTTTATGAAAAAAGTTTCGTCGGATAAATTCGGCATCACAATTCAGGCGGAAGATGCGCAGTTCGACGAAAAGAAAGTGCGCGACCTGCTGAAAACAACCGGCGGAGAAGTAGAGGCAATCTATTACAGCGATGAGTTCCTGAACTTCAAACCAAACACCTTCGATCCGAAATTCATTCTGCTGCTCGTAGGAATTTCACTGGCTACATCAGCCGGCGGATATCTCTATTGGAACAAAGTGCTCTATCTTCCTCCGTTCGACTGGATGGTGGAACAACCGCGGTTCGATGTTCAATCCGCAACCGATTATTTCGAAGACGGCCGCACGATGCGTCTTCCGGTGGAAGGATCAGTTGCCCGAGGATTTATTCCATATCCGTACAAACTGGGTGTGAACGCTGATTCCGTTGGGAGATTTTTGGTAAATCCATTGCTGAATACGAAGGCAACACTGGACCTGGGCAAACGGAAATTTCTGACGTATTGCAGTCCGTGTCACGGCAACTTCGGCAATGGAGACAGCCGCATGAATGGACAGTTCCCCAATCCTCCCACATTACATTCGGATAAAGTACGTCTCTGGCCGGATGGAGCGATTTTCCATACGATGACCGTCGGACAAAACGTGATGCCGGGGTATCAGTATCAGATCTCCCGCGAAGAACGCTGGGCAGTGGTAAAATACATTCGAACATTACAGCGCGCATATAATGCGAAGGAGTCTGATCTACAATGAGCGCTCATGAAACAGTGATTATCCCGAAAAAAGAACTCCCCGCCAATATTGTTACACTGGGCTGGGGATTAACGATTGTCGGATTGGCATTGGTGGCTGTATCCTATCTTACCGATTCCCACCGCGCCGCTTTCAATAATATTATCGGATTTACATTCCTGGCAAGCATCGCCGTCGGAGCGGTCTTTTATATCGCGCTGGAATATATCGCCGGTGCGGTTTGGACAACACCGTTTCGACGCGTGATCGAATTCCTCGGCATGCTGCTGATTCCCGTTGCCGTTCTGTCGATTCCGCTCTTCTTGAATTTGCACGATCTGTTCCACTGGTCGCATACGGATGTCGTTGCAAAGGATGCCATCTTAACTAACAAGTCGCCGTATTTGAACGAGCAGTCATTCACCATTCGTTTCATTATCTATATCGTCGTTTGGGGCCTGTTCTATTTTATCTTCCGTCGGAACTCGCTGAAACAGGATGTAAGCAACGATCAGAAACTGACCAAGAAGAACATTGCATTGGCTGCCGCATTTATTCCTGCGCTTGCCATTTCCATTTCGCTTTTCTCCATTGACTGGTTGATGAGTCTTGAACCGCACTGGTTCTCCACGATGTTCGGCGTCTATTATTTTACCGGAACAATTCTCACGTCGCTCTGCGTGATCACGTATTTTGTGGTGGTGTTGAGTGAAAAAGGATTCTTCTTTAAAGGTGTTAACGAAAATCATTATTACAGCTTTGGTGCGTTGATGTTCGGACTGCTGTCATTCTGGGCATATATTGCGTTTAGTCAGTTTATGCTGATCTGGTATGCAAATCTTCCGGAAGAAACATTCTGGTATATCGCACGCTGGGAAAACGGTTGGGAGTATGTGTCGATCGCAATCGTATTGCTTCACTTCTGGATTCCGTATTTTATGCTCGTATCGCGTCCGTCCAAAATGAAGCCGTCAAACTTAAAGCGTTCCGCGGCGTTGCTGATTTTCGCACATTTTCTGGATCTGTACTGGCTCGTTATGCCGACGTATAGCAAAACGCCGGTGTTTAGTTATTACGAACTGGCGTTCCCGATGCTCTCGATCGGACTCATCATCGTGCTCTTCGCGATACAGGCAAAAAAATACAATATCGTTCCCGTCGGTGATCCAAAACTGCAACGGGGTATTGATTTCCATCTCTAATAAGGTGTGAGCAGCATGCAACTCAAAGATGAAATTGATTTTCAAGAACTTCTGAAGAATCCGGTCCGCCTGTTTGGTTTGACGTATGTCTATTTTCTGGTCGTCGCCGGATTTATCGGAACCTACTACATTTGGAGCATGAACGATGTTTCCAAAAACACCATCGCTCCGGTCATTCTCAGGGACTCCACACAGTTCGTGCAGGATATTCCGATGCAGCGCGGCGCGCTGATCGCTCCGGTGAATGTGACGGAAGTCGGACGGACATCAAAAGTGTTGGTGGACAAAGGTGCGAATCTGTTTCAAGCGAACTGTTCTTCCTGCCACGGCAACAACGGTATGGGGGACGGTTTGAGCGCAGCAGCAATGACGGTGAAACCGCGGAATTTCCATTCTGCTGAAGGATGGAAGAACGGACGAAAAGTATCGAACATGTATAAGACGCTGCAGGAAGGAATTGTGCTGAACGGAATGCAGGCATTTAATTATCTGCCGGCGGAAGACCGCTTTGCGATCATACATTACGTAAGAACTTTTGCAACTGATTTCCCGGTGGACAGTCTTTCTGAATTGCAGGATCTGGAAAAAGTATACAACCTGTCTAAAGGAACACAGCTTCCGCCGCAAATTCCGGTAAAGCTGGCGATGCAGAATTTGCAGAACGAAGCGGCAAGCGACGCAAAGTATGTAGAAAATGTCTGTTCATCCATCGCAACAAAGAAGCAGGAAGAACAAGGAGCAATGCTGGCGAAACGGTTCAGCGCAAACAGTAATAAAATGATCACCGCATCGCTGGCAACAAAAGATGTATCGTTGGATGTATTTATCCGTACGGTTTCGACTGATCCGATTACCATTGGATTCAAATCTGCGGTTGTTCGGTTGAGCAGGGAAGAGTGGAGTTCGTTGTATGCGTACTTGTCAAAAGTGAGCAAAGAAAAGAAGAGTTAAGTTCTTCTGTTGTTATTTCACGCGATGTCCCGAGAGACGAGCGAGAAATCTCAGAACGTTTTTTTAGCTGCTGAGATTCCTCGCCCCCGACAAAAATCGTCGCAACTTGGAATGACAACCAAAAAACAATGTTCAAACAATGGGTGATCATATACGATCATTCCCCGAATACTATGAAAAAACTTGTGCTGTTGATATTGTTCTTCGTTGTGACGCTGAGTGCAAACGACACGGCGAAACCGGTTGAAATCGGAATCGAAGAAAAACTCGGGAATATGCTTCCGATGGAGACGCAATTCTTCGATGATGTGGGACATCTTGTGACGTTAAAGGATATTGTTAAAAAACCGACGATCATCAATTTTGTGTATTACCGCTGTCCGGGTATTTGCAGTCCGATTCTGACCGAGTTGACGTCGATTGTTAATTTTATTGACATGGAAGCGGGGAAAGATTTTCAGATTGTAACGATTAGCTTCGATGACCGGGAAAAATTTGAATTGGCAGCGGCAAAAAAGGTGAATTATTTTGCGCTGTTGAAGAAAGAGATCCCATCAGATTCGTGGAAGTTTCTTTCTGGAGACAGTGCGGCGATTCGTGCGGTGACGCAGGCAGCCGGTTTCAATTTTAAGAGGGAAGGAAACGATTTTATTCACGCCGGCGCGCTGATTGTTATTTCGCCTGAAGGGAAAATTGCCCGGTATCTGAACGGAATTAAATATCTTCCGTTCGATGTAAAGATGGCGCTGACCGAAGCAAGCACCGGGAAAACCGGTCCGACGATTGCCAAACTGGTGGCGTATTGTTACAGTTTTAATCCCGAAGGCAGAACGTATGTTTTCAACGTAACACGAGTGACCGGCGGAGTGATTCTGCTATTCGCAGCGGTCTTTGTGGTGTATCTCACAGTAAAACCAAAAAAAGTCCAATCGTAAGAGAGAGTGAATCTATGGCTAAAGCGGCAGTGCCGGTAGAAAAATTAGAACCGAGCTATCTTGATGTTTCGACGAACAAATATAAGAAAGGTATTCTTTCCTGGATTTTGAGCGTCGATCACAAGCGGATCGGCATTTTGTATCTTGTTTCCATGATGGCGTTTTTTTGCGTTGCGGTCTTTTTCGGATTTCTTATCCGTCTGGAATTGATTGCGCCCGGCAAAACAATTATTGAAGCGCAGATGTACAATCAACTCTTTACGCTGCACGGCATCATCATGATCTTCCTGTTCATCATTCCGGGTCTCCCTGCGGTATTCGGAAACTTCTTTCTGCCGATCATGATCGGTGCGAAAGACGTTATATTCCCCCGGGTGAATTTAATGTCGTGGTACATGTTCGCCATCGGCGGTCTGTTTGCCGTCGCTTCCATGCTTCTTCCCGGTGGATCGGCCGATACGGGTTGGATGTTCTATGTTCCGTATTCTGTCCGCACAACGACAAATGTGCTGCCGGCATTAACGGCGGCGTTCATTCTCGGATTTTCTTCGATCCTAACCGGTTTA
>Ga0172379_10012346_pt1 | contig 10018 bp, 5 predicted proteins | sample GrowelOW334metaG_FD_119756 | JGI IMG/M metagenome (GOLD analysis project Ga0172379, IMG submission 119756) | Groundwater microbial communities from an aquifer near a municipal landfill in Southern Ontario, Canada - Groundwater well OW334 metaG | ecosystem: Environmental > Aquatic > Deep...
AAGGATAAATTTGAAAACCTCGGCGCGCAGCTCATCAAACAAGTGGCTGACAAGACCAATGATGTGGCGGGTGATGGCACGACGACGGCAACGGTGATGACGCAGGCTATCGTGCGCGAGGGTTTGAAGTTTGTGGAGACGTGTATCAATCCTGTGGGTATTCGCCGCGGGATGGAAGCTGCCAAAAATGAAGTGATGCTGGTACTCAAAAAGAATTCCAAAAGAATCAGCTCAAAAGAAGAGATCGCACAAGTGGCGACTATTTCCGCCGAGTCCAAAGATATGGGTGATATGATCGCCAACGTGATGGAGGAAGTGGGAAAGGATGGCGTGATCACCATCGAGGAATCGCAAACTTTCGGACTTTCCAAAGAAGTGGTTGAGGGAATGAGCTTTGATAAGGGCTATGTCTCACCGTATATGGTAACGGATGCCGAGGCGCAGACAGCCGAGCTCAAAGAAGTAAGTATTTTGATTACCGATAAAAAGATTTCTTCGATGAAAGAAATTTTGCCGACGCTTGAAAAACTGGCGCAGAGCGGCAAAAAAGAATTGGTGATTATCGCGGAAGATGTGGATGGTGAGGCATTGGCGGTACTGGTGGTCAATAAGTTGCGAGGAGTGCTCAATGTGTTGGCTATCAAAGCGCCGGAGTTTGGTGATAATCGCAAAGCAGTGCTCGATGACATTGCTATCCTAACGGGTGGTGAAGTCATCAGCGAAGCCAAGGGAATGAAACTCGAAAATGTCGAACTCTCCTCACTTGGACAAGCGCAGAAAGTTATCGCCACCAAAGACGACACAACGATTGTGGGCGGCAAGGGAAAGAAGAAAGAGATTGAGGCTCGTATTGAGCTTATAAAGACCGCACTTGCCAATAGCGATTCGAGTTATGATCGTGAGAAATTGCAAAAGCGTATGGCAAAACTTTCGGGCGGCGTGGCGGTGATCCGCGTGGGCGCGGCTACCGAGACGGAATTAACCTATATGAAACACAAAATGGAAGATGCCTTATCCGCGACCAAAGCCGCGGTTGAGGAGGGAGTGGTCGCGGGCGGCGGTACGGCCCTGGCCAAAGCGGCGATGACCGTGATAGCGCAGAATAAGAAAAAGAATATCGAACTAAGTATGGAAGCCAAGGCGGGTTATGACACTTTGCTCAAAGCAATGAGTGAACCGTTGCGACAGATAGCGCAGAATGCGGGGGAGCAAGATCCTGCCGTCGTGCTCAATGAAGTGATGAAAAGTAAGGGTGTGAATTTTGGCTATAATGCCAATGAGGATGCTTACGAAGAAGATATGATCAAGGCGGGTATCATTGATCCGCTCAAAGTGACTCGTACCGCATTGGAAAACGCCGTATCGGTCGCAGCGCTTTTGTTGACAACGGAAGTAGCCGTGACGGATATCGTCGAGGAAAAAGAATCCGCACCGATGGGCGGTATGCCGGGTATGGGAGGAATGATGTAAAAAAGGGGTGTAAGATAATTTTATATCAACAAAAGATTGTTCTTTGTCAAAGAAACAATCTTTTTGTTTTGTAAAATATGTTATACTGAAAATAACACGGCAAATAAAAAACAAAAAAATGTTATGCGGATAGGCAATACACAATTGCAAGAATTTCTCCTTGATGCGGGTCTTATCGGAAAAGATGTCGTTGAGAGCGTGTACCAGGAGGCAATCCAAAGCGGTAAGCAGATGGGGGATTTACTTTTGGAGAAAAAACTCTTAAGCGAGATGGATATTCAAAAAATGTATGCCTATATCCTCGGCATCCCCTTTGTTGACCTGCATAAAAATATTATTCCTCCCGAGGTATTGCAAATAGTTCCCGAACCGATCGCTAAAAAATATCGTATCGTAGCTTTTGAAAAAACCGGTACCAATCTCAAGGTGGCTATGCTTAACCCTGATGATTTGCAGACCATTGATTTTATCAAAAAGAAAACGGGTGTAAAGATTATTCCTTGCCTTACTACGGAAGAGAATATACAGGAAATTCTCAAACAGTACGAGAAAAGTTTGAAAGCGGATTTCGGGGATTTGATAAGCGGAGAGGTGGAGAAAGTGGCCTCTGAAGAGTCTGAAGAAACTCTTGCAAAAGTGGCTCAAGGGATGCCGGTGATTCGGGTGGTGGATACATTGATCAAGCATGCCATACTGCAGTCGGCAAGTGATATCCACATCGAACCGTCAGAAAAAGAAGTGCACGTTCGCTACCGTATCGACGGTATTTTACACGATGCTATGACGCTTCCAAAGGACGTTGCCTTGGGAATTGTCGCTCGTATCAAAGTTCTTTCCAATCTGAAATTGGACGAGCATCGATTGCCTCAAGACGGTCGTTTCAAAATACAAAATGAAACATATAAGATTGCTTTTCGTGTGAGCATCCTACCTGTTTTTGACGGTGAAAAAATCGTGATGCGTTTGCTTGATGAGGGTGCTCACGGATTAACGCTTGAAAAAATGGGTTTTTCGGGAGAGCCTTTGGAGATAATTCATCGTGAAATTCGCAAGCCAAACGGTATGGTGCTTGTAACAGGGCCAACCGGAAGCGGAAAAACCACTACCCTATATACGGTGCTTGATATTCTCAACACACCCGAAGTCAACATCAGTACGGTTGAGGATCCTGTGGAATATCGTATGCCTCAGGTTAATCAGACGCAAGTCAATCCAAAAATCGGAATGACTTTTGCCGCAGCGCTTCGCTCGCTGCTTCGTCAGGATCCCGATATTATAATGGTAGGAGAAATTCGCGATGAGGAGACGCTTGAGATTGCTTTGCATGCCGCTATGACGGGGCACCTCGTGCTTTCGACACTTCACACCAACAGTGCCGCAGCAACGCTTCCGCGTATGCTTGATATGGGTGCCGAACCGTTTTTGATCGCTTCAACGGTCAATGTGATTATCGCACAGCGTCTGACTCGTCGTTTGTGTCAGGAATGCAGAGAAGAATACCAACTTGATACCAAAGAAATCGAAACATTGGGAAAGACGTTTGATATGAAAGAGCTGATGGAATTTCTTATCAAGCAAGACACGCTGAAAGAAAAAATCAGTATCAAAAAAGGTTGGGAAAGTATCTCTTTTTATCACCCGAAAGGATGCGATCAATGTGGCGGAGAGGGGTATCACGGTCGAATGGGTATTTATGAGGTGCTCGAAATGAATTCTGAAATAAAGAAGCTTGTGACGCAGTCCGCATCAACAGAAATGATCGATGATCAAGCAAAGAAGTCAGGTATGGCTACCATAGTGCAGGATGGTTTTATGAAGGCTATTCAGGGCATTACTTCGCTTGAGGAGATCTTACGTGTTACCAAAGAGTAGCGAGTTGACTTTTTTTGTGAAAAGGAGTAGGCTAACGGGTGTTATTAATGATTGACAAAATGATATGAAAGACGTTAAAAAGACGAAAATTGTCGCAACGCTTGGACCGGCATCGGCTCAGGAAGATGTGTTGCCAAAAATGATGGAAGCCGGTCTCAACGTGGCTCGTTTGAATTTTTCTCATGGAAACTTCGAAGAGCATCAGCGCTCATTTGATATGGTGCGCAAGTTTTCCAAAAAACTCAACAAGCCTATGGCAGTGCTTCAGGATTTGTCGGGGCCCAAGATTCGCATCGGTGAATTTTACCAGGAACGGGTAATACTTGTGGCAGGTGAGGAATTTGTACTTACGACCGATCAAAAGTGTATCGGTGATGAGCATCGCGCATCTATCAGTTATATTGATTTGCCAAAAGAGATCAAATCGGGCGAACCGATTCTTATGGATGACGGAAAGAAAAGGTTGGAGGTTATGAAAGTAAAGGGCAATGAGATTTTCTGTAAAATTATCGTAGGTGGTGAGACCAAGGGTCGTCGCGGGGTAAACCTCCCGGGGACAGCCTTGAAAATAAGCTGTTTGACACCCAAGGATCGCAAGGATCTGCTTTTTGGCATCGAGAATGATGTGGAATTTATGGCATTGTCGTTTGTTCGTCAAGCGAGTGATATCGAAGAACTCCGTGCGATTTTGAAAAAGAAGAAATCAAAGGCGCAGATTATCGCCAAGATTGAAACACCGCAAGCGATTGAGAATCTGGATGCTATTTTGGCGGCGGCTGACGGTATTATGGTGGCTCGAGGGGATTTGGCGGTGGAAGTACCTATGGAGCGAGTGCCGGTACTTCAGAAAGATATGATCAAACGGGCGCGTCAATTGGGAAAGCCGGTGATTGTGGCAACACAGATGCTTGAATCAATGATCAACTCTCCCGTGCCGACTCGCGCGGAAGTCAATGACATTGCCAACGCCATTTTGGACGGTGCGGATGCGGTTATGCTTTCCGAGGAAACCACACTTGGTAAATTTCCGGTGGAGTCGATCGCGACTATGAGGCGCATCGCACTCTATACGGAGGCTCACTACCCGCACAAGCATTTGATGGGTAAGAGCGATTCCTTGATGGGTGAAATCGTGGATTCCGTAACGCACGCTGTGGTCAATACCGCGAGTGAAATTGGCGCGAAGGTGATAGTTTCTCTTACAGAGTCGAGTTTTACTCCGCGTATGGTCTCGCGTCATCGTCCGGCGCAGCATATCGTTGTTTTGACACCAAACGATCGCGTAGCTCGAAAAATGGCCTTGTCATTTGGTTGCTATGCTTATAAAGTGAAATCATTTAAGTATGTTGGAGAGGTGGTAGCACAGGCTCGAAAAGTTCTCGTCGAGCAAGGCTTTGCCAAGAAAGGCGATCACTTTGTTATCGCTGCCGGCGTGCCATTCGGGCACGAAGGAGGAACCAATCTTATGATGGTTGAGACGATATAGCAAGGGAGACAGAAAATGAAAAAGACGGTTGTTCTATGAACTGAGCCGTCTTTTTTCGCACTTCATTTTTGAAGTACAGAGACTTTTTTCAAAGCCTAATCTTAAGTGACCTCTTTACTGAGTTTTGAGTTTATCCATGAGTTGTTTGGACTTCTTCTTTTTCTCAGTACGTTTTTTGTTGGTAAGTTTATTCATTCTATATCTCCCGTGTCGATCATCGACCTCTTCATTGAAACATAGATAGAGTGAAAAAACAATAACAGTTCCAGTTTTATGTATATTCTTGATTGCGCAAGGTAAAATTGACTTTGGAAGAGAGAGGGAATATACTGAAGCTGCCGAGCAACAAAGTTACAGACTTGTTTTTTGGTATATGGAAACATATTTATTCAATTAGAGACATACGCGTATGTTACAAGAACAGGGAGCATTATGGAAACAAAATAAAGAAGCGTCTGCAACAGAAGATAACGAAACAAACGAGCAAGAAAACTGGCAAGAATACCAAGCTCTCGGCGGTACGCTTGATGAATCGAGTTATCAAAGTGTGGTTGAGAAAATGAAAAGTGTCACAACTGCGGATGCTGTGTATGCAACTCAAGCTGCTGTAATAGCGCGAGCGGCAGGAATGGATAGTTTGGGGAATAGTGATTCGAGAGTGATTGCTTATAGTGTGTTGCGGAGTGATACGAATACGGCCGGTGAAGAGCATCATCACAGTCAGATGAGCGATCAGAAATTGTTTGCTGAGGCACTCAGAATACAAGGAGACAAAGAATCCCTCGATAAGCTTATTGTGTCGCATCCACACATTTTCAGTGAATAAGGGTAAAGAACTCTATAAGCGATATGATAAAAAACAGCTACTCTAGCTGTTTTTTATGGTTTAAGCGACTATTTTCCGAGTTTATGCGGATTGTGATTGGGACAGGTCTTATCCGAGCAACGTTCGGGAATGGTTTTGGTTCCTTCCATCATCAGCGCGCCGCATTCTCGGTTGTCTTTGTCGGTGCGGATGAAATGACAGATATTGCCGGTAGGCTTGGTTTTGATGGCGTGTTTGCATTTCGGATAATTGGAGCAACTGTAGAAAATACCAAATCGTCCGCGACGCTCCGCCATTTCGCCATCTTTGCAGAGAGGGCATTTGATACCGGTGGTTGGGATTGCCGCACCTTCTTCTTTTTTGATGTATTTGCATTTCGGATAATTGGAGCAGGAGATGAATTTTCCGAATTTTCCTTCACGCTCTACGAGCTTGCTCTTACATTTCGGACAGTCTTCGCCGGTTTCCTTTGGTCCTTGCAGTTCATTACCCTCCATCGTGCGAGCACCGGCACATAGCGGAAATGTGGCACAGCTATAAAACTTGCCCGTGCGGCCAAGCTTGACTACCATAGAGCCTCCGCATTTCGGACAGAGAATATCCGCGGGAGCATCTTCGAGCGTGTTGATCTTTTCCATTTTTTCTTTCGATTTTACTTGGGCGGAAAAAGGAGTATAAAATTTACGGAGTGTCTCGGCATAGTCGAGTGTGCCATTGGAAATATCATCCAGCTCCTGTTCCATTTCAGCCGTAAACGAATCGCTCACGATATTGGCGAAATGTTTTTCAAGAAATTCACTGACGATTTCGCCTGTCTCGGTAACACGCAATGCCTTGTTTTCCTTGAGTGTGTATTCACGATCGGCAAGCGTTTTGATAATACTCGCGTAGGTACTTGGGCGGCCGATGCCGCGTTTTTCGAGTTCTTTGATAAGTCCGGCTTCGGAGTAGCGTTTTGGCGGTTCGGTTTGTTTGCCTTCCGATGCGATGTCAATCAAAGCAAGTGACTCATCGACAGCCACTTTGGGTAACTCAATATCCTCTGCGCGTGCGTCGGGATCGATAGTGAGCCAGCCGGCGAAAAGTAGTCGAGAACCATTGATAAGAAAGTTTGGCAGAGAGTTGCTGCGGGTGTTGGCGGTGATTTTGGTACGCAACAGTGAAGCGTCACTCATTTGTGAAGCGGTGGTTCTTTGCCAGATAAGACGATAGAGTCTTTTTTGCTCATCGGTTTGGCCGCCACGTTCAAGAAAGGCATCGGTTGGTCTGATGGCCTCGTGAGCCTCTTGCGCATTTTTACTCTTGGTTTGGTAGTTTCGTGGCGCAACGTATTCTTTACCATAGTCTTTTTCGATTTTTGCCAGTGTATTTGCCTGTGCTTCCTTGCTTATGGTGGTGCTATCGGTACGCATATACGTGATAAGTCCGGCTTCATAGAGTTTTTGCGCGATACGCATAGTATTGCTCGGAGAAAACCCAAGGCGTGAACTGGCTGCTTGTTGTAATGTGGAAGTCGTAAATGGTGGCCGCGGCGCTCGTTTGATTTCACTTTCTTTAATGTCCACCACGTGCCAGGGCTCTTTGTGTGCCAGTGCTATGATTTCATCGGAACGTGTCTGTGTTTTTGGTTCTTCGGAACATACCAAAGAAAATTCAACGCCCTTGTTATTTTTTACGCGAGCCTCAAGCACCCAAAAATCCTCTGGTACAAAGGCACGGATAGAACGCTCTTTCTCAGCGAGGATACGCAATGCAGGCGACTGTACCCGACCGGCGGACAGTCCATAGCGCAATTTTTTCCAGATAAGTCCGCTCAAATCATAGCCTACCAGTCGGTCGAGAACTCTGCGCGCTTCTTGAGCTTTACGCAAGTCTTGATCGATGAGGCGTGGTTCGGTGACCGCTTTTTGAACGGCATTTTTAGTGATTTCATAAAAGACGACTCGTTTGGGATTTTTGATGCCACAAGCCTCTGCTACATGCCAGGCAATCGCCTCACCTTCACGGTCGGGGTCGGTCGCGAGAAGGATTTCGTCAGCTGTTTTGGCGAGCTTGCTTATTTCAGCAACAACCTTTTCCTTTCCGGCTGAAATTTCATAGCGCGGTACGAATCCTCCTTCGACATCGATGGCGGATTTATTGCTTTTCGGGAGGTCGCGAATATGCCCGATAGAAGCCACGACTTTATACTTGTTGTCAAGGTATTTGGAGATGGTTTTGGCCTTGGCAGGGGATTCGACAATGAGAAGTTTCATAGATTACTTTTTGAATGATTTAAGTAGTTGTTTTTAATCTCATAAAATCTCTCTATAAAAGAAAACTCACGATTGTCATTCCCGTGAAAACGGGAATCCAGTAACCACAGACATTTGATTTTCTCTAATCGAACGATTGTGGAACCTGGATCCCCGCCTTCGCGGGGACGACATAAAGAGAGATAGTTTTATAAAAAAGAATTGAGGCTTTAAATATAATTCCTGATTCTATAGCCTTATATAGTGCATACCGCCAATGTTCTTAATCAGTCCCTTGACTTCAAGAAATACCAGGGTGGATTGCACCAAAGACGTATCAAGTGTAGTCGCTTTAAGAATCTTGTCAATATGAGTCGGTTCGGAAGAGAGAATCGAGACGATCTTTTTTTCGTCAAGAGAAAGCGCTACAGAGGGATTTTTCGGGATGGTTGAATCTGTATTTTTTGGGCGGAGTTCTTCGAGAATGTCTTGGATACCAGTGGATATCTTCGCTCCCGAGCGAATTAGTTCGTGCGGACCCTCTGATGCTTCGGAAAAAATAGACCCCGGTACCGCAAAGACTTCGCGGTTGAAGTCGAGGGCAAAGTGTGCCGTAATAAGGCTTCCGCTTCGTTTGGCAGCTTCGATAACAATCACACCTTGACTTATTCCCGCGAGAATCCGGTTACGTGCAGGAAAGGTATAAGGAGTAGCGGATGTGATAGGCGGATACTCACTCAGCAGCGCGCCGCCTTGGTTGAGGATGGCTTTGGCAAGTTTGAGTTGCGAGTGTGGTGAGACAGATGCGTCATCAAGGCTATTGCCCAAGACAGCCACGGTGTCGCCTTGCGCTTTGAGCACGCCTTTGTGTGCGGCGGTATCGATACCAAAGGCAAGACCCGATGCAATACCAAAACCCGCATTCACGAGGTCTTGCGAAAATGTTTCTGTGACGCGTTCACCATAGGCGGTACAATGTCGAGATCCGACGATGGTAATAAGCGGCTTGTTATTCCAATCAAAAGTACCCCTCTTATAGATAATAAAGGGCGGATTGTGGATTTCTTTGAGGAGAACCGGGTAGGCCGCATCTTCCTCAGTGATAAGAGCAATATCGGATGTTTCAAGTAGCTCCCATTCCGCGCGTATATCCAGAGAGGCTTTCATTTCAAGAAAGACACTCAGTGATTTCTCATTCATACCGCTTGCTTTGAGTGCGGCAGGGGAGGCTTTCCATATTTCCTCCGGTGTGTCGAAGTATTCTAAAAGTTTCCGCAGGGCTTGCGAGCCAACCTGCGGAATCGTATTGAGCGCGTGCAGATAGTGGTATGGAGTCAAAACTTTTGCAATTAGATGATTGTGTATTTTTGTATTGTATCGTTTTTGATGGTCTTTTGCAATTGTGTACATACACATTTTTTTGCGGAGTATGGCGGAGTAATGTGGGAAAGACCCTATAATAAGCAATTATTGCAAAAATATTTCATTTCGTGTATCATAAGTGCATAAATAGGTATAAATATATGTAGTATGGATACACAAAATATAATTAAACGATTCTATAGCCCGTTAGAGCCATTACTCGAGCCTAACAAAGTGCTGATTGTCTACGGTCCGAGACGAGTTGGCAAGACGACGCTTCTCAAAGAATTGTTGGAAAATACCAAGTTGAAATATCGTTTTGATTCCGGAGAAAATATTCGCGTCCAGGAAATACTCGGGTCGAATGATTTTCAGCAGATTAAGGAGTATCTCGAGGGATACGAATTATTGGCGATAGACGAGGCGCAACAGATCCCGAACATCGGACGAGGGTTGAAGATCGTCGTCGATAACATTCCAAACATACGAGTGGTCGTGACCGGTTCATCGAGTTTTGATTTGTTCAACCAAGTGGGCGAGCCTCTGGTAGGAAGAAAAAAGACGCTCACACTCTATCCCTTTGCGCAGGTCGAATTGGCGGAGAGCTTCAATGCGTATGATCTCAAGGCTCGGTTCGAGGAGTTTCTTATTTACGGTTCCTATCCCGATGTCATAGTGGCGGAAACGAAAGAAGAGAAGCTTGCATTCCTGAACGAAATAGCGGATGCTTATCTCCTAAAAGATGTATTTGCTTTTGAAGGCGTGCAA
>Ga0172379_10012347_pt1 | contig 10018 bp, 6 predicted proteins | sample GrowelOW334metaG_FD_119756 | JGI IMG/M metagenome (GOLD analysis project Ga0172379, IMG submission 119756) | Groundwater microbial communities from an aquifer near a municipal landfill in Southern Ontario, Canada - Groundwater well OW334 metaG | ecosystem: Environmental > Aquatic > Deep...
ATGGCCTGGTGGCACCGCGCGATGCTCGACATCCCGGTCGTCGGCCCCGTGCTCCGCGCAAAGTTTTACGCGGAGATGCTGCAAACCCTTTCCACGCTGGTCTCCAACGGGGTCAACCTCCTCCAGGGGCTTCACCTCATGCTGGCCGCCACCGCGAACGTCTATCTCCGCGGCCTCCTCGCCAAAGTCGCCGACATGGTCGGGGAAGGCACCAGCCTCGCCTCCGCGCTCCGCCGTGTCGGATTTTTTCCACCGGTCCTCATGGACATCCTCGGCGTCGGCGAGCAGACCGGCGACATCGCCGGCGCCCTCGAACGCGCGGCCCGCCGCTACGACCGCGAGCTCACCTCGCGGATCGGCCACCTCACGACCCTCATCCAGCCGGCCATCATCCTCCTCGTCGCCCTCTTCGTCGGCGTCGTCGCGTATTCAATGATCGCCGGCATCCTCACCAGCGTCAGCTCCCTGCGCGCGCGGTAGATGTTGTAGCCCGAAAAAAGTCGGTCGCCCTGTATTTACGCGCCCTTCAGTCCTTGTCTCGGGGAAGTTGATAGCAATTGCCGTGCAAAGATCGCTACGATAGAAATGCCGGGTGGCACAACTCGACCAACTTACGCCTGGCACGTCCGTCAAAGGCATTCTTCCTGAATGTCTCGTCACGGTCGTCAGCGTGCGCTGGTTCGGTTCCGAGGCGTTGGAATTGACCTACAAAGACCCGGCGGGCCAACTCGGCAATCAGCTTCTTTACCGTGACAACGAGGCATCCATCGAAGTCGTCGAGGTTGGTCGTCCATGGAGCTTTGACGGTGATGGGCATTTGTTTCGGCTCGTCGCCGAGGCGCAGCGCATTCGGCTGGCCTATCTTTTCGATCCCGTGTTGGCGGTGCATACCTCCATCGTCGAACCGCTGCCGCACCAGATCACGGCGGTTTATGGCGAGATGCTGCTGCGCCAGCCGCTGCGTTTTCTTCTCGCCGACGATCCCGGTGCGGGAAAAACGATCATGGCTGGGTTGCTCATCAAAGAGCTGATCATCCGAGGAGACTTGCAGCGGTGCCTCATCGTCTGCCCTGGCAGTCTCGCCGAGCAGTGGCAGGACGAGCTCTATCGGCGATTTCATTTGCCATTTGAAATTCTAACCAACGACAAGCTCGAATCCTCGCGCACCGGCAACTGGTTTCTCGAAAACCATCTCGTCATCGCGCGGCTTGACAAACTCAGTCGCAATGAAGACGTGCAGGCGAAGCTCAGTGCTCCCGACTGCCGCTGGGATCTCGTGGTCTGCGACGAAGCGCACAAGATGTCGGCGACGACTTTCGGCGGAGAGATCAAATACACGAAACGGCACAAACTCGGGCAGCTTCTCTCCACGCTCACACGACATTTCCTGTTGATGACCGCAACGCCGCACAACGGCAAGGAGGAGGATTTTCAACTTTTCATGTCGCTGCTCGATGGCGACCGCTTCGAGGGTCGTTTCCGCGACGGGGTGCATACGGCGGACGTCTCCGACCTTATGCGCCGGATGGTGAAGGAAGATCTGCTGAAGTTCGACGCCACGCCACTCTTCCCCGAACGCCATGCCCACACCGCGCCATACGAGCTTTCCGATGCCGAGGCACAGCTCTACCGGGAAGTCACCGAATACGTGACCACGGAGTTCAATCGCGCCGAGGCACTGGAGAACAACGGGCGCACGGGCACAGTGGGTTTCGCCCTCACGATTCTGCAGCGCCGACTCGCCTCGTCACCAGAGGCCATCTACCAGTCGCTGCGTCGCCGCCGCGAACGGCTCGAAAGCAGGCTGCGCGAGGTGCAGCTTCTCAAACGCGGCGCGGAAGTCGCGGAGCAACTCACTGCAGGCGTGCCCGATTTGGACGACGAAGCCGTGGACGAGCTGGAGGATTCGCCCGACGAGGATGCGCAGCAGGAGACGGAGGCGGTCGCCGACCAGGCCACCGCTGCCCGCACGATCTCAGAGTTGCAGGCGGAAATCGAAACGCTGCGCCGTCTCGAAACGCTCGCGCACACCGTCCGGCGGAGCGGCAAGGACCGCAAATGGGAGGAGTTGTCGCGTGTTCTCGAAGAGATCTTCACCCCGGCGGCGTTCGCCTCTCGCGTGGCTGAGGAACCGCCCGACATCAAGCCTTCTCCCAAGCAGAAGCTCGTGATCTTCACCGAGCACCGGGACACACTCACGTATCTGCGCGACCGTATCTCCACGCTGCTAGGAAATCCCGACGCGGTCCTCGTCATCCACGGCGGGGTTGGACGCGAGGAGCGGTTGAAAATTCAGGAGTCCTTCCGCCATGACAAGGACGTACAAATCCTTCTGGCCACGGATGCCGCTGGCGAAGGAATCAATCTCCAGCGTGCCCACCTCATGGTGAACTACGACCTGCCGTGGAATCCGAACCGCATCGAGCAGCGGTTCGGCCGCATCCACCGCATCGGTCAGACAGAGGTCTGCCACCTCTGGAATCTCGTCGCCGCCAACACGCGCGAGGGCGAAGTCTTTCATACTTTGCTGGAAAAGCTGAATCAGGCTCGCTCCTCGCTCGGCGGAAAAGTTTTCGACGTGCTGGGCAAGGTGAATTTCGAGGGCAAGCCGCTCCGCGAACTGCTGATCCAGGCCGTCCGCTACGGTGAGCGTCCCGACGTTCGCGCCCGGCTCACGCAAGTCGTCGAGAACGCGCTTGATCAGCACCAGCTCCAGGATCTTCTCGAAGAGCGGGCACTCGCCCACGACGCGATGGACGCGAGCCGCGTCCGCCTGATCCGCGAAGATATGGAGCGCGCCGAGGCACGCCGACTCCAACCGCACTACATCCAATCGTTTTTCCTCGAGGCTTTCCGCCGCGAGGGCGGCACCGTGCGCGAGCGCGAGCCGAAACGTTACGAGGTCACGCACGTTCCCGCGACCATCCGAAACCGCGACCGGCTCCTCGGGCTCGGCGAACCCGTGCTCCCGCGCTACGAACGCATCACCTTCGAGAAAAGCCTGATCAATGTGCCGGGCCAGCCGCTCGCCGCATTCGTCTGTCCCGGCCATCCGCTGCTCGACGCATCGATTGACCTCATCATCGAGCGCCATCGCGATCTCCTGAAACGTGGGGCGATTCTCGTGGACGAACGCGATCCCGGCGACCAGCCGCGCATCCTTTTTCAACTCGAACACTCCATTCAAGATGCCGTGGTCACGCGAGGCGGGCAGCGGCGCGTTGTGTCCAAGCAACTCCTCTACGTCGAAATGTGCGAGTCCGGCGAGACGCACAGCATGCACTACGCCCCATATCTCGATTACCGCCCGCTCGCCGCGGAGGATCCCGGCGTGGATGCGCTCCTCGCGCTGCCCCAGTGCGCCTGGATCGCGGCCAATCTGGAAGTCCGCGCCCTCAATCATGCCGTTGCGCACATCGTCCCCGAACATTTTTCGGAAGTGAAGCTGCGCAAGCAGCAATGGATCGCAAAGACAGAATCGGCGGTGAAAGACCGGCTGACGAAGGAGATCGCGTATTGGGATCACCGCAGCAATACGCTTCGCGAACAGGAGGAAGCGGGCAAGCCCAACGCGCGGCTCAATTCCAACGAGGCCCGCAAGCGCGCCGACTCCCTGCAAGGTCGGCTGCAAAAGCGCATGGAAGAACTCGCGCAGGAGGCCAAGCTCTCCCCGCTGCCCCCCGTCGTGGTCGGCGGCGTGCTTGTTGTTCCGCTCGGACTGCTTCGCAAGCTGCAAGGCGGCACAAAGCCATTCTCCCTTTCTGCCCCCATTGACACGTCCATCAGCGCGGCACGCGCCCGCGCCGCTGTCATGGACGTCGAACAACGCCTGGGATTCCTCCCCACCGACCGCGAATTGGAAAAACTCGGCTACGACATCGAATCCCGGATCCCCGGCACCGGGCGCCTTCGCTTTATCGAGGTCAAAGGCCGCGTCAGCGGGGCGGCAACAATCACCGTCACACGGAACGAAATCCTCTACTCGCTGAACAAACCCGACGATTTCATCCTCGCCATCGTCGAATTCCTGGACGGCAACACCCACCGGGTTCACTATATCCGCCAGCCCTTCCGCCGTGAACCCGACTTTGGCGTCACCAGCGTGAATTACGACTTTTCAGAACTGCTTGCAAATGCGACACTTCCATCGTGATATCCGACACCGTTTCCATTCGCATCTTCGATGTCCTCGGCGGGCCTCTCGCCGTTTCCAGTGACGACGGCCAAGTTTTGCACGACAGCATAGCGCCGATGCTTCGCGCCGGGCAGGGCGTGGAGCTGGGCTTCGGCGGGATGGAAATCATGACCCCAACTTTTCTCAATGCTGCCGTCGGACAACTCTACGGCGAGTTCGAGCACGAGGAAATCCGCGCTCTGCTCTCGGTGCGCGACGCCGGGCCGGATGACATTGGCTTGCTCAAGCGAGTCGTAGAGAATGCCAAACACTACTTTGCCAACCGTGCAGCGCGTGTCGGTGCGGAAACCGCCGCACCTGGCCACGACCAGAAAGAGCAAAAGGAATAATCACCGCTGAATATCCCCGCTTCGCATGCTTCACCAGCTCACCAACGCTCAAAGCAACATTGAAGGCTTCCTCGCCCTCGGGGAGCTAGCTGCGGAAACCGAGTCCCTCGGCGAGGATTCGCTCGAAGTCAGCTTCGCGTCGTTACCTGCGTTTGATGCACAGATGGCAGCTCCCCTCGGTGTGGTGCTTTCCCGAATTACCGACCGCGACAACAAAGTTTTCATTGTTGATGTTCCGTGGGGGCAGCTCGAAATGCTGAGCAGGAATCGTTTTCTCGCCGACTTCGGCCACGAGGGCTCCACGGAAATGAGCGCCACGGCGCTGCCTTACGCCCGCTTCGCAACGACCGACGGCCCACAATTCTACGACTACCTCGACGCCCATCTGCCAGGCAAAGGATTGCCGGAAATGACGAGTGAGTTTTCACTGCTGTTGTTGCAGAGTTTGGGAGAAGTCTTCGTCAACGCGGAAACGCACTCCGAGTCGCGGCTCGGCGTTTTCATCTGCGGCCAGTTTCATCCCGTGCATCAACGCCTCTATATCTCCCTCGCGGATGCCGGCATCACCATCCCCGAGCGCGTGAACCGGTGCTTCAATTCGCACCTGCACCCACTCCAGGCTTTGCGCTGGGTTCTGACCAAGGGCCACACGACGAAAGAAGCCACGCCCGGCGGTCTTGGCCTCAAGCAGCTTCACGAGTTCGTTGTGCGAAATGAAGGTGCTGTTCAGATTGCCAGCGGCAAGGCGTTCTGGCAATTTGCTGCAGGCATTGGGCAGTTCCAAGAGCTCACCCACGCTTTTCCCGGCACGGTGGTGAGTATCGAAGTGAACACCGCCCGGTGGGAATTGCTTCCGCGTCCTGGTGCCACGACTTCAATTTCCAAATCCAATCTTATATGAATGAAACGATCTTAGTGCGAGTCGCAGACATCATCAATGGTCCGCGTGCCGTTGATTCCGCCGCTGGCGAGCGCGTCTTCAGCGAGATATGTCCGCTGCTCCAGCGCGGCGATAAAGTGCTGCTTTCCTTCGCCGGAATCAGCCTGGTCATCACCGCCTTTCTCAACGCGGCGATCGGAAAACTCTTCGGCGTGTTTCCACCGGAAAAAGTGAGTGAGCTGCTCGAAATCCGCGACCTCGATGACGCTTTCCACGGCACCCTGGAAAGCTCGCTCGAAATCTCGAAAGCGTATTACGAAGATCCCGAACGGCTCAAGCGCAGCATACAGGAGGTCATGGATGAAGAATCGGGCTTTTAACGCAACGGCTCACCCGTTCGCAGAGGGTGAGCGCATTCTGCCGGATGCAAACTTCTGGGTTTACCTCTACGGCCCCGGTGCCGTGCCGGGCAATAAGCTCACGGCCACTTATTCGGCGGTGTTCGGTCAGCTTCTCACCGCGAATGCGGAGTTGTTTTTGGACGTGCTCGTCTTGAGCGAGTTCGTGAACGTCTTTGCCCGGACTCAATACAAACAGAAGAATCCGGGAACGGACTTCAAAACGTGGCGAAATACACCGGATTTCGTGCCAGTTGCCACGGCAATTCAGACGCAAACCATGCAAATCCTGGCTGTCGCGAAGCCTCTCGACCACGCCTTCGCGACTTGGAATCTCACCGGTGTTTTCACGGATTTCGCCGCGGGCGGCCACGATGTGAACGACCAACTCCTCACGGAGACCTGCCGCCACCATCAGCTCAATTTCCTCACCCACGATGGCGACTGCACCGAGGGCGGGATAACCGTCTATACGGCGAATCCGCATTTGCTCGCAGCCTGCCCGCCATGAGTTACTCGCATCCCAAAAAGCTCATTGAGGTCGCCCTCCCGCTGCCGGAAATCAACGACGCCTCGTCTTACGACAAGATGCCGGGCATCGGGCCGCATCCGAAGGGCATCCACCATTGGTGGGCGCGGCTGCCGCTGCCTTGCGCGCGGGCGGTGCTTTTTGCCTCGGTCGTCACCGACCCGTCGGACGATCCGTCATGGAAGGACAAAAGCGAGGCGGAGCAGGATGCCGAGCGCGAACGCCTTTTTGACATCGTCCGTCGGCTTATGGGCAAGAGACTGCACGAGCACCCGGAGGTGTATGAGGAGGCGCACAAGGAAATGCTCCGGCATTGCGACGGCAAACTCCCGCCCGTGCTCGACCCATTTTCCGGCGGCGGCTCCATTCCGCTCGAGGCCGCTCGCCTCGGATTCCCGGCCCACGCTGCTGACCTGAATCCCGTTGCCGTCCTCCTCAACAAGTGCAATCTCGAACTTGCCCCGCGCTGGGCCGGGCTGCCTCCCGTAAACCCGGATGACCGCAGTCGTTTCGTGGCCGCGCATGCGTGGAAGGGCACGCACGGACTGGCGGCGGATGTGCGCTACTACGGACGCCTCATCCGCTCCCGTGCTCAGGAGAAGATCGGCCACCTCTACCCGAAGGTGCGACTCCCCAAGGAACACGGGGGCGGCGAGGCCAATGTCATCGCATGGCTGTGGACACGCACCGTCGCCAGTCAAGATCCATCGGCTCGAGGCGCGCACGTTCCGCTTGTCCGCTCGTTTACGCTTTCGAGTGAAAAGGGAAAGCGTGTTTGGGTGGAACCGGTCATTGATAAAGCAAACCGCTCATTCCATTTCGAGGTGCGGACGACTGGCGAGCAGTCGGTGAAAGGGACGGTCGAGCGCAAAGGCGCACGCTGCCTGCTTTCGGATGCGCCGATTCCATTCGATCACATTCGCGCGGAAGGTCAGGCGGGCAGACTTGGCGCGCGATTACTTGCTGTCGTGGCACAGGCAAAACGTGGGAAGCTATACTTGTCACCCACCGAAGAGCAGGAGGACGTTGCACGCGTCGATTTGCCGGAGGGGTTCCCGGACACAGATTTACCGGAAGAGGCACTCGGATTTCGTGTTCAGAAATACGGAATCCGCAAGCACTGGCAGATGTTCACGCCACGCCAGCTTACCTCAATGGTGATGCTGAGCGAATTGGTGCGTGAAATCCGTGCTGATGTGCTTCGGGACGCGGAATCTGCCAAGTTAACTTTGGAAGACACTGCCGCATACGCTCAAACAGTAATGACGTTTCTCGCACTCGCCTGCGACAGATGCGCCGACTTCGGTAATTCTTTGACGCGATGGAGTCAAACCAACCAGAAAGTGATGAATCTTTTCGGGAGGCAAGCAGTCCCTATGGTGTGGGATTTCGCTGAGGCGAATACGCTTGGGGATGCCGTCGGTGCTTGGAGCACTTGCTGCGAATACGTGTCTGACTGTGTCGAAGTGCTTGGGATTGCGAAGGTCTCGGCGGCATCGCATGGGAAGCAGGAAAACGCTGCGGAAACGAAAGACACCGGCCACACACTCCTCGTCAGCACCGACCCGCCCTATTACGACAACATCGGCTATGCGGTCCTGAGCGATTTCTTCTACATCTGGCTGCGGCGCACCATCGGCGACCTGCATAAGCCACTTTTCGACACGGTTCTCGTGCCGAAGATGCCGGAACTCACGGCTTCGCCCGAGTTGTTCGGTGGAAACAAGGACAAGGCTAAGGAGCACTTTGAGTCTGGCTTTCGGAAGACTTTCTCCAAACTTCGCGACCGGCTCGACCCACGTTTTCCCCTAACGGTTTACTATGCCTTCAAACAAGAGGACGAAGAAGAAGCTGCTACGGACGACGAAGGCGGAGGCATCGGTGGAGTTGACCTTACCACAGGATGGGAAACGCTGCTTGAAGCATTAATTTGGACTGAGAAGCCGGAAGTCGGAAAAGACTCGAAGGGGTTCACAATCACCGCAACATGGCCGGTGCGTGCTTCGCAAACGTGGCGAATGCGTTCGATGGGATCGAATGCGCTCGCCTCATACATCGTGCTCGCCTGTCGCCCGCGCGCGACGGACGCGCCGCGGGTTGGGCGCAACACCTTTGTCGCCGAGTTGAAGCGAGAGTTGCCACCCGCGCTGCACCATCTCCAGCAGGGCAGCGTGGCCCCGGTGGACTTTGCACAGGCGGCCATCGGGCCGGGCATGGCCGTCTTTTCCCGCTACGCCGCCGTGCTGGAGAGCAACGGCAAGCCGATGAGCGTCCGCACCGCGCTGGCACTCATCAACGGAATGAAAGATGAACTTCTGGGCGAGTCCGTCGAGGAGCTCGACAAAGACACGCGCTGGGCCGTGACGTGGTTTGATGAAGACGGCTTCGGGTGGGGAGAGGCCGGAAAGGCCAACCTGCTCGCCAACGCCCACGCAACCGCCGTGAACGGTCTCGTCGCCGCAGGCATCTTGGAGGTGAAGGGAAATCAAGTGCGCTTGCTGCCCCCCGAGGATCTGCCCCCCAATTGGGATCCGAGCGAGGACGCGCGTCGAACGGTCTGGGAGATGACCCACCACCTGCTGCGCGTCTATTACCACGAAAAGAAAGGCGACGAAGCCACCGCCGCACTGCTCCGCAAGCTCGGCAACAAGGCCGATGTGGCCCGCGACCTCGCCTACAAGCTCTTCACCCTTTCCGAAAAAAGAAAGCGCAGCGCCGAGGCGCAAGCCTACAATGCGCTCGTGCTAGGCTGGCCGGAACTGGCGCGACTGGCCCAGGGACTGCCCGCCGAGACGACTATTACCCAACCACGTTTACTGTAAGTTATGGCCATCACCAACCACGACCGCGTCGGCAAGGCGCTCGAACTCCTGAATACAGGACTGAAGCCATTTGTGGAGAGGGAGCTCAAGAGCACCTACGATCAGAACTGGTTCGCCGAGGTGAAGCAGACGCTCGCGAGCACCCAGCTTCAGCTTCTCGGCACGGATGAGCAGCCGCAGTGGGATGTGGCAGCCCTGCTGACGACGCTTTGGAATCAGTGGAACGATGTCTTCCGAAAAACGCTCGGACAGAACGAACGCACGCTGGTGAGCGAGTTGCGAGACGTGCGGAACAAGTGGGCGCACCAGCGGCCGTTCAGCACCGACGACGCGTATCGCGCCCTCGACAGTGTGAGCCGCCTGCTGGCTTCGGTTTCCGCCGCCGCCGAGGCGGACGAGGTGGAGAAAACGAAGATGGAACTGCTGCGCCTGCGTTTCGACGAGCAGGTGCGGAGCGAAAAGCGCCGCTCGGCCAGCACCGCGCTCGAAGGTCAGCCAGTCGGAAATCTCAAGCCGTGGCGCGAGGTCGTGACGCCACACTCGGACGTGGCCAAGGGCAGCTACCAACAGGCGGAATTCGCCGCCGACCTCTGGCAGGTCTATCTCGGTGAGGGCGGGGACGAATACCGCGATCCGGTGGAGTTTTTCCGCCGCACCTTTCTCACGGAAAGTCTCAGAAGCCTGCTTACGGGAGCGCTCCAACGTTTGGGAGGCAATGGGGGCGACCCGGTGGTGCAACTCCAGACAAACTTCGGCGGCGGCAAGACACACTCGATGCTCGCTCTCTACCACCTTTTCTCCGGGCGACCGGTGGCGGATTTTCCAGGCCTCGAAGCCGTGCTGGAAAATTCGGGCGTTTCAAAAG
>Ga0172379_10012348_pt1 | contig 10018 bp, 8 predicted proteins | sample GrowelOW334metaG_FD_119756 | JGI IMG/M metagenome (GOLD analysis project Ga0172379, IMG submission 119756) | Groundwater microbial communities from an aquifer near a municipal landfill in Southern Ontario, Canada - Groundwater well OW334 metaG | ecosystem: Environmental > Aquatic > Deep...
CGGGCGTTCGATCCGATCTGGGGCATCCGCTTCACCGCACCCGGGGCGGCGGCGGAAGTGGACTGGGTGAACCGCTCGCGCGACCGGCGCATCAGCCTGGCCGGGTGGTGGGCGGAAGTCAGCGGTGCAAGCCCGGAACACCATGCACTGGCCGGGCTGAAACGCCCCGAGCGCGGGAAGTGATGCAAACCCGGCGCAACGGCCGCACGGTCGGAGCTTGGGGTTGGACGGGCATTTTTCCGGTGGCCCTGGCAGGGTGTTCACGGTTGTTTTTTGCGCTTCAATAATCACGCCGAGGCATTCACAAGACCTCCGCTGGACAAAGCGTTGACACAGATTTAGCCTCCTCACCGGTAACCCCGATGAACGACAATCCAGTCGCTCAATCATAATGTTAGGCCACTAGCCATGCCCCTCTGCAAAATCAGAACCAGCAAACTCACATACGGCGAGATTCGCCGCATCACAGGACTGTTCGGCTTTCCACTCATGGCGCTTCTTAAGTTCGTCAGGTGCGATTTTCCCGTTTCGTGCCGGGTTCTTATGCCGTGCTTTTGGCGCGATATGCAGGTTCCTGCCGAGTCCCTGAGTTCAGAGGTTCATAACCACATTGAGCGTGTTCGTGCCGCATTACCCCCGACCGAACGGCAGTGGGAGTGTCACTTCTTCAGACGTCCGAACCAAGGTTCGATGATCACCGACTCGGGCGGTGCATTCTTCTTTGCGCCCGGCGAGCGCTTTAGCTTGATGCACGTTTACGCCCATGCGGCCATGGGCCCAGCGTTCTCATCCACCTATGTCGTCAGTTTTCGTCAGGACGGCAACACGATCGCCACCACCAACAACCTCCAAGGCTTCGATCCTCTTTCAGGCTCGCTGTGTCACGCCAGAAAGGGTTCCCCTTCCGACCTCATTCAGCACCACCTAGCCACAATCGCATCTGTCCGGGATTTGGCCATTTTCAAGTCCTTCTCTGAGTTCACCGAAGCATATGACCGAAAAGAAACCTTACAGTCTGACTGGGATTTCAGACGCGGTGCTTTTGCCGCTGCGAACGAGGCCTCCTGAGAAACTAGACCTGCAAGTTACTGGTTGGGAACGAGGTGGTAGTTAAGTGCGGTGGCCAGGTTGTGGAGGCGGGTCAGCTTCTTGCGCTGCATCTTCTCCGCCTCCCGGGCGAGCACCTCGGGCATCTGAGGCTTGATCCGGAACCTGCGAGGAGCGCGCCTTCACAGGTTGTGCGAAAACTCCGCCATCTGGCTGATTTGGGGCAGCAACGGAGTTGCGACAGGGAATAGCCCACGGCGTGAGCCGTGGGTTGCTCCCGGGGCGGAGGCGAGCCGCAGCGCGGCGGCAGAGAGGGCGCACATCATGATGGTTTGCGATGCCTCCTGCCGCCCCTGCGGGGCTTGCGTCGCTCCGCCGCTGGACCCACGGCTGGCGCCGTGGGCTATTCCCTGTCGCAACTCCGTTGCTTCAACCACCGCTTCCCCTGCGGCGGTGTAGTTTTCACACGGCCTCTGAACCGGAACGATGCAGTTGGCGCGACAGGAGCGCGGCCTTGAGGCCGCAGAAACGCCCGCCACAGCCAGGGCTCGCGTCCGCACCAGCGCCGGCTTCCTGCGCACCGTCTGGTTCGCCCGCACGGACGGCCCGGAAGTTCGTTGACCCCTTTGAATTCAACCCTGCTGCGGCCTCAAGGCCGCGCTCCCGCTGCTTCGTTCCAGCTCAGAACCCGTCAGTTCCCCGCCTTGGAGGTTGCCGCTCCGGCGGCTTTGGAAAATTTGGCGTGATGCGTCCGCACTTCTTCGGGCGTCAGCGCCCGGTCGTAGAGCTTCACCTCGTCCAGCAGGCCGGTGAAATACGCGGCGTGGTTCACCTCGTAGTTTCCCAGACAGAGAGGGTGGCTGCCCGGCTTGAGCGGGCCGGGCCGCTCCATGGTGCCGCGCTCCTCGCCGTCCACGTAGAGGCGCATGACCCTGCCGTCAAAGGTGCCGGCCAGATGCACCCAGCGCCCCAGCGGCAGGGCGGCACCGGCCGTCAGGTGATGGCTGAACGTGGTGAGGGGAACTTCAAAACAGGGCTTGCCTCCCAGCAGCCCGAAGCGGAACCCCGTGGACGCTTTGTGATCGGCACCGGAGACGCGGTTCACAAACCACGCGTTCTTCTGGCCCGCGAGGCCGGTCTTGACCCAGCACTCCAGTGTCAGTGCGCTCGCCGGCGACAGCAGCGGATCGTCCGCCACCTCCACCGATCCGCCGCGGCAGTCGAGCGCCCGGCCGTCAATGCCCGGGGCACGCTCCACGTTCCGCAGCTTCCCGCCCAGCCCGTGGCCGGAACAGTCGAACGCGACCGGGGAGTTCGTTTTTTCATCGAAGGCCCACCAGCCGACCAGCCCCGGCTCCGGCGCGGCGCCCTTGAGAATCTTCCTCCCGACCAGTTTCTTCAGCTCGGCCTCCTGCCGTGCATGAGCGTGAAAGGCCGTGTCATACGGGCCGAGGCCGATGTCCTCGGGGATGAGATCGACGTGCGGCCCGGGCGCGTCTGCGAACACCTTGCGGACGGCGTCCAGATAACCGAAGCCATGCTCGCGATACGGCGCGATGTAGTGGCCCTCGCCCCACTCGTTCCAGTTGTCGAGCAGGAGCATCTTGCCGCCCAGCTCACCGGGCGGCAGCGTGGCGGTGAAATCTTTGGCCTGGCGCAGGAGGTTTTCAAAATCGGCCGGCGGAATTTTCCAGATGCTCCCCTCGTCGCGCCAGCCGCTCCACGCCTGCGAAACCGTGACGACCTGCGGAAGGATGCCCAGCGCCTGCGTCTTCCTGATGGATTTCATCTGCGCCTGGATGGCCTGCTCCGGCGTGGGGCTGTTGGGGATGCCCCAGCAGTAGGCGAACGTGTAATCCAGGCCGAGCTGCTTCATCAGTTCGAGATGCTTCGGGTCGAGCCCGCGATACTCGCCGAGCAGATGCAGCCCGTCGAAGCCCGCGTCCCGGCAGGCCTGCCGCATCCGCGCGAACGCCGCCTTCACCTGCGCGATTCCGCCGAGGTCTTTGACCAGAAACTCCGGCCGGTAGATGAACAGCAGCGGCTTGTTGTCCACCTTCTGATAGCCTGGGTGCTTGAAGTAGTTTTCGATCCAGAACGGAAGCAGGTTCGTCATCAGGTCCTTCTCGTCCGCCACGCCGGCGTGACCCTTGTTCTGATTCTCCCACATGAGGGTGAACTTCATCTTCCCGGCGAACTTCGACTTGAACAGCGCGTCGTGGCTGGCCGAGCCATAATTCATCCTGACCGCGCCGCCCTGGCCGTCGCGATACCAGCAATAGATGAAGAACGAGACGCCGTGCTCGACCGCCCATTTGGTCTCCCAGTCGGCCACCTCCGGATTTTCCTGCGCGTAAAAACCCAGCGCCGGCGTGCGCTCGGGATGCTTGAGCACGTTGTCCCACATCGAAAACTTGCCGGCCTCCCACAACGGACAATTGTGCGCGCCGATCAGGAGGGATGTCCGCACCGGCACCGGCTCGGGGATGTAGGCCAGCTTTTGCCGCGGCACCGGCGGCAGGAATTGCATCTGCAACGCCGGCGTCATCACGGGCGCGCCGGCGGCGACGACCCGAAGCCGCAACTCGCCCGTCATCGCCTCCTGCGCTTCGACATTCCATGCGAGCCTGGCCTCCCCGCCGCCTTCGATGCTCGCGGTTGCGCCGGCACTCCCTCCGGTCAACTTCACTCCCGGCGGCAGGAGGATGTCGGCCTTCACGGTGACGACGGCAGCACCGTTGTTCTCAATGATCGCGACGACGGGGGCCGGCCTCAGCGCGCGGCTCATCGGCTGCCCGGGAAGAAAGCTTCGCACCCGCACCGCGTCGTGCTCCGCCGCGCCCGCAGTCATTGCCCACGCGCAAGCGCCGGCCAGGAGAACGAGGCCTCCTCTCATGGACTTCACATCAAACATTCCCGATCCCATGCGGTCATCATGTGAAGTGCGCGCCTTCGAGTAAAGCGCGGCCGGGATTTCGCTCAGCGGATTTTGACGGAACGATGCAGTTGGAGCGCGGCATTCATGCCGCAGCAGCGTGGAATTCAAAGGAGGTTAACGAACTTTCGAGCCGTCCGCGCGAACGAACCAAACGGTTCGGGCGGCGGCCGGCGCAGGTGCAAACGCGAGCCCAGGCTGTGGCGGACGTTTCTGCGGCATGAATGCCGCGCCTGCCGCCCCGCTGCATCGTTCCGGCTGAGAGCCTGTCCAAGGACGCCAAGGGCCTCCATCGCTGCCTCGTGATGAGAACCGGGCAATCCGAATTAGATTCCATCACCGTCTGAGTTCATGGAAAACACGGCCATGACGTCTCTGATGCATACCCGCCTTGCGCAGCTGCTGATGCTGTTCCCGCTGGCAGCCCTGTCCGCCCAGACGCCCGACGGGAACACCACGATTCGCGCCGTCGCCGGCCCCTCCGAGATCGTCATCAGCACCAGCTCGCGGTTCGCGGGAGCCATACACTCGCTGACCTGGAACGGGCGGGAGTTCATCGACTCCTTCGACCACGGCAGGGAGCTGCAGTCCGCCTCGAATCTCGACCTGGGCACGCGCATCACGGGGGAAACGTTCAACCCGACCGAGGGCGGCTCGCGGCGGGACTTCAAGGGAAACAAGTCATCGGGCCGTGTGCTGTTCGTGAGCACGAGGAGCAATGCGTTGCAAACAGTCTCGCAGATGGCCTTCTGGCTCGCACCGGGCGAGAAGTCCGGACCGAACCTTGCGAAGAACACGACGATCCTTTCCGACCACCTGCTCACCAAGCGCGTGCAGATCGGCTGGAAGAACCTGCCGCACGTCATCTCGTATGACGTGACCTTTTCCGTGCCGATCGGCGAGCGGCACACGCACGCGGTCTTCGAGGCGCTCACCGGATACATGCCGCCGGCGTTCTCGGAGTTCCTCCAGTTCAACTCCAATACCGGCGAACTCGAGCCGTTGTCCGACGGTCCCGGTGAAGGCCCCCGGCCCGTCGTCTTCACCGTCCCCGGCGGCACGCACGCGATGGGCATCTATTCGCCCGGACGGCCTGGAGCGAGGACCACCGGCCCGGGTTACGGACGCTTCCGCTTCCGGTCGGAAAAAGTTGTGAAGTGGAACTGCGTCTTCCGCGTGACCGACGCGAACGGCATCGCACCGGGTGAGTATTCGTATCGCATGTTCGTCATCGTGGGCGACCTGAACACGGTGCGCGATTCGCTGAGGACACTGAGCACGCTGAACGGCGGTGGCCCCCGGTGAGTCACGGTGCCACCACGCGCAGGACGCCCGGCAGCAGGCCCAGCTCCAGAGGCAGTGAGCCGCACGCATCGCCTTCCAGCTCGAAGGGAACCACTGCCGCCGCCGTCAGTCGCGCGCGGGAAACCCGCAGCATCTGTGCGTCGCCCGGAGGGAACGGACGCCCCGTGACGAAGCCCGCCGCGTAGCGTGCGATGAGCGACCAGCTCACCCGCGGGAAGACGCACACATCCAGCAATCCGTCGTCCAGCCTGGCGTCCGGAAACACGGGCAGGCTGCCGCCGTAGAAGCGCCCGTTGCCAACGAGGACAAACTCGCCGACGACGCTCCTGCCTTCCGTCTCGACGGTGATCGGCGGATGCGGACCGCGCATCGCCTTCATGCCCGCGAAAACGTAGGCCAGCTGGGAAAAGCGCTTCTTGTCTTCCCAGTTCACCAGGCTGATCGCCCGCGCATCCAAGCCAGCGCCGGCCAGTTGCGCGAAGTAACGGCGGTGTTTCCCGGCGGCGTCGGAAAACTCGGCAAAGGGCGCGTCAATGCGCCGCTCACGGGCATTGAGAATCGTCTGCCAGGCCGCGGACAGCCGCAGCGGCAGGCCCAGCTCGCGCGCAAAGACATTCACGGTTCCCAGCGGCAGGACGGCAAGGCGCGCCCGGGCAAATCCGTCCGGTGCGTCCGCGATGCCGTTGAGCACCTCGTTCACCGTGCCGTCACCGCCTGCGGCAACGATGGTGTCAAAACCGTCGCGCACCGCCTCGGCGGCAAGGCGGCGGCCGTCTCCGGCGGACTGCGTGGGCTTGAGCGCCACGCCTGCGGCGAAGTCGTCGAGGTGACGGCGGAAGTGCCGGGCTTTGTCGCCCCGGGCGGTCGGGTTGAAAATGACGCAGGCTCGCATGGCTGATTCGGAGCGCGGCGTTCACGCCGCAGAACGGTGGGCAGTAAAAGTGCCCTCGGAAAACTAGTGCTGCCCGGCATTTCTGCGGCCTGAAGGCCGCGCTCCGTCTGCGGCGGGCTTCACCGCACCTTCGCAGCGCGGCGCTTTCGGTTCGCGGCAACCAGCTTCGATGCTTGCGCCTCGCGCGCCTGCTGCCGTCCGCAGAAGCGGTCGAACGCCCCGCCAAAAAGATCCTGCACGTCGCGATCGATTTCAGCGCGGGTCGGCTCCCAGCCGGTGGCGGCGAGGTCCGCATACTTCTCCGCCAGCACGCGCGCGATGATGCGGCGTGAGTGGTCCCACTTGTAAATGATCTGGTCCATCACCCGGGCGTCCGAGTGCTGCGGCGTGATGGAGAGGCCGACGAGTTCAAACCGCATCCGGGTCATCTCCTCGATGAGATACGGGACGTTGGTGAACCACCAGCAGCCGAACAGGTGAAGGTTGCGGAATTTCCGGGCCGTGACGCAGAGCGCGTGCTGGTTCTCGCGGGCCAGGGCGGTGAGGAGGAACCTGTTGTCCGGGTGCGCGGCTATGAGGCTCTCGTAGGCCGCCGGATCGCAGCAGCCGACGCCGTCACCGGCCAGCCTGAGCTGCGGGTTCACGGCGCGTCTCACGCCGGGCATCATGGCGAAGGGCAGGCCGAACTCGCGGCAGTGCGGAAGCACGGCGGTTTCCATCAGCCGCGAACAGATGTTGCCGCCGGGATAGGTGAAGTCCGGCGGAAGCGACACCATGAGGTATTGGGCGTTGATGCGGCGCGTCCAGTCCGCGAGGAAGCGGCGTATCTCGGAAATCGTCTTCTCCGAGAGGTTCGGCGTCACGTCGTAGCCCCAGTCGCGCAGGCGCGGGGCGCCGGTGCTTTCCCACGAAAGCAGCAGCGGGTCGATGCGCAGCGCGGCGGTGAACCGTTCGTCGCGCCGGAGGCCGCGCTCCCACACCGCGCGCTCGACGTCGTCGAAGGGCGAGTTGGTCATGCAGATGCGGCTCACGCCCGCGACCTCCATGCAGTGGCCGGTGTAATCGGCGGCCTTCCACTTCGCGAACCACTTGCGAAGCGCGGGCAGGTCGCGCCTTTTCACATCGAGGCCCAGGCGGTTCAACGTGGTGAGCACGCCACGGCAGGCTTCCGAGATGGGCGAGTGCTCGATGAAGAGGGCGTTCCAGATCGCGTCCGCCTGCCGGCTTTTGGACATTGCCCAGAACTTGTCGTAGGGCAGGTCAAACTGACGGAACGCCTCGGCGACGAGATAGTGATAGACCAGCAGGTCATCAAGGCCCCACAGCAGCAGCTCGCCGAACGCGGGGTCGTAGAGGTGGGTGTGGATGTCGTAGACCGGCGCGGAGAGGACGGCCTTTTCGACCTGGGCGGCGAGGGCATCGCGCCGCTTTTTCGGGACGTTCGCTGTCATCGGAGGAGGAGACTAACAGGAATGCCGGAGATCAATCCACGAAAACTCAACAGCCCGCCGGCGGCCTGGATTCCGCGGCTACTTCCCCGCGCCGTTCGACTGATACCACTGGTAGGTGCTGCGAATCCCCTCCGCGAGGGAGATGCGCGCCTTCCAGCCCAGGGCGTTGATGCGGGACACGTCCAGCAGCTTGCGTGGCGTGCCGTCGGGCATGGCGCTGTTCCAGACGACGTCGCCGGTGTAGCCGACAATGCCGCGGATGAGTTCCGCGAGTTCACAGATGGTCACGTCTTCGCCGACCCCCACGTTGATGAGTTCGTCGGACTCGTAGCTGCCCATGAGCACGGCGCAAGCCTCGGCGAAGTCGTCTGCGTGCAAAAACTCACGGCGGGGCAAACCGGTGCCCCACAGCGTCACCGTCGGAGCCTTCGCGACCCTGGCCTCATGGAACCGGCGCAGGAGCGCCGGCAGGACGTGGGAATTCTCCAGGTCGAAGTTGTCGTTCGGTCCGTAGAGATTGGTGGGCATCGCGCTGATGAAGTTGCGGCCATACTGGCGCCGGTAGTAGGCGCAGAGTTTCAAGCCGGCGATCTTGGCCAGCGCGTAACCCTCGTTGGTCGGCTCCAGCGGGCTGGTGAGCAGCGAATCCTCACGCAGCGGCTGTGGCGCGTGCTTGGGATAGACGCAGGAGCTGCCCAGGAAGAGCAGCTTCGCCACGCCGTTGTCGGCGGCGGCCTCGATGACGTTGTTCTGGATGCGGAGGTTGTCGAGGAGGAACTCGACCTGCGCCGTCGAGTTGGCCTTGATGCCTCCCACGCGGGCCGCCGCCACGATGACGTGCGCCGGACGCTCCTGCTTGAAAAACGCGCGCACAGCGGCGGTGTCCTTGAGCTCCAGCTCCGCGTGCGTGCGGGTGATGATGCGCCAGCCGGGCCGGCGCGAGTAGAGCCGCAGCAACGCGCTTCCCGCGAGGCCGCGATGTCCGGCGATGTAGATGGATTGCTCAGCCATGCTGTCGTTTCCGCCCACGGCGGCGGGTGGAAACGCGTGCTCTTCTAAGTCCCGACGCCAAGGGAGTAAAGCGCATTCCCCGATCTCAGCAAAGCGCCTCCCTCACGGGCAGATGCGTGAGATCGGCGACAGCCCAGTCAGGCCGGTGGGCCTCCAGTTCCTCCAACGCGGCCCCGCCGGTGGCCACGGCCAGGCAGCGCGCGTCGATGGCACGGGCGCAGGCGATGTCCAGCGGAGTGTCCCCGATGACGAGCACCTCGTCTCCGCGCAGTTCCCGGCCCAGCCGCCGGCCGCCGCGCAGCTTCGCGATGCGGGCGATCTCGGCGCGCGACTCGTGATCGTCACCGAAGCCGCCCGTGACGAACGGCTCCCAGAGGCCGTAGTGCCGGAGCTTGAGCTGCGCCCCGAGCCGGATGTTGCCGGTGAGCAGGCCGAGCAAGGGCGGCGACGGCAGCGCCGCCAGCGCAGCAAGCCACTCGTGGACACCGTGACAGACGCCGCCCTCATGCTGGCGCAGGAAATGGTCGAGCCAGAAAACGTAGCAGTCGAAGAAGCGGCGGAAGTTCTCCGGGTGCGGCTCGTGGCCGTGGAGTGTGAAAAGCTCGCGCACCAGGCTTGAATCCGTGCGTCCGGCGAAACGCAGCCGCTCCGTGCCGCCCGGCAGGCCGAACTCGGTGGCGAAGGCGCGGCCAAACGCGCGGACGCCCGCGCCACCGGTGTTCACCAGCGTGCCGTCGATGTCGAAGAGAACCAGTCGCACCACACGCGCAGCGTAGCGGGCGGCGGACGCGACCGCAACACGCCGCAGGTTCGGCTTCCCGGCGCAGCGCGGCTGCGTTACACCGGACGGATGCTGACCACGGAATTCATCAGTGCGGCAAACCCGGCCTCCCGGCGGCTGCTGATCGCGTTGCACGGGCTGGGCGACAGCCTGGACGGCTACCTCTGGCTGCCGGGCGCGCTCAACCTGCCGGAACTGAACTGCCTGCTCGTCAACGCGCCGGACGAATACTTCGGCGGCTATTCCTGGTATCCGTTCCCCAACGCCACGCACGCGGACATCCAGCGCAGCACGCGGCTGCTGTCCGAGCTGCTGGACGCGCAGCGTGAGCGCGGCTTCCCGACGGAGCAGACGACGCTCTTCGGCTTCTCGCAGGGCTGTCTGATGACCGTCGAGGTTGGCCTGCGCTATCCCCACCGCTTCGCGGGGCTCATCGGAGTCAGCGGCTATGTGCATGATCCCGAGCGGCTGTTGCGGGAGAAATCCCCGGTCGCGGACCGGCAGCGGCTGCTGCTGACCCACGGCACACGCGACCCGCTGATCCCGATCGGGCCGGTGCGCCAGCAGGTGCGGCAGTTGCAGGCGGCGGGGCTGAA
>Ga0172379_10012349_pt1 | contig 10018 bp, 9 predicted proteins | sample GrowelOW334metaG_FD_119756 | JGI IMG/M metagenome (GOLD analysis project Ga0172379, IMG submission 119756) | Groundwater microbial communities from an aquifer near a municipal landfill in Southern Ontario, Canada - Groundwater well OW334 metaG | ecosystem: Environmental > Aquatic > Deep...
ATCTTTTGCCCAGAAAAGAGATAGTCATGCCAATCCTTGCCATTGGATCCGCACCGTTCACTATGCAGATCGCCGCATCCCTCGTGAACGCGATAGTGAACAACCAGCTGAACATCTACGGCGGGGACCTGGCGGTTTCCGCGATGGGCATCCTCTTTTCCGTGTCCATGCTCTTTTTCATGCCAATCTTTGGTGTAAACCAGGGTGCCCAACCTATTATTGGCTTCAATTACGGAGCCCGCTCCTTCGACCGGGTGCGGCACACAACCTTGTTGGCCATCGGTGCCGCCACCGCTTTCATGCTCATCGGTTTTGCGGCCATCCAGTTGGTACCCCGGGCTTTCATATCGCTTTTTTCGGGGTCCTCGCCGGAATTGATAAACCTGGGTGTACACGCCATCCGGCGCTACTTTATGATGATGCCCATAATCGGGTTCCAGATAGTGTCTGCAGGATACTTCCAGGCCGTAGGGAAACCCAAACAAGCCATGGTGCTGTCACTGTCCCGGCAGGTCATCATCCTTATTCCCCTTCTACTGATTTTACCGAGAATCTGGGGGTTGGAGGGAGTCTGGTTCGCTCCCCCCATAGCCGATTTTCTATCCGCCCTGCTTACAGCGCTCTTTTTCTGGAAAGAATTGGGTACCCTTAAGAGCAAAGGTAACGAAAGCGTACTATAATCGGTGCCATGGGCATTGGAAAACGAGTACAGCTTATAATCGCCCTCCTCGGTCTGGTGTATATCGCTTTTTTCTTCGCATCCTTTGGGAATCAGGCCTATTACCACAGTGGCTTGGAATTCACCTTGAGAAAGGATGGATTCCTGATACAGAAAGTGGTTCCCGGTTCGAATGCAGCCAAGGCGGGTCTTAAAAAGGACCAACGCATAGTCCGCGTGAACGGCCTGGATGCCCTCGAACTCAACAAAGTATCAGAAAAGGATCTTACCGCTTTCCTGGCGATCTCCAGCCGGCTTTTTGTCCTGGGCGCAACGATGGAGTTCCAGGCCGATTCGGGGGAGCAATACCGATTCAAACTGGATCCACTGCCTTGGGCACAGCGTTTCATCCTGTTCAATGAAACGGTGCTGGTGAATGTGCTTATCGGGATACTTTTCATCGCCTTTGGCGTCTGGCTTCTCGCGGTAGGCAAGAAGGATCCGGCTGTCGCCTCGTTCCTGTACTTCACCATCTCCACCGGGATAGCGATAGCGGTGTCCTTTTTCATTTCCTATTGGTCACCGTTCCTGTTATCGCTGCGTTTTGTCATTCTTGACCTTGCGGGGGTGTCAGCCTGCATTTTCCTGATCTTTTTTGTACGCAGGTTCCCCGTTCCCCAGGATTTCCGCCGCGTACGGGCAGTCGCCCTTCCTTTGTCGTTGCTTACGCTCAAATATGCCCTGCTGGGCTTCGGTCTGATACAATTCTACGGTCCGGCCATCTTTTTCATCCACGGATTCCTGTTGATCGCACTGGCTTACACCATAGGCTTGCTGGCAAGGCGTTACCGGGAACTCAAGGCTGGCGGCAAACGCAAACTTCGCTGGATCATAGCGGGAGCGGCACTGAGCCTATTCCCGTACATCCTGTACGTCGCATTCCTGGTGCTGACCTCGAACATTCTCACCAATAGCCGGACGATACTGAATCATCTTCCCAGCTTCGGCATCCTGCTGTTCCCGGTTTTTGTGGTCATCGGGGTGGTGCGGTACAACCTGTTCGACATCGACCGCTTCCTGAATCGTTTCTTCGTGCTGTTCCTGCTCGGTTTCATCGTCAGCATAGCTTATTCGCTGGTTTTCCTTATCTTTTTCGAGACTAGGATGAGTTTGGGTATGTATTCGACCCTGCTGCTTACCGCGTTGCTGTCGCCCGGCTTGTACCGGCTGCTGGACGGAGGCATAAACCGCTTCCTTTTCAAGGGACGACGGGAAAAGCGCCAGATACTGCTGGAGATGGAAACCCTGTTGCTGGGCGTATACAAAATGGATGACGTATACCCTATTGTCTCCAGCGCAATGCTCTCCGCCTTTGATCCATCCTATATTGCCTTTGTCCGGAATGGCTCTTCGCCAGCGCGTACCGTGGATTTCTCCTACCCGGAGCAGTCCATCACCTTGTCCGAACGCCTGCCCGAGGGAACCCTGTCGATCCCCCTGGTGATAAAGGAAGGGGTCGAAAGCAGTCTCCTGATCGGCAAGAACCGGGACGGCGACATCTACACCAAGGAAGACATCCACCTGGCCACAAGCGCTGCTGTCCAGATTTCCAAAACCCAGGAAAACTGCGATCTCTACACGCGCCTGCAGGAATCCCTGCTGAATGAGACGAGCGCACAGCGCACCACCATACTTGCCCTGGCGAAACTGACGGAATACCGGGACCAGGAAACAGGCCGCCACCTGGAACGCATCAGTGAATACTCCAGGCTCATCGCCCAGGGGCTCCGCAGGGTCTCCGCCGAGAAAGCGTATCTGACTGATGCCTACATCGACGACCTCTGCCTTTCCTCCATCCTGCACGACATAGGCAAGGTGGGGATACCGGATCACATACTGATGAAACCCGGCAAACTAACGCAGGATGAATTCGACAGCATAAAGCACCACACACTCATAGGCGGCAGGGTGCTGGAGGATACGGAGGCGACGAATCCGGGGCGGTCCTTCCTCACCATAGGCAAGGTAGTCGCCTTCCACCACCATGAAAAGTGGGACGGTTCCGGGTATCCCTACGGGCTCGTCGGGGAGGCCATTCCCCTTTCCGCCCGCATCGTGGCCGTCGCCGATGTCTACGATGCCCTGATGTCCGACAGGCCCTACAAGAAAGCATTTTCCCATGAAGAGGCTACGAAACTTATCGTTGAAGGACGGGGCAAACATTTCGACCCCGAACTGGTGGACATATTCCTATCCATCGAGACCGAGTTCAGGGCCGTGGCCAGGGGGGCATGAACAGATTTTTTGACTTCCTGGGTGGCAGGGATTAGAATTCGCGCAGACTCAAGTCTACGGAGCGTGCCATGAGCAAAGCCGGAAAAGAGAAGAAAGAAGCCAAGACAGCCAAACCAGCAAAAGCAGCCAAACCAGCAAAAGCGGAAAAGCCGATCAAACCGGGGAAACAGGTAAAACCGGAAAAAGTCTTCGAAGCCGAAGCCGAAGCCGAAGCCGAAGCCGAAGCCGAGAAGCAGACAGTTATCTCGGACAAGGAATACAACAAGGCGCTGAGCAAGTTGCAGATCGAATTGGTGAAAATGCAGGAGTGGGTCAAAGTCAAGGGACTCAAGATTGTCGTCATCTTCGAAGGCCGCGATGCAGCGGGCAAGGGTGGCGTTATCAAACGCATCACCGAAACGCTCAATCCCCGCTTTTGCCGTGTCGAAGCCTTGGGAACCCCAACGGAACGCGAGAAAAGCCAGTGGTACTTCCAACGATACGTAGCCCGGCTGCCAGCCGCAGGCGAGATTGTGCTGTTCGACCGTAGCTGGTACAACCGCGCAGGCGTAGAGCGCGTGATGGGTTTCTGCACCGAGGAACAGTACCTGGAATTTTTCCGCTCCTGCCCCGAGTTCGAGCGCATGATTGTACGGTCCGGCATCCTACTGGTGAAATACTGGTTCTCGGTGAGTGACGAAGAACAGGAAAAAAGGTTCCAGGATCGCATGAAGGATCCGACAAAACACTGGAAACTGAGCCCCATGGACCTGGAGGCCAGAACCCGGTGGGTGGAATACTCACGGGCAAAGGACGAGATGTTTGCACACACGGACATCAAGCAGGCACCCTGGTACGTTGTGGACGCGAGTATCAAGCAACACGCCCGCCTGAACTGCATACACCATCTTCTGAGCCTTGTTCCCTACGAGGATCTTACCCCGAAACCCTTCAAGCTACCCCCGTGCCAGAAGGATGACTCCTACGTACGTCCACCCATCAGCGATCAGAACTTTGTGCCCCAGGTTTACCCGGAGCGCAAGAGTTGAAGTGGCGTGGCCGCCTGTCGGCGGTCATACGCTTGACCTGATACTCCTGCATGGCCTCAAACACAGCCGGTAGCCGGGTCTTGTCCTGGTAGGAGTCCAGGCCAACGGCTTCCAGCGACAGCAGGAGCTGGTGGGTCGCCTCCAGGGTCGAGAGGCACCAGGCGTGTGGCTGTCGCTTGATGTAATAACGGCTGGGCGAGCTTGGTGTGAACATGACCCGGGGAAGGGTAAGCAAGCCGGGGCTGAGGGCGAGCACCTTTCGCGAACAGGCCCAGGTGGCATCCACCAGAAACACGACCAGCACGCGGTTCCCCAGCAGGTCGGTGGGGAAGGTGCCTTCGCTCAGGTTGATGGCATTTTCTCCGGGGTAGAGCAGCACGCAGTAATTGGCGGGGTTGTCGATGAGGGCACGGACCCGGGGGTTTCCGTCGAATTCCAGCCCCGGGATGATTTCACTGTTCGACAGGTTCAGGCAGGTGAGCCGCCCGGTGGCACACTTGGTGCGCCGCCATTCCATGGGGTGCATCAGCAGGACGATGCGCGTACGGGTATCCATAGGTGCAGCCTGGGGACAGAGGCAGGAATCGGACGGGCGGCGGCATCTGACACAGGTTTCGCGGAACATGGATCTCCCGGGCCTACTTGAGGGGTTCGAAGCGGGCGGTGAAGTGCCGCAACACCGGGGCCTCGTAGGTGAACCTGAAACCCCTCAGCTCCTTGCGGCGCTTGTAGGTTTCTTCGGCCACCTCCAGCACATAATCTATGTGGCTTTGGGTGTACACGCGGCGCGGAAGGGCCATGCGCACCAGTTCCATGGGCGGGGCGATATGCTTGCCCGCAGCGTCCTTTTTTCCGAACATGACCGAGCCTATCTCAACGGTCCGTACGCCGCCTTCCAGGTAGAGCGAGCAACTGACGGCCTGTGCGGGGAATTCGTGGGCCGGGATATGCGGTACGAAGCTGGCGGCATCGATGTAGATGGCGTGGCCGCCCGGTGGTTCGATTATGGGGATACCCATCTTGACCATGCGCTCACCCAGGTATTCGGCGGTGCGTACCCGGTAACGCAGGTAGTCCTCGTCCAGGATTTCGTCGAGGCCCTGGGCCATGGCTTCAAGATCGCGCCCGGCCAAGCCGCCATAGGTGGGAAAGCCTTCCGTCACGATGAGCATGTTACGGGATTTCATGGCCAACTCGTCGCTGTTCATGGCGAGGAAACCGCCGATATTCACCAAAGCGTCTTTTTTGGCGCTCATGGTGGCGCCGTCGGCGTAGGAGAACATTTCCTGGGCTATGGAAAGGACGCTCTTATCGGCGTAACCCGGCTCCCGCTGCTTGATGAACCAGGCGTTCTCCGCAAAACGGCAGGCGTCAAGGTAGAGCGGGATGCCCATCTTGCGGCAATAGGTTGCGGTTTCGCGTATGTTCTGCATGGAGACGGGTTGGCCGCCGCCTGAATTGTTGGTTACGGTGATCAGGCAAAGCGGAACATTCTCCACGCCGATGCGTTCCACAAAGCGCTGCATCTCCGGCAGGTCGATGTTACCCTTGAAATCTGCCCGGACAGAGGGTTGTTTGCCCACTGCTGTCAGGAAATCATGGGCTTCCGCCCCGGACACCTCGATGTTTGCGCGGGTCGTATCGAAGTGGGTGTTGCTGACAAAATGCTTCCCCGGCCCGCCCATAAGGGTGAACAGTATTTTTTCTGCCGCCCGCCCCTGGTGGGTGGGGATGATGTTCTTGAAGCCGGTGATTTCCTTTACCTTTGCCTCGAACCTGAAAAAACTCCGGGAACCCGCGTAGGATTCGTCGCCGTCCATGATGCACGCCCACTGCTTGGCGCTCATGGCGGAGGTGCCGCTGTCGGTGAGCAGGTCTATGACGACATCGTCGGCCTTGAGCAGGAAGGGATTGTACCCAGCCTCGGCTATCAGCTTGAGGCGTTCCTCACGGGTGGTCATGCGTATGGGCTCAACGGCCTTGATTTTGAAGGGTTCGATAATGGTCTTCACAAGTTGCTCCTTTTTATTGCTGCGGCAGTCCGCGTCCCGGTCGAGGGGTCATTCTCGACTCGAAACGCAAAATTGGCAAGGGGTTGGACCGGGTCAGGCTGGATCAGCCTGTGCTATACTCGTGCCCATGACCGTTCTCGAGCCCGAACTGCTGCCGCCGGAACAGCGGGTGCTGCCAAAAGACCACGACCCCGTGCTGGAAAGCCTGCGCATGGTACCCACCATGGCGGACAGACAGCGCGATCTGCCTGGTCTGCGCTGCGAGGAACGGGTGATCGGCGATAGCGAGCTGATCCACTACACCGGCGGACGCGGCGAGGTGGTACTTTCCGGCCAACGCTTCGAGACGCAGGCGGGAATGGTGGTGTTGATCCGGCCTTGGGAGTTGCACTGCATCAACTCCAGCGTGGACGCACCCCACGACAATTACTGGGTGCATTTCAACGTGGAGCCAACGCCGCTGGCCGACGCCGTGGTTCGCGCCGTATTCCCCGATGGACGGCGGATTGTGGATATCGGCGTTGATAAAGAACTGTGTGCCGCGTTCGAACAACTCAACACTGAGATCCGGAACAAGCAAACGGGTTACATTGCCTTGGCCACCAGCCTCTTTACCGGTATATTCCTGCGGATCTGGCGCAGGATAAACGGGACGCTGTACCTACCCTCCATGGACAGGGACGAAATACTGCTTACCGAGATCGAGGCCTATATCCGTGGTCGGATCGGCGAGCGGCTTGACGCGGACCGCCTGTGCAGGCAGTTCAACCTGGGCCGCTCGCGGCTGTTTTCCCTTTTCCGCGAACGGCGGGGGATTTCGCCGGCCTTCTGGATACGCCGCGAACGGTTGCGTGGCGCCGAACTCCTCCTTAAAACCGGAAACCTGCCGCTCAAGGACATCGCCGCCCGTGTGGGCTTTTCCGACGCCTTCCACCTGAGCCGGTCCTTCAAGGAAGTGTACGGTGCCAGCCCGCGGGACTGGCTTGCCATGCTGCGCTACTGATTGACCAGCCATCCTACCCACCCCTCCCCTCCCGACGGACGATTCTTCATGCTCCGCGTATATGCCGCCATGTCCGGAATACGCTGAATGTGCCAGACTGACCCCTGGATGGAGGGTCGCCGCATGGATTATGCATTGGGCTTGAAGGAAGACGCCGGAAAGGTGCTGGACCGGTTCGAGGGTTTTTTCCAGGGCGAGATAGTTGACCGCCCCCTCGTCTCGATGACGGTGGTCAGGGACGGGGCCCCAGAGGCCGAAGCGGAACCGGCCTACCCTTCCCTGGAAGAGCGCTGGCTGGACGTGGACAACCGGGCGGAACGGCTTGACCGCGATATCGGTCGCTACGCCTTCATCGGCGACGCCCTACCCATTTGCTGGCCCAACATGGGGCCGGAAATATTCAGCGCCTGCTGTGGGTGCGGCTACGAATACGGCCAGGACACCACCTGGAGCATCCCCGCCATCGAGGACTGGGCCCGGGATGGGGACAAAGTCCATTTCAATCCGGAACATCCCCTCTGGAAAGCCACAATGCGTTTCGCGGAGCGCCTTATCGAACTGAGCCGGGGCCGCTACATAGTCGGCCTGACGGACTTCCATCCCGGCGGCGACCACCTGACGGCCCTGCGGGACCCGGCAAACCTGGCCATGGACCTTTTCGACAACCCGGACCGGGTCAAAGCCCTGGTCACCCAGTCGTACCCGGAGTATTTCAGCGCCTATGACCAGATGCGTGATCTTGTGGCGAATGCAGGACACCCCGCCACCAGTTGGTTGCCCGCCGCTTCATTCCACAAGTTCTACATTCCCTCCTGCGATTTTTCCGCACTCATCTCAAGCGAGCAATTCGAGGAATTCTTTATGCCCGGCATCCACGAGGAATGCCGCTTCTACGACCGCAGCATCTACCACATGGACGGTCCCGGCGAGATACGCCATCTGGATCTTATCCTCGACATTCCCAAGCTGCACGCCATCCAGTGGGTATGCGGTGCTGGCCACGAGGAACTTTGCCAATGGATACCGCTGCTCAAGAAGATGCGGGCAGGCGGGAAAAGCATCATGGTGTACTGCACGTCCAAGGAATTGGACCTGGTGTTCGCAAATTTCAAGCCAGAAGGGGTTTGGATTTATCCCACCGACGTGGCAGACGAGGAGACAGCACTGGCGGTGCTCAAACGGGTGGAGTGTTGGAAATAAGGTGATGCATTGGAGCCTGTAGGTAGACCTGCCTACAGGCCTGCGTTCCCGCCAAAGCGAAGCAAATTGCTATTCGGACTGGACGATCACCTTGGCTCTGGCGGCCGCCTCATTCTCCTTGGCCGCAGCCGGGGCTCCAGCACACGCGGATAGCAGCGCCGCGATCAGGGTGATCGCCGCCATGAAAGAAACAAAACCTTGAAGCTGTCCTGATTTGGATCTCATAATCTTCCTCCCTATCCGCTTGCACGGTACATAAATGCACGGTTTCCTATATTTCATATATACACGTTTTGGGAAAGAAATGCAAAAAGCCAGACGGCGAGGGGTGCGCGGGAGCATATCCGGCAGCCCTGCTTGTACCAAAGCACCTCCGCATGGTATAGGCTCGCATGGCAGAAATGACAATCAGAACCCTATGTGTGTACTGCGGTTCCAACGTCGGGAATTCACCGGAATACCGCACCGGTGCGGAAAAGCTCGCACAGGCCATGGCCGAACGCGGCATCGACCTGGTATACGGCGCGGGCAACGTGGGCATGATGGGAGTAATCGCGGATGCGGTCATCGCCCACGGCAGACGGGCTACGGGCATCATACCCCGCCGCCTGCGGGAGCTCGAGCTGGCGCACACGGACCTTCACGAATTGGTGGAAGTGGAGACCATGCGGGAGCGCAAGGCCCTGATGATAGAAAAGGGCGACGCTTTCGTGGCTTTACCGGGCGGCATAGGCACTTTGGAAGAATTGACCGAGGTGATGACCCTGACCCAGCTGGGCTATATAGCCAAGCCCATAGGTTTGCTGGATTCGGGGGGGTTCTGGAAGCCGTTCATGGTCTTTCTGGATCATCTTGTGAGGGAAGGATTCCTGAAACAGGCCCAGATGGATCAGCTGATCGTGGACGCCGATCCTTGCAGACTGCTGGACCGGATGGCGAAAGCCTCGACGGTATACGTGCCAAAATGGAACTGACGCTGTTTTGATGTTACCGGGAAGCAACCCGGTGGGAAGCACCCCGGCGCCCTGGAAAAGACGCCGGGGGTAATCTACTCGGTGCCTGTATCGTCGCCGTCGGAAGCTTCCTCTTCGGAGTCATCCTCATCGGAGGCCTCGCCATCCGGATTATCGGGATCATCTTCGGGAATCTCGCCCCGGGCGATCGCCTCGCGCCGCAGCTTCTTCTTGAGTTCCTTGTCTTCTTTCTTCTTTTTGCGGTCGAGCTCTTTTTTCCGCTTCTCGGCGTTGTAGTTTTGCCTCACCAGGTCCTTCTTTTCAGGGATGATTCAGACAGTATAGCGTATTTAATCAAAAACGTCCTCCCCCCAGAGCGGAGCTCAGGCTGAGGGTGACCGAAGGTCCGCCCGCCAGTACGACGTACTCGCCATTGTCCCCTGCGCCCCACAAGGCCGAGGTGGAAAAATAGAAGGTAGCCGAAGCCGATGCCGACATTCTGTCGAAAAAGCGGTACGAGATGGCTGGCTTGGCGAAACCGGACAGGTCAGACAGGTTTGCCAGGACGAACACCGAACCGGAAAGGTCCTTCATGCCCATTTCAGCTTTGGAAACCGAGAGCGCTGCGTAGTGCAAACCTGAATTATAGATCAGCCCTGCACCCAGCGCTGCAGCCCCAGCCTCGCCCAGGATGGCGCTCACCCCCGGTTCCACCGCACGGAAGTCGTCAATCAGCGTATTCCGATCGTCGTCAGCATAGCCCTGCCCGTTATAGAGGTATTGTCCGACTACAGTCAGGTCCCAAGCACTCTTGGTCCAGTTGAACCCGGCGGTACCGGAGAAGAACGGACGATCGTCGAATTTTTCGG
>Ga0172379_10012350_pt1 | contig 10017 bp, 13 predicted proteins | sample GrowelOW334metaG_FD_119756 | JGI IMG/M metagenome (GOLD analysis project Ga0172379, IMG submission 119756) | Groundwater microbial communities from an aquifer near a municipal landfill in Southern Ontario, Canada - Groundwater well OW334 metaG | ecosystem: Environmental > Aquatic > Deep...
CGCCAATGCTTGCTCGATAAGCTTCTCGTCAGCTGGACCGGTCAGTTTTTGGCCAATGATCTTTTCGGTTGCTTCCGCCACAAGTGCTTTCGCTTCCTTTTGCAGAACAGTGCGAGCCTTAAGCACCTCACCATCAAGCTCAGCTTTGGCTTCGTGCACAATGTGTTCAGCCTTTTTCTGCGCTTTGGATTCGGCTTCTTCTACTAAAGCGACCGCTTCTTTGTGTGCAGTAGCCACGATATCGGCAGATTCCTGACGCGCTTCAGCCAGAAGTTTCTCTATCTTTGCTTCTGCTTTTTCTAGATCATCGGTAGCTTGCTTTGCTGCCTCAAGGCTACCTAGTACTTCAGTACGCCTCGCCTCAAGTGTGTCGACTAGTTTGCCGTACACATACTTGCGGAGGAACAACAGCACCAAAATAAAAGTGAGTAGCTGGAATACAAACGCCTTGGCGTCTAGTCCAAGTGCCGCAATACCGCCCGTTGGCTCAGTATGTCCGGTTCCTTCTGCTGCAAATTGTATTAATGGGTTAAACACTATCTAGTTCCTTTTGGATTATGAGGTAGTGAATACGATAACAAGAACGAATGCCAAAACAGCGTCAACCAAACCAGCCATGATGAAGGCTGTTGATAGAACCTTACCCTGGGCTTCTGGGTTGCGACCAACTGAACGAACAGCAGATGCACCAATTAGTCCAACACCAATAGCCGGGCCAATAGCACCAAATGCGATTGTCAGTCCTTTGATCAGATTTGCGTCAATTTCCATTATTATTTCTCCTTTATTTACTTCTTAATTACTTATCCAGCGACCTTCACGGGTACGGTAGCTTTACCTTCATCGTGCTCATCATGGTCTTCACTGTGTGTGGCGTTAGCCATGTAGACCATACTGAGCATCATGAACAGATAAGCTTGGATACCACTAAAGAAAATCTCCATCAGATACACAGGGAAGGTCGCAATTGGACCAAAACTGCCTGATAGATCAGCTATGACGTGAAGCAAAACTTCACCGGCATAGATAACTCCAAAAAGACGCATGGACAGGGTAATTATACGGATAAACTCACCCATCACTTCTATTATTCCGATAAACGCGTTCATTGGGTTCCACCATGGATCCACAACAGAGAAGTAGTGCTTCAGATGACCGCGCAAACCGAGTTCGCGCAAAGCCCAGAACTGTACCGTACCAATAGTCAAGATTGCCATGCCGAGCGTGGCGTTAAGGTCAGTCGTGAAAGGTCGCAGCAGAGGCGAAACGTGGCCGTCACTTTCTATGCCAAGTGTACCTACCCCCGGTATAAGACCTGACAGGTTACTAAACAAGATAAACGTGAACAGCGTAAGTAGAAGCGGCATGTGTAGCAGCGCCTTTTTGCGCGAGCCAAAGTTATCTTCACCAAGCTTGATTACGGTTTCAACCAGGCTTTCTACAGCAAAAGTAAACTTACCACCTGGCTTTACAGTGCTACGACGGGCAGCAAGGCTAAAAAGCGTCAATACCGTTGTGGCCATAATTAGCCCGTAGAACATAGCGTTCGTGAACCCAAAATTACCAATGTGTAGAATTGGCTCAGCCGCCAGTGGGACAGTGCCACCCTCTGCAAAAAACATCATTAAACCAGGCCCCCATCAGCCATGGCATTACCGACGCAACTAGTGTGTCTATGAAATACATTTCTCATTCGTACCTGGTAGTATAGCAGTTTTCAGAGAGAGACTGCAAGCGTCAATCTAGTGTTGTTTTGGAGCAGCACCGAGTGACTGTTTTAGCTTGTTCCAGAAGGTTAGCTCAGCCCCTCCACCGCAGGCCGCTGGGTCTTTTGTTACGTTGGCCTTTGGAGCATCACGGGGGATGGCTTCGTAGCGTTGTTTTAGGGTAGCATCGGAGTCTTTGCCGTAGTTAATCAACAGGACGTCCTCGCTCTTGATCACGACATTTGCCAAACGGTCTACTGGCTTACCGTTCAATAAAAAGGTCAGTTTGTTGCCATCATCACCGGTGATATATACTCCGTTATCAGTTTTGATTAGATTATCGCCCAAGTTATAGCTCAGGTTATCGAAGAAGGCTCCCCACGTAACTGCGTGTGCATGCACATGGATAAGATGTGCGTTTTGGTCATGCAGATGAGCCCGAGGCTTAGGGTTATCAAGCTCACTCGCATCACAGGCAGCTATTTCTTCGTAAAAAGTGAAGCTTTTGAAGGGATCTTCTTGCCCATTAATATAGAGTGAGAAATTTGCGTGATAATGCACGGCCGTGTCTTTGATCAGTGCAAAGCGAATTGCTGTTGTAGCCACAAGAGACAACAGCACGCCAATTGCAAAAATAATCAGAGGTTTTTGCAGTTTAGAAAGTTTTTTGTGCTTTTTGGATGATTCTTCGTGTGTTGTCTCTGTCATAGAACATAGTTTACCAAACTTTCCCAATACTATAATATGTATACTATGATAATCGTTTACTCAGCAGACTGGTGCGCGTTCTGTCACGCAGCCAAGCAATACTTTGATAAATTAGGCGTTACTTATGAGGAACGTAATGTCGAAAATGATCCTAAATTTATGCAAGAGTCCGTAGAGAAATCTGGACAAATGGGTATTCCCGTCATAGACATTGACGGCAAAATTATAGTTGGTTTTGACCGTACCGCAATTGACAAGCTTCTAGAGTCAAAAAAGTAGTATACATTCCCTGGGCCACATCTGTTATAATTGAGGCACTAACCTCAGGAGGTGCTTATGCCAAATACAACACCTGAAAATAAACCTGAATTCATACTTGCGGATAGTGACGAAAACCTTTCCGTAAGACTCCTCGAACAGGATATATTTGAACGTCCTGAAGCCTACCGAACCGTCTTTGTCCTGGGCGCCCTTTCATTGAGTGAAGCAATCGAAAAAGTTGAAACAACCGCCGAAGGTGACGTCCTGAAACGACTCGATGACTACTTTAAATTCAACTTTGATAAGGAAGTTGAGTTTGATGACGACACAGAAGATGCATTCCACGATGATACGCACAGAAAAGAACTCATGACCCGCTACCAAAAAAGGGTGTCTAGCCACGGTAGTTCGTCTGATCTTACCGAACAATCTCGGCTCGAAATGAGACAGTATCGACTAGCGTTCTTTGTTGAACGCGTTGTTGAATGGAACGGAAAACAACTTGGCTCAAGCAAGAAGAGCTTGCGCCGCACAGGATAATACCGCATAGTTTTAAAGACAAAATATGGCATTTGAAGATTACAAGACAAAACAATCGGTAGTGGTTGTATACACGGGCGATAGCAAGGGCAAGACAAGCGCCAGTATTGGCCTTATGGCCCGTGCCCTGGGTAACCGCTGGAAAGTAGCCTATATCCAGTTCATCAAATACTGGGGCGTCGGCGAACATGTTTTTATTCGTGACATTCTGTCCGTCTATGAGGACCAATTATTCTTCTACAAGGGTGGCAAAGGGTTCTACAACGCTGGCGACCTGAGCGAACAGCACGTTACAGAGGACCAACACAAACAAGCTGCCCTGGAAACGTACCAAACGGCTCTAGATTGTGCTACCAGTGGCAATTACGACCTAGTGATATGTGACGAGATAAACAACGCCGTCCATGATGGGCTCCTAACGGAGAAGCAACTCAAGGACCTACTAGACAAACGAGATCCCAAAACGAGCCTATGTTTTACCGGCCGTAATTTCCCTAAAACTTTACTTGATAGAACTGATATAGTGACTAATATGACCAAAGTCAAACACCATTTTGACGACAAATACCTAGCTAACAAGGGAATAGACTTCTAATGGAACGGGGTGATGGGCCACAGCTACCATCCCCCATGTCTTCGCTTGAAGTTCCGCATATAAAATGGCCCAACCGCCAAACACCACAACAGCAAGAAGATATGCGCCCCGAGTCACAAAAAGCTGATTATGACGCTTTACTAGATTTCATGGACAAAACAGAGCAACTTGAAGACGTATTTCACTTATTCGAAGATCAAAAACCGTTATTTTTGACCACGCAGTGGCATCAAAAACGCAAAGAAATAGAACAAACCATCATAGGTAGTAAAGGCCATATCTACAATACGCTGTTATCTATGGATGGAATACCTGTTGTTAATCTTGAAGATGGTCGCATTGTTCGTGGCCGTGCTGTTATGCAGCCAGAAAGCATTAAGAAAACTGGCTGGGAATTATGCTTCATGAGTGAGCCTACTGATCCGGGCAAGACAATTCGCCAAACAGCGCAACAAATCCGCGAAAGTTTCCTTGCTGCCACTGCACAAGAACCAGATTCTACCGAATAGGCTTTTTGCCAATAAATCGCGATAATCCTTCGGCTATAAATACAAGTGGCTGCATCAGGTACCAAAGGAAAATATTACCAGCCACCCCGACCCACCAGTGACGATAGTTGTGGACTCGGAGCGTTCTGGGCCAACGTTGCATATGGGCATGTTGCTGGTCACGATTACTCCAAACACGCCTCAAATAAGCACCTATGCGCAAATCTTCATGGTAATCAATTTCGTATCCCAGTTCGTGCAAATGGATAGCTAGATCAAGGTCCTCGTGTACATCCTGGCGAGTACAGGTGGTTTTCTGGACTTTTTGCCATAATACGCGGGGGAACGCCATGTTTGAGCCCCACAAAATATAATGTCCAGTTACTAAACGATTTGCCCGAGCCGCTAATTGCCCTTGGATCCAACCGTTAAAACGGGGGGCACGAATATTATAGAAATAGCCTCCACCTGTCAGCGCTTTGGTGTTGTGATCAGGATCTGCGTAATAATTGCGCACATAAGATGACCAGTCGGGTAGCAAAATGCTATCTGCATCTATCCTACCCAGAATTTGACCCTTGGCTGCGTTAAAACCAGCGTTACGAGCATGGACAATACCTTGTTGTTTCTCCGTAATGATACGTACAAAGGGGTATTTTTTGGCAATTGCGACCGTTTTGTCTGTAGAGTTATTGTCCACAATAATAACCTCGTCGGGCATATCAGTCTGGGCCTGGATAGAATCAAGACAACTCCCTAGATGGCGCTCTTCGTTATATGCTGGTATGATAATACTTAAGGTTAGGTGTTTTTGCATAGGCACTCCAATCATAACAAAATGCGTAAGAAACCGCTTAGAAACAACCGTAAAACTTCACCTCTGGCCGCTGCCACAAAGTGGCTTCTTGTTCGTGGCAAAAAAATCTGGCAGCGAAACATTTGGAACAAACTACTCATCGTTTTGACCGTCTGTGTCATGTTGCTAGTCAGCGGTATGTACGGCGTTGCGCAGTGGTACATATACAGTCACCGGAATGATCCGTTACGTCTGGGAGTGACGTTCATCCCCAGCTATGCCAAATACCTAGGTGTCGATCCCAAACAAACATTCGAGGCTATATTAACTGATTTGCAACCGTCGCAAGTCAGACTTGTCAGTTACTGGGACGATATAGAAAAAACGCCAGGCGAATATAATTTCAGCAATTTGGACTGGCAGTTCCAAATGGCAGCAGATCATAATACAAAAGTGTCTTTGGCTATCGGATTACGTCAGCCACGCTGGCCTGAGTGTCATATGCCCAAATGGCAGCTCAATCAGCCCAAAGACGTCTGGTACCCAGAACTTAAAAAGGTCATGACGGCTACGATCAACCACTACAAAGACAACCCACAACTACAGAGTTACCAGCTAGAAAACGAATACTTCCTCAGTGTCTTTGGCGAATGCCCGGACTTTAGCCGTGACCGTTTGATTGATGAATACAACTTGGTAAAAAACCTAGACCCAAATCATCCAGTCATTGTAAGCCGTAGTAATAACGCCATTGGGTTCCCGATGAACGAACCCACACCAGATGAATTTGGAGTTTCAGTGTATAAGCGCGTATGGGACAAAACCATCACAAAGCGCTATGTCGAATACCCATTCCCAGCGTGGTTTTACGGATTCCTGGCAGGTGGTGGCAAGATAATCACCGGTAAGGATATGATTATTCACGAATTGCAGGCAGAAGCTTGGGCCCCAGATAGCTACGACATTAAAACAGCTCCTGTTAGCGAACTGTACAAGTCCATGAACCCAGAACGTCTGCACAATAGATTTAAATATGCAGAAGCAACTGGTATGAAGCACATAGACCTCTGGGGAGTAGAGTGGTGGTACGCCATGAAAGTCGTCAAGGGCGACCCGGGTCTCTGGAACGCAGCCAATGAAGAATTCGAAAAAGCTCGACAGCAATAGTAAATTTGGCGTTAGTTTTTCGCTCAAGCAATGCCGTAACTTTGGTTTGTCTTGGCAGCCAGTTTTACGCTCTCTATTAACAGATATGGGCATTAAGCGTTTCAGATTGATGAGTTACTGGAACGAGCACGAAGTAGAACAGGGCGTCTACGACTTCAGTGAATTAGATGCACAAATTTCCCTAATAGCTAAACACGGTGGTGTCATTAGCCTCTGCCTAGGAGCGCGCCAGCCGCGTTGGCCAGAAAACCATTGGCCAGAGTGGGCCTGGAGTCTAACTCATAATGAGAGATCAGAAGCGCTGCTCCACTACGTAGAAACAATCGTGAAACGGTACCGAGATAATCCAATTACTATCAGCTATCAGCTGGAAAATGAAGCCTTGCTCGAGCAATTTGGTGAACGCCCCGAAGTTGACCGCGATAGGCTCCAACAGGAATACACACTGGTGAAACGACTTGATCCTAAACGACCCGTTATCATGACAACCAGCACTTCATGGGGCATACCAATGAGGCAGCCCATACCCGATATTGTGGGCTTTTCGTACTATCAAATCTTGTATAGAGACGGGAAGTATCGTCTATCATTTCATCGCCCTTGGCTGGACAAGCTCCGTGCCGCAACAATCCAATTACTACACAGTAAGCCCAGCTTTATACATGAACTTCAGGCAGAGCCGTGGGGACCTAAAAACATATGGGAGATGGATTTAGCCGATCAGTTCAATTCTATGAGCCTGGATCAGCTACAAGAGAACATCCGTCAAGCCAAAGCCACCAATCTCTACCCCATAGACCTATGGGGCGCAGAATGGTGGTACTGGCTCAAAACAAAACACCGCGCCCCAGATCATTGGAACGCGGTAAAAGAACTCTTTACTTAATAGATTTATTATAGCACACTTTGTAAAGTTTTGCAATACTTACCTCTGTTTAGTACAATAGGGTAATGGCTAAAAAGAAGTCCACACAACCTAAGACAATTAGTAACCGTCGAGCTCGCCATGATTACGAACTGGGTGATGGGTTAATTGTGGGCCTGGAACTAAACGGTAGGGAAGCAAAATCGCTACGTATGGGCCACGGGCAGCTCCGTGGAGCCTACATTACCGTCAAAGACAACGAACTGTGGCTTATAAACTCCGCTATCAATGGAACTACCGGTATTCCTTTGAGTGAATCTGAACAAACGCGTACACGCAAGCTACTGGCACGCCGCAAACAAATCGACGAACTTATTGCCCAAAAACAACAGGGAAAGTCCATAATTCCTCTAGAAATCCTCACACAGGGCCGCTACATAAAACTCCGTATAGCCGTAGGCCGCGGTAAAAAACTCTACGATAAGAGACAGACACTGAAAAAGCGTGACGAATCGCGCGATATGAAACGTGCAATCAAGGCCCACCAATAGGTTCAGTTAGCCACAGCTAAAAATCAGCTTGTCCTAGACAAGACGTAGGCCAAGTGCCACACTGAACATAAGCATTATTGGGGCACCACATGAGTTTTAGCCAGTTTATCCTCGACTCACACGAGCAATACCGTCAACAAGTACGGTTACGAAACAGTTGGGTTGTACGGCTAAGATGGTGGTATCTGCTCATTCTGGGCGGCGTGGCATTCGTGACGTCATATACCTCAACCATTGAAACCGAACAGTATCGCAAGTTTGCCGTTGCCCTTATTCTAAGTGGATTGGCACTTAATTTCATATTGTGGCTCATTCTATTGATGAGACGTCTATCAACGACGGTCTATCATCAGGCTGCAGTAATCCAGATCTTACTTGATGCTTCATTAGCGACCGCAGTTGTATATTTCCAAGGTGGTATTGATAGTCGGGCAACGGTGCTATTTGCCATACCTATTTTGTCGGCAGGCGTGTTGTTTGTGCCGATTTTTGCGTATACGGCAGCGGCCCTAAGTGCATTGCTGTACACCGGTGGGATGGTGTTATATCAGCACCAAAACCCCGGCAGCTATCCGCTCAAAGATATACTACTGCCCGCAGTATTTTATTCATTCGTCTTCTTCCTGTTAGCAATTATTGTCTCTGGATACACCGAACGCAACCGGGCCAAAGAACGAGAAAACTCATATGCCGAACTACTATCACTGCTGCGCCACCAACTGCACCACCCGACTGGCGTAATTGCAGCCATTGTAGAGATGTTGGAACAGGGGGCTAGTTTCAGCAAGCTCACACCCAAGGAAAAGGAATATATCCGGCAGCTCAAATATGAAAACCATCGTATTCACGCCATGATCACTAATCTGCTAAAGACAGCAGATGTTGATGAAAAAATCATGCGCAGTAAAGACCACTGGACCGATGTACACCTGATAAATATTATTACCGACTGTTCTTCATCCGTCGCAGTAGCATATAAGCGAATAAAGGACTTGGATCTGCGGCTACCGAATGAAGACATAACCATGCGAGGTGACCCAGAACAGTTACAGCTTGCATTTGAAAACATCGTTGAAAATGCCTTTAAATACAGTAGTAAAGACCACAAGGTAACTATTAGTTTGTTGTCCAAACGTATACCTACCATTGAAGTGGACATACAGGACCATGGTGATGGTATCAGCGACAAAGAACAAAAGAAAATATTTACCGCGTTCAACAAATTAGAGGCCTCCAGCAAAGACAGCTACGAGGCAATCAACACCTACGCCATGGGGCTTGGATTATACATCAGCAAAATGATTATCGAACAGCACGGAGGAGAGTTTTCATTGCAGTCTAAAGTAGGGCAGGGAACCAAAGTAATCATCAAGTTAAAGCGAGATATGTGGAGGTATTATTATGGACAAAAGTAAGGCGCGCATCCTATACATTGAAGATTACCCAGTGGTGCAAACCATGTATGTGGACGCGCTACGGGCACACGGGTTTACATTGGACGTGGCCAGTGACGGCAAGACCGCGTTGGAATTAGTGCAAGCAAACACGTACGATGTCATATTGCTTGACTTGCTATTGCCACAGGTGACGGGACTAGAGTTTCTACGTGAATTCAGGGCCAAGAATTATCCTGGGGAGGTAGTTATACTGTCCGACTTTGACGACCCAGGAACCGTAGAAGACACCCAAAAATTGGATGTTTCTAACTATTGGATTAAAGTAGAAAACACGCCCCACTTGCTGGCTGACAGGCTAGATAGCCTTATCGCGGGCATTGATGGGGCCACTCCAGTTGAATCAACAGAACAGGATAACAATGAAGAATAAACTCAACTTAACGTTAGACCTCAGGGTCATATGCATAATCCTACTAGCAGCCATTATTATAATGTTTGGTCTCTGGAGACCCTGGCAGGCAGACAGTGCCTCAGGACGTTCAGTCACCGTCACCGGCACCGGCAAGGTGACCGCTCAGCCAGACTACTATCAGTTCAATCCTTCATACCAAAAAGCAACAACAAATGAACTTAGCGCGCAGCTGTCGGCCGTTACTGCCAAGTTAAAGGAACTAGGTGTTCAGGATAAAGATATCCAGCTCCAGGGCAACGCATATAGCAATCCACAGCCCCTTGGAGATAAAACAACGCTTCTAGCCCCTGACAATCAGACTAACTATGCGTATTTAACAATAAAAGTTTCTAATAAAGAACTGGCTCAGAAAGTGCAAGACTACATTGCCACTACCGGAGCACAAGGGCAGCTAACGCCATCACCATCCTTTTCTGATGAAAAACAGAAACAACTCAAGGACCAAGCACGCGACAAAGCCATAAGTGATGC
>Ga0172379_10012351_pt1 | contig 10017 bp, 8 predicted proteins | sample GrowelOW334metaG_FD_119756 | JGI IMG/M metagenome (GOLD analysis project Ga0172379, IMG submission 119756) | Groundwater microbial communities from an aquifer near a municipal landfill in Southern Ontario, Canada - Groundwater well OW334 metaG | ecosystem: Environmental > Aquatic > Deep...
CGCAGCGGTTCGGTGGGGTCAACGTAGCCTTCGATGACGAAGTCGGCGTTGGCGGGGACTTCGAGGTCGTTGGTCTCGCACTTGACGAGTTCGACGGATTTTTTGCGCAGGTAACCGGCGAGGAGGAATTCGTCGAGGCCGTCGGGCAGCGGCGCAGTGGCGGCGAACGTGAACACGGGATCGCCGCCGAGAAAGATGCTGACGGGCATGCGCGTGCCGGTTTCGTAGTAACGGAGGCCGTGTCGCGCGCCAACTTTCTGGAGCTGCCAGTGCATGCCGGTGGTTTTGTCGTCGTAAATCTGGATGCGATACATGCCGACGTTGCGCTCGCCGGTGTCGGGGTCGCGCGTCACCACGCAGGGCAGGGTGATGAAGCGGCCTCCATCCAAGGGCCAGCACTTCAAGATAGGAATTTCAAGCAGGGTTGGTGACGCGGAGGGATGGGGTCTGGCGTCTGGGATATGGGGAGCAGCGGGCCACGGCTCGGTGCGGGTGGGCGGGGCGTCGAACTTGTGGATGACTTCCTTGCAGGGGCCGTCTTTGACGAGCCTGGGCTTGGCGTGGCGAAGATCCATCGCCGTGCCGAGGAGCTTGATGGTTTCCTTCAGGGAAGTCGGGGGCTTCGCCTTCATGAGCGAACCGAGTTCGGCGGCGGCTTCGTCCACGCTGTTCGCGCGCATGCTCATGGCCATGCGCCGATGCGAGCCGAGCGTGTTGATGGCGACGGGGAAGGGGGAGGGGACGCCGTTGATGGTGGGCTGCTCGATGAGCAAGGCATTGCCGCCGCCGGGCGATTTCATTTCGCGGTCGGCCAGTTCGGTGATCTCCAGCTCGGTGGCGACGGGCTTGGAAATGCGTTTGAGTTCGCCTGCCTTGTCGAGGTGATTGACCCAGTCCCGGAATGAATCGAATGCCATACGGGCGCGAGGCTAACAGGCCCGCGCGCGGTTGCAATTCAGCGGGCGGAGGAAACCGGCGGCTGTCGAAGCTGTTCGTCCACGAGCCCCAAACCACCGCGTTACTTGCTGCCGGGCTTCGTCGCCGGTGTGGCGGCGAGATCGGGCGGGAGGCGGTCGGCCGGGAAGGTTTTCACGTCGAGCTTGATGAGGCTGTGGGTGGGGACACCCAGGTTCACCCCGCCGCTGGAGCGGTCCACGACCATCGCGACGCCGGCGACGATGCCGCCGTGCGACCGGACGATGTCCATGGTTTCCTGCACGCGGCCGCCCTTGGTGACGACGTCCTCGACGACGAGGAGTTTCTCGCCGGAGGCGATCTTGAACCCGCGGCGCAGGACGAGTTTGCCCTCTTCCTTTTCCGCGAAGATGAAGCGAAGGCCGAGCTGGCGCGCGACCTCCTGGCCGATCACCAGTCCGCCCATCGCGGGGGAAATGACCGTGGTGGCGCCGAGGCTGCGCAGCTTCTCCGCGAGCGCCGCGCCGAAGCGTTCGACGACGGGCATCTGCTGGAGCGCGAGGGCGCATTGGAAGAACTGGCGGCTGTGCAGGCCGCTGCGGAGGATGAAATGGCCTTCAAGGAGCGCGCCGGATTCGCGGAAGAGCTGCAGGGCTTCGTCGTTCGTCATGCGGAGAGGCTAGCGGCGCGGCGCGCGGGTTGACAAGCCCGCTGCCAAGCACGAAGGCCCGTCGTTGCCGACGGGCCTCCGCACCAGTCAAGAGACCGGCCGGTTTACTCTTTATCCTTCTTCTTGCCGCCACCGGTGTCGTCGCCGCCGAGGGAATCCATCAGCTTGATCAGCGGAAGAAACATGGCGATGACGATGCTGCCCACGATGACGGCGAGGAACACGATCATGATCGGTTCCAGCAGCGAGGTCATGGCGGCGACGGAGTTGTCCACCTCTTCCTCGTAGTTGTCGGCGACCTTCATCAACATTTCCGGGAGAGCGCCGGTCTGCTCGCCTACGTCCACCATGGACACGACCATGGGCGGGAAGATTTTCGAGGCCTCAAGCGGGGCGGTGATGGATTCGCCCTCCTTGACGCTGTCATGGATGCTTTGGACGGCGTCGGCGACGATGACGTTGCCGGAAGTTTCGCGGACGATGTTGAGCGACTGGAGAATCGGAACGCCCGAGCTGACGAGCGTGCCCAACGTGCGGGTGAAGCGGGCGATTGCCACCTTGGTGACCACCGCTCCGAAAACGGGCACGATCAGGATGAACCTGTCCTTCAGGCGGTTGCCGAACTTCGTTTTTACGAACAGCTTGAACGAGATGAAGATGCCGGCACCAATGCCAAAGGTTGCCAGGATGTTGTGCTGGATGAAGCGGCTGATGTTCAGCACCAGCATGGTGAACTCCGGAAGGCCCTGGTCTCCAAGCATGTCCTTGAAGATTTCCTCGAACTTGGGCACGACGACGATCATCAGCAGCGCGACGATGCCGACGGCAACGGTCAGCACCGCGACGGGATAGAAGAGCGCGGCCTTGACCTTGCCCTTGATCTTCTCGGCCTTTTCCGCGAACTCCGCAAGGCGGGTGAGGGTGACTTCCAGCACGCCGCCCAGTTCGCCGGCCTTCACCATGTTGATGAACAGCTTGTTGAACGTTTTGGGATGCTGGGCCAGCGCTTCGGAGAAGGTGCTGCCGCCTTCGATCGCCTGCCCCAGTTTGCCGAGAATCTCCTTCAGTGTGGCGTCCTTCTCCTGCTTTTGAAGAACGATCAACCCGCGAAGCAGCGGCAGGCCGGCGTCCACCAGCGTCGCAAGCTGGCGGGTGAAATTGCTCAGGGTCTTGGTTTTAACCTTGCCCCCAAAGCCGGGGATCTTGAGGTTGATCTGCATGCCTCCGCCCTTGGCCTTGCCCTTGCCTCCGCCCTTGCCTCCGCCGGCCCCCTTGGCGTCCTTTTTGTCCTTGCCCGCGTCGGTCTCGACGACCTTGGTCGGGAAAAAGCCCATCTCCTTGAGGCGCGTAAGGGCCTCGCTTTGGTTGGCGACCTCCAAGGTGCCCTTGGTGGGCTTGCCCTTGGCGTCCATCGCTTCATAGGTGAAGACAGGCATAAGTCCTCCGGGTTCAGGTGTATCTCACAACCTCTTCAACAGTGGTTTTTCCCTCGAAAATCAGCCGCATGCCGTCGTCGCGGATGGTCGCCATGCCCATCTCCACGGCCTTCTGGCGCATGACCACGGCGGGCACGCGTTCGTTGATCATGTTGCGGACGGCGTCGTTGATGGCGAGCAGTTCATAAATGCCGGAGCGGCCCTTGTATCCGGTGTCGTTGCAGGTTTCGCACCCGCGTCCGTAGTAGAACGTCTTGTCGCCGATGTCGAAGGTGGAGAGGTTCAGCTGGCTGAGTTGATTCTCGGTCGGCTCGAAGGGTGAGCGGCACTTTGCGCAGATGGTGCGCACAAGGCGCTGGGCGAGCACGCCCATCAACGTGGATGAAATGAGAAACGGCTCCACGCCCATGTCCACGAAACGCGTGACGGCGCCGGGCGCGTCGTTCGTGTGCAGCGTGGAAAGGACGAAGTGGCCCGTGAGCGACGCCTGCACGGCGATTTGTGCGGTCTCCAGATCGCGCATTTCGCCGACCATGATGATGTCGGGGTCCTGGCGGAGGAAGGCTCGCAGGGCCTTTGCAAAAGTCATGCCGGTGGTGTCGTTGATCGGCACCTGCATGATTCCCTCGATGTCGTATTCCACGGGATCCTCGGCGGTCAGCAGCTTGGTGTCCATCGCGTTGACGCGGCGGAGACACGCATAAAGCGTGGTGGTCTTGCCGCATCCGGTCGGGCCTGTGACGACGAAGATGCCGTTGGGGTTCTGAATGATGTCCCCGACGCTGGTGAAGACCTCCGTTGTCATGCCCAGGTTTTCCAGGTTCAGGCTGACCGAGGAGCGGTCGAGCACGCGCAGCACGACGGATTCGCCGAACTTGGTCGGAAGCGTGGAGACTCGAAGATCAAGGCGTTTCCCCGCCAGGGTCATGGAGATGCGCCCGTCCTGCGGGAGACGGCGCTCGGAGATGTTGAGATTGGCCAGAACCTTGAGGCGAGAAATGACGGGAGTGGCCAGATGGCGCGGTGGGGGCGCCATTTCGTAAAGGGTTCCGTCAACGCGGTAGCGGATTTTGAATTCGTCCTCAAACGGCTCGAAGTGAATGTCGCTCGCCCGGTCCTGCACGGCCTGATACAGGACGAGGTTCACAAAGCGGATGATGGGCGTCTCGTTGGCCATCGCGACCATTGCGTCGGCGGAGGCCTCTTTTCCGGCGTTCGCCTCGATCTCCTTCACGGCGTCTTCGGTGCCCACCATTTCGAGAAGGATGTCGTCGAAAGACTCGGCCTTCTCCTCGTAAAATCTCGCGAGGGCGGCGACCACGGCCCCGGGATCTCCGACCACGACCTGGAGTTCCTTGCGAACGATGAACCCCACCTCGTCCACCAGTGCCGGGTTCAACGGATCGGCAAACACCACCCGCAGCGAATCCCCATGCATTTCAAGGGGCAGGCACTGATACATCCTGGCGGTGGCGGGGGGGATGGCGGCGATGACCTCGGGCGCTATCGTGATCTCCTTGATCCCGCCCACCACCTCCGTGCCGAGATGTTCGGCGATGAGCGTGAGCTGGGTGTCCATGTCCATGATCCGGGCATCTATCAGAATCTGCCCGATGGCCTTGCCGCTCTTGTTGTTCTCCTGCATGACCTCCTCGAGCTGGAGGTCGTCAATCAGCCCGCGCTCGCGAACCAGGGCGAGGAGCGGATCCGTGATGTTGGCCGAGGACATAAGCTATTTCTGCGCCTGCGCCTCCGCCTCTTTCTGGGCGGCATCCACTTCCTGGAGCTTGCCGAGAATGGCCTGGGAGTCGATGCAACGGTTGATCACGGTGTCGCGGGCGATTCTCCCCTTCACATACCAGTCCAGCAGGCCCTGATCGAGGGTCTTCATGCCAAACTTGGCTCCTGTCTGCTGGTCCGAGGGGATGCGGAAGGTCTTGTTGTCGCGGATGAGCGCCGAGATGGAGTTGGTCATCACCATGATGTCGTGAATCGCAAGCCGGCCCGGCTTGTCGCTCGTGGGCACGAGGATCTGGGCAATGACCGCCACCAGCGCCGTGGAGAGCTGGATGCGGATGGTTTCCTGGGCGTTGATGGGGAAGGCGTTGACGATGCGGTCAATGGTCTTGGCTGCGGAATTCGTGTGCAACGTGCCGAAGACCACGTGGCCGGTCTCGGCGGCGGTGAGCGCGGCATCGATCGTTTCCAGATCGCGCAACTCACCGACCAGGATCACCTCCGGGTCCTGGCGCAGCGCGCGCCGCAAGGCCTCGGCGAAGCTCGGCACGTCAATGTGGACCTCGCGCTGCGTGACGACGGCCTTCTTGTGCTTGTGATAGAACTCAATCGGATCCTCGACCGTGATGATGTGCGCGTGATCCGATGTCTCGTTGATGATGTTGACCATCGAGGCCAGGGTGGTGGACTTGCCGGAGCCGGTGGGGCCGGTGACCAGGATCATTCCACGCGGCTTGTGAATCAGTTCGTTGACCAGCGTCGGGGACAGGCCGATCTGGTCGATGGTGAGCAGCTTCGTGGGAATCTGCCGCAGCACGAGGGCGAAATTGCCCCTCTCCTTGAAGGCGCTGACACGGAAACGGGCGAGTTCGCCAAACGCGAAGCCAAAGTCCGCGCCCCCCTTGGTGCGCACGCTCTGGACATTGTCCTCCGAGGTGATGCTCGTCATCAATTCCTCGGTGTCCTCCGGGGTGCAGGGCGGTCCCTGCACGCGCTCCAGCACGCCATGCGCGCGGATGCACGGGGGGATGCCGACGCGCACATGCAGGTCGGCGGCTCCCTCGGACACCATCAGCTGCAGGAGGTCGGACATCGAGTAGGTTCCCATAGTGTGTCTGTTTTAAGCCGGGTGAGTTTAGTGGCCGGTCTTTGTATCGGCCGTGGTTGCCTTGATCACTTCGTCCGCCGTGGTCATGCCGGCGACGACCTTCCGGGCGCCGTCTTCGCGCAGGCTTCTCATGCCCATCTCGCGGGCACGGGCACGCAGCGCGACGCCGGAAACCTTTTCGAAGATGAGTTTGCGCACGCTGTCGTCCACCACGAACACCTCGAAGAGGCCGAAGCGGCCGCGGTGCCCTGACTTGTTGCAGTTGTCGCACCCCATGCCCTTGGAGTAGTTCGCGCCGGGCAGGTCCGGTTCAAGGCCGAGCGTCTTCAGCTCGATCTCGCTCGGGATGCACGGGGCGATGCACTTCTTGCAGATGCGCCGCACCAGGCGCTGGGCCATCATGGAACGCGTCGCCGAGGCGACAAGGAAGGGCTTGATGCCGATGTCCACGAGACGTTGCACCGCGCCGGGCGCGTCATTCGTGTGCAGCGTGGAGAATACAAGGTGGCCGGTGAGCGCCGCGTTGATGGCAATGGTGGCGGTTTCCAAGTCACGAATCTCACCCAGCATGACCACGTTTGGCGCCTGGCGGAGCATCGCGCGCAGCGCCGTGGCGAAGGTCAGGCCGATGACCTCGCTGACCTGCACCTGGTTGATGCCGGCCAGCACGTATTCGACGGGGTCCTCGACCGTGATGATCTTGCGGTCGGGACGGTTGATGTAATTGAGGCAGGAGTAGAGCGTCGTTGTCTTGCCGGAACCGGTCGGCCCCGTGACGAGCAGAATGCCGTCGGGGAGGCCGATCAACCGTTCGAACGTCTGCTGGTCGTCCGTGAGGAAACCCAGCTCGGTCAGGCCCAGCTTGAGGCCGGACTTGTCGAGAATACGCATGACGATGCTCTCGCCGTGGACGGTTGGCAGCGAGTTGACGCGCAGATCGATGGGTTTGCCGCTGATCTGAAGCTGAATGCGACCGTCCTGCGGGATGCGTCGTTCCGCAATCGACATGCCGCCCTGGATTTTCAGGCGGCTGATGATGGCGTTTTGCAGCTTCTTCGGCGGGCTGTTCACTTCCTGCAGGCACCCGTCAATGCGATACCGGATGCGAAGGCGCTTCTCCAGCGGCTCGATGTGAATGTCCGAGCCGCGCATCTTGTAGGCGTCGGCAATGATGGTGTTGACCAGCTTGATGAGGGGCGCGTCCGCATCCGTGTCCCCTTCCTCCTCGCCTCCCATGTTCTGAGTGCCAAAACCGCTGAGGTCGATCTCGCCCTCGGTCATGTCCTGGATCATCCCGGCCACCGACTCTTCAGCCGAGGCGTAAACTTTGGCGATGATCTGCGCAACCTGCTCCTCGGTGGCGACGCGGAACTCCAGGTCGTCCACCTTGAGCACATGGCGAAGGCTGTCCATCGTGTCGAGGTCGGAGGGGTCCGTGACCGCCACGATGAGCTTGCCCTCGCCGTAGAAAACGGGGACGCACTTGTATTTTTTTGCGATGTGGCCGGGCAGGACCTGGATCGCCTCCTCCTTCACGATGAGGCCCGAAAGGTCCACCGTCTCCATCCCGAACTGGATCGCCTTGGCCTGGGTGACGTGGGCCGTGCTGATGATCTGCGTCGCCAGCAGCCGGTCGATCACCCCCTGTTCCGTGAACTCGCCCGACTCCATCTCCGCCCGGGCGTGGGCGACGTCCTCGTTGGTCACCAACCCCATGTCGGCCAGCGTATCTACCAGGTAATCGTCTTTGACAGGCACGGCTTAAACGATGGTCAAACGGTTCAATGGCGGCTGCACGGCATACTATCTGTGGGTGACTGCATGTCAAACCCGGTTCATCGGAACGCCTTGAAATTACGCAATGTTGCGCTGCCCTGCCACTACGGAAAAACCCGGTCAACCGGTCAGGCTTCGCCCTGGAAACCCTGCTGCCGCAGCGCCTCGTAGAGCACCAGCGCCACGCAGTTGGACAGGTTCAGCGAGCGCGACTCCGGGTTGAACATCGGGATCCGCAGCCAGGTGTCCCGGTGTTGGACCAGCAGTTCCTTGGGCAGGCCCGCCGTCTCCCGTCCAAACACAAGGTAGTCCTCTGTCCCAAACCTCACCTCGTCATGGCGCCTCGGCCCGCCTGACTCCACCATCCACAGGCGTGCTTCGGCCGGCAGCGCTGCGGCAAATTCCGTCCAGTTCCGCCAACGCCGCCAGTCCACCTGCCGCCAGTAATCCATCCCGGCGCGCTTCAGCGTCGCGTCGTCCAGTTTGAAGCCGAACGGCTCAACCAGATGCAGCGTGGTCCGCGTCGCCGCGCACAGGCGGGCGATGTTGCCCGTGTTCGGGGGGATCTCCGGCTCGACCAGGACGATGTTCATTCCGGACGCGGTTTCGGGTTCAAGTTCTTTGGGTCGTAGAGCACGCGCCACAGGAACAATCCGTGCGCCGGAGCCGTCATGCCGGCCACGCTCCGGTCACGCTGCGCCAGAATCTTCCGGACGGCGTCACGAGGAATCTTCCCCTCGCCCACCTGCACCAGCGTGCCCACGATGCCCCGGCACATCTTGTAGAGAAACCCGTCGCCCTCGATCACGAACGTCAGCAGAGGCCCGCGCCGCTTGATCTCGCAACGCGACAGCGTCCGCACCGTCGAGTCCGTGTCGTAATCCGGATTCACGCGGAACGAGCGGAAGTCGTGCTTGCCCACGAAATCCCGCGCCGCCGTGCGCATCGCCGAGAGGTCGAGCTTCCGTTTGAAATGCCATGCCTGTGTGCGCAGCAGCGGGTTCATCGCCGCGTGATTCCACACTTGGTAGCGATACTCTTTTCCCGCAGCGCTGAACCGGGCATGAAACACCGCCGGCATCCGGCGCACCGACTGCACCCGGATGTCCTCCGGCAGGTGCGCATTGAGCGCCAGCAGCAGCCGGGCGGTCGTCATCCGCCACTCCGCGCGCGTCACCTCGAAGTGTGCCGCCATGCCCAGGGCATGGACGCCCGAGTCGGTGCGGCTGGAACCGAAGACCTTCGGCCGGCTGGGAAACAATTTCACGAGCGCCGCCTCCACCAGCGACTGCACGCCCACGCCCGTCTTCTGCGTCTGCCAGCCATCGTAGCCGGAGCCGTCGTAGGCGATGGTGAGTTTCAGTTTGACCATGCTCTCGACGGGTCTCAGCCACAGATGGACACAGATGAAACGCAGGTGAAGAATGCGCTCATCGCCGGCCTGTCTGTGTTCGATCCGTGTTTCATCTGTGGCTAAAAATCAACTCACGCTGTCGAGAAAGCTCTGGAGAATGATGGCCGCAGCCGTCTGGTCCATCTTGCCCTTCTGGTCCTTCGCCTTGTGGCCGGCCTGGCGGAGCATCCGCTGCGCCTGAACCGTTGTCAGCCGCTCGTCCCAGGTGCGGATCGGCACCGTGACCGTCTCGCGCAGCTTCACCACAAACTCCCGCACCTTTTCCGACGCAGGCCCCATCGAGCCGTCCATGTTGCGCGGCATCCCGATGATGATCTGCTCCGGCTTCAATTCCGCCAGCAGCGCCGTCAGGCGCGCGAGAAAGCCGTCCCACGGCTCCGCCGGGATGAACTCCAGCGGCCGGGCTATCATCCCCAGCTCATCGCTGACGGCGACTCCGACGCGGACGGTTCCATGATCCAAAGCAAGCACACGCATGGGGCGATTGCCGCAAAAGGCCGCGCAGAGAGCAAAGCAATTCTCACCCGGCCTTGCGGTGCCTGTCGCGAAAGCAAACTGCGCGATTGACGCGCCGCGTGCGGAGGGAGATTTTCACCGCCTGTTTATGGCTAAAATCCAACGCGCGCTGCTCTCCGTCTCCGACAAGGCCGGACTCATCCCCTTTGCCCAAACCCTCGCCGCCGCCGGCGTCGAGCTCATCTCCACCGGCGGCACCGCCAAGGCTCTGCGCGACGCGGGCCTCGTGGTGAAGGACATTTCCGAGCACACCGGCTTTCCCGAGATGCTCGACGGCCGCGTGAAGACGCTCCACCCGAAGGTCCACGGCGGCCTCCTCTACATCCGCGGCAACACCGAGCACGAGTGGGCCGTGAAGCAGCACTGCATCGCGCCGATCGACCTCGTGGTGGTGAACCTCTACCCCTTTGAGGCCACGGTTGCGAAGCCCAACGTCACGCTTCAC
>Ga0172379_10012352_pt1 | contig 10017 bp, 4 predicted proteins | sample GrowelOW334metaG_FD_119756 | JGI IMG/M metagenome (GOLD analysis project Ga0172379, IMG submission 119756) | Groundwater microbial communities from an aquifer near a municipal landfill in Southern Ontario, Canada - Groundwater well OW334 metaG | ecosystem: Environmental > Aquatic > Deep...
AGTTTTTGGCTGGCTTTTGGGACTAATTGGCGTTCTGTGGTACCGGCATAAGGATAGAGAGGAGAAAAGCCTAAAATCAGTGACCCTACTGGTGGCTATACCCCAGGACAACGAAGTCAAAACAGACGCAGTGGAGCAAATAATTAACTCTCTTTCAACCATGTATAAGGCGGCCAAATTTAAGTGGCTGCAATTTTTAATTGCCCAGCCGAGTGCGGCACTGGAGATTGTGGGGACAAGCGACGATATACGCTTTTATATGAGCGTACCAAAAAATTATCAGGACTTGGTGGAAAAACAGATTTACGGGGTATACCCGGGGGCGGAAGTAACAGCGGTTGACGAACCAAACATTTATCCTGAGGACGGAAAAGTGGAGTATAGCTGGCTGGGACTAAAAAAACCGGCGTTTTACCCACTTAAAACTTACAAAGAGTTACCAACGGACCCATTAGCGGCATTCGTGTCAGCCTTGTCTAAACTTAATCCCGGTGAAGCAGTAGTAATCCAAATGATTATTTCCCCATCCGATGGGAGCTGGTCCAAACAAGGGAAAGGATTTATAACCAGCACTAAAAAAAGTGAGGCCAACCCGGAAAAAGCCAGTTACAAAGTTGACGCCAGACAGTTGGAAGCAGTAGACAATAAATCTAACAAGGCTGGATTTGAGACGGCAGTGAGAATTATATCGATTGGACCAAGCAGTGAAATTGCCAAAATGAATTTAGCCAATATTAAGGCATCTTTTGGCCAGTTTGAGTCTCCTTGGAATAAACTATCTGGGCGGAAAATCAGATTTAAAAAGTTTTTTATGGATGATTTTATTTACAAGTACCCGGTAATTTGGTGGAGCGGGCAAAAGACAATCTTGGCCACCGAAGAAATTGCCAGCTTATTTCACTTGCCCAACAAAAGCATTGACGCCCCAAATATTCACTGGCTAAAATCTAAAAAAGCCGGAGCACCAAGCGATTCACCTCAGGAAGGAATATATATAGGAGAAAACCAGTACCGGGGTCAGAAAAAGAGATTTTTTATAACTCCAGAGGACCGGCAAAGACATTTTTACATTGTGGGACAAACGGGTGTGGGAAAATCGTGGTTATTGGCCAACATGGCGCTTCAGGACATTAAGGCTGGTAAAGGAGTTTGCTTTATTGACCCGCACGATACATTTGAAAAAATTTTGGAGCGGATACCGCCTGAACGGGTGGATGATGTGATTTATTTTGATCCATCAATGACTGACCGGCCAATGGGCTTTAACGTAATGGAGTGCGAAAGTGATGAGCAAAAAGACTTTGTAACCAGCTCGATTATTAACTTAATGTATAAGCTTTACGACCCGTACAAAACGGGTATTGTAGGCCCCCGGTTTGAACACGCCATTCGCAATATTATGTTGACGGTTATGACCGAGCCTGGAGCCACATTTATTGAAATTGTGCGGGCGCTTACGGACCCAAGTTACGTTCAACAGATGTTGCCAAAAGTTAGCGACCCGATGGTAAAACGGTACTGGACCGACCAAATTGCCCAAACTAATGACTTTCACAAATCTGAAGTTTTGGACTACATTGTGTCGAAGTTTGGTCGGTTTATTACTAACACTATGATGCGTAACATTATTGGCCAGTCAGTATCGGCCTTTAATTTCAGGAAAGCTATGGATGAGGGGAAGATTTTGATAATTAACCTGGCCAAGGGAACAATTGGTGAGGAAAATTCGGCCTTTTTGGGACTGGTATTAATTCCAAAGATCTTAATTGCCGCCATGAGCCGACAGGATATTCCTGAGGCTTTAAGGAAGGACTTTTATTTGTATGTGGACGAATTTCAGAATTTTGCGACTCAGGACTTTGCTGTGATTATGAGCGAGGCACGGAAGTATCACTTAAACCTGATTGTAGGCAACCAATTTATATCGCAGATGGATGATGAGATTAAAAACGCCGTATTTGGAAACGTGGGTTCAATTTGTAGCTTTAGGGTGGGCATTTCGGACGCGGGGTTCTTAACCAACCAATTTAAACCGGTGTTCTCGGAGCATGATTTACTAAACTTGCCAGTAGGTAACGCCTACCTTAAAACTATGGTGAAAGGTACCCCACAGCCACCATTCTCGGTATATGTGACGGCTGAAGAAGTAAGGAGCCCAGGGAACCCGAAAATGGCAGAAATGATTAAGAGACTGTCGGCCCTAAAATATGGGCGGCCAAGAGCGATTGTAGAAACTGAAATTGCTAAGAGAGCCAAGTTTTAATTAAAATGCTCTACGTTGATTTAGAGTAATAGACGTAATAGACTGGATTATTGAATATAAAAATTAAAGGATTAATTGTAGGGATTTTGTTTTTTGGGGCATTAAGCCAAACACAAGCTGCTCCAAAATTAACAATAAAAACGGATTCTGAAAACATCACGGTTGGGCAAACTTTTGTGGCAATAATAGGTGCCAACTCAGATGGCGTTAAGGTAATTAGTTTTGATGTGTTAACGGACTTTGACAAAACTACTTATGAACTAATTGAAGTGCTTCCCTACCCAAGAAGTTTGGTAGCGTTTGACTACGACCAAAATAACTTTGTGCCGATTATTCACAACGATAAGGGGACGATGGAGATTACTCTACCTCCTAAAGATCCAAGTATTTTGGAGGGTAGAACTGTAAATGGGCCAATAATGAAAATGGTATTTAAAAAAGTCAACGAAGACCAGGGATTTTTTAGATTTCGGTGCCAGAAAGATAGCGTTAAAGAAAGTAATATTATAAGTAGTCAGGCAATTGACGTAATTGACTGCCAAGCTAATGATTATTGGGGGGAATATGTCCAAGACCCGACGCCTGCATTTGAGATAGGGCCGACTGGTCAAGATAGAAGACTTACTAATGGACCAAACATATATTTAGAGCCATTAACGGATTTTATGGTAAACCAAACCACAACAGTAATTGTGGGTGCTGACTCGAAAGGGATTCCGATTATATCGCTTGATGTGGTAATTAACTTTCCTACGGACTTGGAAGTAGTGAGCGCTAAACCAGTAAGAGGGCCAGAAGATGGTTTTAAATATGATTTTAATAACTTTGTACCGCTTATTCACAACGATATGGGAAAACTAGAAGTGACATTACCCCCAGATGATCCGGCAGTTTTAAAAGGAACTAAAGCGCAGGGGCCACTTTTTGCCATTGTTTTTAAAACCAAAAAGGAAAGTTCTGGGCAAATCAAAATCGAGTGCCAGCCAGACAGCGTTAAGGAGAGTAATATTTTGAGCAGTGATGCTGTTGACATAATAAGTTGTAAAGATAATGGGGTGATTAATATTGAAAGTATCGCTACAAAATCCGGAGACGCAGACGGAGATGGAAAAATAAGCCTGACGGATTTGGGGATTTGGAAGACGGAGTTTGCGGCGAAGGTGGGAACTAGGGCTGATTTTAACGGAGACGGAGAGGTGGATTTAGCAGATTTGGGGATTTGGAAGACAGAATTTGTAAAATAGTTTAAGATGATTATATGAAGCGAGTTACGGGAGTGGCAATTTTTGTCGGAGTAATGTGGTTGGGATTGACCACACCAGGAAAAGTAGCGGCAATGTGTCAAGCGAGCATTAAGGTAGAAAACCAGTTTTTAAGTTTGAAATTTAATGAAGTAGGAAAATTTAAGGTAACAGTTACTAATAAAGAGATAAACCCGTTAAGAATAACGGTAATTGATGAAATATGGCGTGATAAAAATTGTAATGGGAAAACTGACGCTTCTGAGTGTGTAGAACTTGGAATGAGACCAGATGATAAAGGAGGATGTGCCCATAAGGCAACAAATATTGCGGCCAAACAATGGACAAATGTAGAAATAGCACCCGGGGAAATAAAAGAGATGATGTGGGAAACTAAAAACTGGGTGGCAAATTATTGCTATGTCCACCATATATTTACAACTAGCTTACCTTGGGACAGCACCAATTCCTGCTTTGCTTCCAACGTACCATCTACAAACTGGAACCAGGCAATATCCGGAAACTTAGCCGACTTACAAAACCAGGCCGGGTTTAAAGCCGATGGTGTGAATCTACCCTGGAAACAAACTGAGTACGGAATGGATTTTCATATTGATTTACAGGGAGTAAATGGAAAAGATGCTGAGGGAAAGCCGCTACACAGCATTGAAGCGCTAAGAAGAGATATAACAAAAATTAAAAACGACACAACCAAGTCAAGAGTTATTAGACTGGCGCTTTTTCCCTGGGACATTATGGGAGTAGCCTTAAAACAAAGCGACGGGAGTGTGAAATTTACCTGGAAAAGCACTGTGGGCGATATTGGAGGAATATTGAAAGAGATAAAGGATATGGGTTTTAAAATCATCTTAACTGTTGGAGTGTGGGACGATACCCGGGCCTGGTGTCTGAGTGGTAACTGTAATCTACCAACATTTGACAAGGAAAGTTATGGAACTTATGTAGAAGGATATTATGGTTACTTGGCCAGTCAGTGGAAAAATGAGGTGGATGTATGGCACTTGTGGAACGAAAGTGATCAGTGGTGCTTTTCAACATACGTTGGAGAGTGTTTAGAAAAAAAAGGGCTGATTCAAGAACCGGCACCGAATTTTTTAAGCACCAGTACTTATTTGGAACCGTTTAAATATGCGGTACAAAAAGCGAGCGGTGCAATTAAAAAAGAAACAGACAACAAGGGCAAAATAATGCTTACCAACGGGCCGTATTTAAATAACTTTTCGACAAAAATATGGTGGGAGAGAACGGCTTATTTTTGGGATTATTTGGCCACCTCGGTGGATATAATAGGCATTGATTTTTACCCATGGTGGAAAAACAGCCAAGGGCAAGCGGACATGACTGAGACCCAGGCAACGGTAGATGCTCTTGACTACCTACGAGTTAGGCATGGAAAACCAGTGTATTTACTGGAAACCGGAATATTAGAAACGAGAGGCGATCAATGCGCTAACGGTTACCCACCAGAAATTGAAGGGAATCCGGCCATGACCAGCCGAGGCTGGGTGGTAAGTGAGCTACTAAGCAGGTATCACGGACATGCGGATATGATTGGGTTTTACACATGGAATGATGACAAGAGAACGGCAGAATGTCCGCTTTATGGATTTAGAAGACTGGATGGGAGTATTAAACCGTCTTATTCCGTGTGGAAAAACTGGGTGGACAGTAAGGGTTTTGTGGCTACTCCAACTCCTACTCCCACACCTCTTTTAACTGATTGCACTCGTTGTAGTAACTGGTATGACTTTCAGCGGCTTAATTGGAAGGAAAATGGGTGTAGTCCTAATCCGCCAACTGGGATTAATGTAACTACCGTTTATGATGAGAGCTGTCTACCTCCAGCATCAGCAAGAAAAATACTTCAGTGTTACCGTTGTTCTAAAACTAATGAAAAAGAATTTGTGTGGTGGGACAGACTGGAAAATCAAAGTTGTGAGGCTGATCCGCCAGCAGGCACATCTATTCCAAGAGCGTATAAAGAGGATTGCACTTTAGCAATTCCTAGTTCGGTTTGCGGCGGGGTGATGGAAAACTGTTGTATAACTACTCCAGCATGCGATGTAGGTTTGGAATGTAGTGGATCAAATAAATGTTTAAAAGTCGCTCCCCCACCAGTGACGGATACCCCGAAAGTACCCGGGGATGCCAATGGAGACGGGACGGTGAACCTGACGGATTTGGGGATTTGGAAGACGGAGTTTGTGGAACAGATAGGGAAAAGTGCGGATTTTGACTCAGACGGGACAGTAGGCTTAATGGACCTGGGGATTTGGAAGACGGAGTACGTTAAGTAGGGAAAATAGGGTAAGATAAATTATGATGTGGATTATTGGAGGGTTATTCTTTTGGATTTTGTCTAATACGTGGAGCTTGGGGGTAACGACTGATAGCCAAATTGTGGCCAAAATTATTGGACAAAGAGTGGATCAGGACACCATGGCCGGAGTAAGAGTGCTAAACGACAACTTCAAGACAGTTCGGGGGTCAGACTTGGGAGCGATGGCGGTATATAAGGGTAGGATTTATTTTCTTTTGGGAGACACTTTGTGGGGAGGGGGCGGATTTGACGGTAATACTAGAAACTACGTTATGGCATACTCCAAACCTTTAACGGGTATTAATTTAGATAATGGGGTCGAACTTGAAGGGTACATTGGGGGAGGACCAACAAGATTGATGACTGAAAGCGGGTACTATATACCGAGCGCACTTATTAAAATAAATTGGAACGGGCAAGAACATTTGTTTTCGCACTATATGAACGTGGCAGAAGTATCGGGGAATGATCACCATATAAACAATTCGGGGATAGCAAAATTTAACGAAAGCAGTCAAAGATTTGAAAAGTATAAAGATAATATTTACAAATGGCAGGGAAGTTGGCGGCATTTTGGGATGGCTTCTTTTTGGGTTGACTACCAAAATGGATATTTGTACATGAGCGGAAGCCCATCGGGCAGATTTGGGGGATTAAAACTAGCTAGAATCAGCCTGACGGATTTTATGGGAAATAGTAATAGTAATTGGCAATATTTTTTGGGGAATGGGGTATGGTCCGGGGCGACTAATGATTTTAATGTAATTAAAACTGCCGCTTGGTTAATTCCACCAAAAGATCCTAACTGGAGTGTGACTAAAGACGACTGGGAAAATTTGGCCTGGGAGACACAAGCGAATGTGATGACAATTGGTGAATATTCACTGGCATATAATGACTACTTAAAAAAATTCATAATAATGACTGGTAGGAATTTTAATTCGGGTCTTAAAGGGGGTGCTTACTACTACAGCGCGGACAACATTTGGGGGCCTTGGAGCCAGGAAAATTTATTGGCATCTAGCAAGCTTAAAGGGTATGAGTGGGAACCTTACGGACTATTTACAACCAGTGACTTAAATACAGAAGGCGGAAGAAATATATATTATGTAGCTACTTCTTGGGGACAAGGTTTCCCTCCTACAAACTACGGTATTTATTGGTATAAAACACGGTTTGGAGAATTGGTTACACCAACTCCTACTCCAACTCCAGCCGGTCCAGCGGGTCTGACTTTTGAATGTGATGGGACAACTGGAGTATTTAGTTGGGACAGAATAGCCGGAGTGAATAGGTATTCATTTAGAATTGACTTTGATGACAACCCTAACAAGTGGCCGGATGGGCCATTTGATGAACAGAGGTGTGTTTATGACACAAGTGGCAACAGTAAGATAAATCAAACTGTGACGTTAACAAATAAGCCAAACAAATTTAACTGGAGTGTACAGAGAGGTGAAAACAGTGACACTACTTGCGCCGGAGGGTACGGCATTACTAACAAATGGAATGTGAGTTGTACAGTTACTCCGACTTTTACACCCACGCCAACTTTTACTCCGACACCGACTTTAACACCAACTCTCACGCCAACACTGACACCCACGCCAACTTTTACGCCTTTCCCAACCGCTATACCAACAATAGTAAAAGTACCGGGAGATGCCAATGGAGACAAGGTAGTTAACTTAACGGACTTGGGAGTGTGGAAAACGGAGTTTACGGGACAAGTGGGAGTCAGCGCTGATTTTAATGGAGACGGAATTGTAAACCTGACTGATTTAGGTGTATGGAAGACGGAGTACGTTAAGTAATTAAAATAGGGTAAGATGAATTATGATGTGGGTAATTGTATTGATGGCGTGGATTTTAAGTACGGGGAAAATTATAGCCCAAGAGACTCCTGGCATACTAGTTCAGTATCACTTGTGGTACTCGAAGGAAGAAAAACTGGCAACAAGAACAACTTGGCACGGGTGGAGCCCGTCAGGTTGGAGTGTGAGCGGGGCAAAAGAACCGACCGTACTTATGACCCCCTGGCGAAGATACACTTCTTCAAGACTTGGTTGGCCTCTGGTTGGGGCTTATAGTTCGGCAAACAATTTAGAAAAAGTGAGGTATGACATGGGACTTATTAAACAAGCCGGAATTGACGCGGTAATGATGTCTGTGTATGACGGAAGTTGGATGCCTATTTTTGAGAATCATTTCAAAATAGCCCAAGAGGTTGGAGTTAAAGTTGGACTGGAGCTATATCATGGGGCAGGACCTGACCGGGAGAGCTATGGGGGTAACTGGGCAAGTTATCCGACACGCCAGAATGGGTGTAAAGTTAGCTACAACTTTAATACCTACGCGCTGGGTAATAATGTGCGAGATATGGGAAAGAGAACTGGCTATTATAAAATTGACGGGAAACCAGTTTTCTGGCTAGCGAATGCGGGATATGATAAAAACTGGTGGAAAGAGACATATCCCAAAAGTGACTGCGAACCACGAGAAGTAACATATGCCTGGGGAAACGTGAATGAACTTAAAGAATTATTGGCTAAAGTGGAACGGGATAACGGCCCGGTGGCGATTGTATTGTCTTCCGGATCGGACCTGGATAACATGGGTAATAAATTTGCTGACATTCCCCAAGTAATTAAAATATTCCCGGACGGGTTGTCAAACATTTGGAACTTTTACGACTTGTATGGTTATGAAAACCAAATAAGCAGATTTAAGGGAGACGGTTTAACGCCAGGGTTAAACGGAAGTGATTATATTAATAAATACCAAACAAACATTAGTCAAGTTAAGGTAAGAAGTGGCAATAAAACTGCGTTACATGTGTACCCGGCATTTGACGAAAGAGGGTTATTTCCAACAACGGAAAATAGAGGCTCAGGAATACAGCTTCCCCGGGCAGTAATCAGCCGAGACGGGAACGGGATGTATGAAAAAGATGATGGTTTTCTTAAGACGGCACTAGATTTGGCTAAAAAAAATAACGTATGGGTAATGCTTGAATCGTGGAATGACTGGAATGAACAACACCAGATTGAACCCGGATGGACTTTTAATAATTTTAAAGATCATGGGGATTATTTTTCCGGTTTAAAACGGGTGGCGGAGTTTAAAAACAAGGTTCCGGTAAGTTTTGCTTTGCCAACACCCGATATTGTGGATGAAATAATTATCAAATCATGCCGATACAAAGAGTGGCAGGGGGAGAAAGCAAAAATATTTGGGAAATTGAAAGTAAAAGGTGAGGTTAAAACAGGACTGTTCTACCTAAATGATGATTTAAGTTACGAAAATCCTTCCTATAAACCAACAACTGCTTGGAAGGAAGTTTCTAGCGTAAAAGGGCAAGGACCAGAAGTGTCATTTAATTTAGACATGACTCGCTTTTTGGATGTGCCCGTTTTAGTTTGGGGGGTAGACGCACTGACTACTGCTGAGGTGGAATTTATTGAATTAAAATTAAATTGGTACGGGGAAGTTGTAGACTTATTAAGTGACAGCAATTGGACAAAAATTGGATGGCACGGAGTTACCATGTCCCAAAAGAAAGCAACATTAAATCCGGGCCAATTTATTCACGGATCACTGCCGTGGAACAATTTGGCAAGTAGCTGGAAATCATGTAGTCTGACACCATCCCCCACCAGTACTCCAATTCCAACCACTCCTACAAGTTGTGGTGGGGTAATGGAAACGTGCTGTGAGGGAGAACTGAAGTGTGGCGAGGGACTGGAGTGTAGTGGAAGCAACAAGTGTTTAAAGGCGGCACCGTCACCGGTGACTGATGCTCCAAAAGTTGCGGGAGACGCTAATGGGGACGGAGTGGTTAACCTAACGGATTTGGGAGTGTGGAAAACGGAGTTTGCGGGGCAAGTGGGAGTCAGTGCTGATTTTAGTGGGGACGGAGTGGTTAACCTAACGGATTTGGGAGTGTGGAAAACGGAGTACGTTAAGTAATGAAAATAGGGTAAGATAAATTATGAAATTGGGGTATGTAATATTGGCTCTGTTATTTTTATTGGTACCAACGGGGACGGTAGCAGTAGAAAATGTAACCAAAAAAGTATTGATTTTAGACTTTAATCCAGTTATTGAAAGCCGAGGAGGAAAAACGATTAGGCAACTGAAAGGATGGCAAGATCCAGTTTCTTTAGAATCTA
>Ga0172379_10012353_pt1 | contig 10017 bp, 8 predicted proteins | sample GrowelOW334metaG_FD_119756 | JGI IMG/M metagenome (GOLD analysis project Ga0172379, IMG submission 119756) | Groundwater microbial communities from an aquifer near a municipal landfill in Southern Ontario, Canada - Groundwater well OW334 metaG | ecosystem: Environmental > Aquatic > Deep...
ATTTTGACGGAATTTCGTCGTGGTACTTTTGATTGTTTGGTCGGCGTTAATCTTTTGCGTGAAGGGTTAGATTTGCCGGAGGTTACTTTTATCGGCATTTTGGATGCCGACAAAGAAGGATTTCTGCGGAGCGAAACGTCGCTTATTCAGACGATCGGCCGTGCCGCACGAAACGTGGAAGGCAAGGTAATCCTTTACGCCGATCATATGACCGGGTCCATAGAAAAAGCGGTAGGTGAAACGAATCGCCGCCGAAAAATTCAAATGGAGTACAATAAGAAGCACGGCATCACTCCGCAAACCATCATCAAACACATCCATGATATCACCGAGCACCTCGAAAGCGCACATGAAAAAGCCGTCAACGCCAATCTCGTGATCGACGGCGAAGTATTCGGGAAAGAGAAAGAAAAATTATTAAAAGTGAAAAGAAAGCAAATGTCCGCCGCCGTTCGAGAGCTCGATTTCGAAACCGCCGCGATCTTGAGAGATGAAATAAAGTTTATTGAAGGACGAACAGACGGAGAAAATGGAGAATAGAAAATAGATTAAAGAATATGATGACAACGAAAAATCGCTTTGTGATGGAATCCGAAGCGGTTTTTACTTGTCCCGTGGTCGTCCATCGTCCCCCTGATACCGATACTTTTACCCTGATACTCCGTTTGTTATCCCTTTTCTCCTTTTTTCCAACGAGGTATAATAAACGTATCTGTATTAATTAAAAATTACTAAATAAACATATGAACGACAAAGAAGGAAAGTACATTTTGTGGCTATCGGACATCACGAACGACGACGTTAAGTATGTCGGCGGCAAGAATGCCTCTCTTGGGGAAATGTGGAATGCGCTTACACCGCAGGGGATCCGCATACCGAACGCGCTGGTGATGACGGCTTCCGGCTATCGCTACTTCGTGTCGCACACCGGATTGCAGGAAAAAATTGCGGCGGCGCTCGCGGGACTTGATACGAAAAATTTAAAAGCGTTGGCGAAATGCGGAAAGACCATTCGCGAATTGATATTGAAAACTCCATTTCCCGCAGACCTTGAGCAGCAGATACTGGAAGGATACCATAAGCTTTCCGCCGATTCGGGTGAAAAGTTTACCGACGTCGCCGTCCGCTCATCGGCAACAGCGGAAGATCTTCCGGGAGCTTCCTTTGCCGGTGAGATGGAAACGTATTTGAATATTTCCGGCGATAAAAATGTGATGATCGCCGTTCGCAAAGCCATGGCATCCCTGTATACTGATCGCGCCATCTCCTATCGCGCCGATAAAGGGTTCGACAATATGGCTATCGCCTTATCCGTCGGTATTCAGAAGATGGTTCGTTCCGACAAGGGCGCATCCGGCGTTATGTTCACGCTTGATACGGAAACCGGATTCCGAAATGTCGTTGAGATCAACTCTTCTTATGGACTCGGAGAAATGATCGTACAGGGTAAAGTGACCCCCGATGAATTCATCGTATTCAAACCGACACTCGAAAAGGGCTATCCCGCGATCATCAAAAAATCGCTTGGCGGAAAGATGGTGAAAATGATCTACACGACCTCGGGAAGCAAGCCCGTGAAAGAAGTCTCAGTGGAATACGCGGACCGAAAAAGATTTTCACTTACTGATGCGGAGATCCTTGAACTCGCAAAATGGGGAATGGCTATTGAAAAGCATTATACGGAACGATCGGGACATCCGATGCCGATGGACATCGAATGGGCGAAAGACGGCGTTAAAAATGAGCTCTACATCGTACAGGCGAGGCCGGAAACCGTTCAGGCTGAAAAGAAAGGGTTTATTATGGAGGAATACACGCTTAAAGAGTCGAAACCGCACGTCGCGCAGGGTGTTTCAGTAGGAAAAAAGATCGTGACCGGAAAAGCGCGCGTTATCCTTTCCACAGCAAAGCTCGGAGAGTTCAAAGAAGGAGAAATTCTCGTGACGAAGATCACAGATCCCGACTGGGAGCCGATCATGAAGATCGCGAAAGGTATTGTCACTGAAAAAGGAGGGAGAACCTCCCATGCCGCTATCGTTTCGCGCGAGCTCGGAATTCCGGCAGTTGTCGGAGCGGAAGGAGTCCTTTCAAAAGTGAAAACCGGAGACATCATTACTGTCGACGCTTCACTCGGCGACATCGGACGCATCTACAAGGGTGAAATTGCTTTCGATGTAAAGACTTTCGATCTCGGCAACATACCGGAAGTAAAAACGAAGATCTGCTTGAATGTGGGTTCTCCGGAAGGAGCGTTCGGGCATTCATTCTTGCCACATAAAGGCGTCGGACTTGCCCGCGAGGAATTCATCATCATCTCCCACATTCAGGTTCATCCGATGGCACTTATTCATTTCAAAGAGATCAAAGATGCGAAACTGAAAGCAAAGATCGAAAAGATCACAGAAGGATATCCCGACAAAAAAGAATTTTATATCGAGAAACTCGCCGAGGGTATCGCTCAGATCGGCGCCGCATTCCATCCGTATCAGGTCATTGTGCGTTTCTCCGATTTTAAGACGAATGAATACCGGCAGCTCTTGGGCGGCGAAGCCTATGAACCCGAAGAAGAAAATCCGATGATCGGCTGGCGCGGAGCATCCCGCTACGCGCATCCCAATTTCGCCGAAGCGTTCGAGCTCGAATGCATTGCTATCAAACGCGTTCGCGAACAGTTCGGTTTGGAAAATGTCCAGACAATGATCCCGTTCTGTCGAACGCCGAAAGAAGGACAGAGCGTCGTCGACATCATGAAAACATTCGGTTTGGTGCAAGGAGAGAAAGATCTCAAAATTTACGTTATGTGCGAGATCCCGACGAATGTCCTTCGCGCTGATGATTTCCTTGATGTATTCGACGGTTTCTCGATCGGTTCCAATGATCTCGGACAATGCACGCTCGGAATGGATCGCGACAATGCCGTTATCGCCGCGATCTCCAATGAAAACGACCCGTCGGTAAAAAGACTCATTACCATGGCGATCGAAGCATGCCATCGCCGCGGCAAATACATCGGATTCTGCGGACAAGCTCCGTCTGACTATCCCGATTTCTTAAGATTTCTCATCAGTCAAAATATCGATTCCGTTTCTCTCAATTCCGACTCGGTAGTCCCGATGACGTTTGAGGTGAAGAAGGAGGAAGACCTACAAGGACGATAATAGAAAATAGAGAATTGAAAATAGAAAACGAATAACGAAAAAAATCCCCGGCAGTGCCGGGGATTTTGTTTTGTCGCCGGACGGGGTTTGTAACCCCGTTCGAAATGTTTAGATCAAACAATGTTCAGTGTTTTCTACAAATGTTTCGGACCGGGGTGCAACCCCAGTCCGGCGGAGGTTGCGTCGGTCGTTCGTATTCGTATTCATTCGTATATTGGTACCCATTCGTATATTGGTATATCCTTGTGATATAATAAACTCAAGTAAAAAATACACACCTATTATGCTATCACTCGAACCTAGAATAAAAAATTGTTTTGCTAAACATATCACGGATTCACGCGGCATGGCGACGATCGAAGTCGAAGTTGTGGCCAAGATCGGCCTCGACGAAGTTAGCGCAAAAGCGGCGGTACCTTCTGGGAAAAGTACCGGCTCGGAAGAAGCGGTCGCTCTGCGGGATGCGGACGGGGGAATATTGCAGGCCATTGACAGCGTTGAAAAAAAGATCGCTCCGAAAATAGCCGGTATGGCACTTGATTCCGAAGACATCGATCACGCCATTCTTTCTCTCGATACGACGCGCAATAAAGAGCACATCGGCGCTAATGCCATGCTCGGGGTTTCCATGGCGGTAATGCGCCTTGAAGCCAAGGTTAAGAATATTCCGTTATGGAAATTGATCTCGCAAAAAAGCGGATATCCGGCGGGACGTCCGATCTTGTACATGAATACGCTGAACGGCGGCGCTCACGCTGATTTCTGTCTTCCTTTTCAGGAGTACATTCTGGCTGTCGGCGGAAAAACGCTCACGGAATCAAATGAAAAGGCGATCGCAATTTTTGAAAAGGTGCGTCAGAAACTTGCCGAAAAAAAAATGGATTATTTCATGGGAGATGAAGGCGGTTTTGCTCTCCGAACGAGCGATCTTGAAGAACCGTTCCGAATTCTTACCGATTGCATCGAAAAAGACCCGAACATATTTATTGCGATAGATGCGGCTGCGTCGGAGTTCTACAGAAAAGAAAATCAAAAATATGAACTGAATGGGAATCTGATCTCGAGAGGCGATCTGCTGATGTTATACAAAGGCTTGTCGGAAAAATATGATCTAAAAAGTATCGAAGACCCTTTCTATGAAAAGGATCTCACCGGTTTTGAAGAGATAACGAAATGGATCGGCGATTCCGTTCTCATCGTCGGCGATGATCTTACTGTGACCAACTCGATCATGATAAGAAAATATGGCGACAGAGGTCTCGTGAATGGGATGATCGTCAAACCGAATCAGATCGGAACGATGGTTGAGACTTTTGGAGCGATCCATGATGCGAGGAAGTATGGATGGAAGATCATTGTATCTCATCGGTCAGGCGAAACGATGGATCCGTTCGTGGCGGATCTCGCCGTCGGCGTTGGAGCGTACGGTATTAAAGCCGGAGCTCACACCCAGCCGGAACGGCGCGCAAAATATGATCGCCTGCTTGAAATTGAAAAGGAGCTTGTGGCGGATGCGGAACAAGAGCAAACAAAAAAGAAGGATAGAGCGCTGGAAAGAAAAAATCAGCCGTACTACTGAGTCAAAAGTCAAAAGTCAAAAGTCGAAAGTCGAAAGTCTTTAAAGTCACGCCAAACGAACGAACGAACGATTCAAGACAAAAAATATCGCTCCGAGGTACGGAGCGATATGTCGTTTATTCGAATGTACGCTTAGCTGCACTCATAGTTGCGCTGGGATGTAATACGTCCGGGGTGTCTTTTCTTTGCGTTTTTTTGAGTCACTTGCATCGTCTCTTGATATGATTCGGCTTGAATGCCTTGGACGATGGCATCGGCGGTGAGCTTAATGTCATTCGTTATGAGAATGACCGGCTCCCCATTTTTTTTCAGTTCCTTTATTGATGCAAGTATAGAACGATCGTTCATGTTTTTAAACGCCTTTTTTAAGCAGCGTCCCACATCTTCTGAAACCTGAACAACCATTTCTTTATCGTCACTCAATTTCAAGGTGACTGAAACGATCTTGCCGTCTTTGAATTCTTCCGAAAAAAATATCGGATCATTTTCGCATTCTTCCGTTTCGATAAAAAGAAGACCTGTCGCGTTTACCCGCATCGAACTTTCAAATACCAAATGAGCGAGCGATGTGATGGGTATGCCTTCCCTGATATTACGCAGTGTTTTTCCTCGTAGGGCTGCGGTGATGAACGCGTTGGTTTGTCGAACATGCTCGCCGATCCGTCTTTTTTCTTTTTTGTTGTGGTTCAATTCTTCTCGAACCGTTCCGGTAATATACACGTTGTTTTTGCCGTACTGGAAAATGGCTGTCGGACCGTTCAGCATAAAAACGTTCGAATCAAGAACATTCAACATCGTTCTTTCCGTTTCCACTCCTTTTCTTCGTTCCTTGCTGTTCCGTCTTTCCTGCGCGCGGTTTGTGATATTGATAGAATCTTCGGGCATTAAAACCCTCCTCTGTCGGGAAAAATTAGATTTTGGCAGTCTGAGAGCGTGCTGTCAAAGTTCTTTGTATCTGCTTTAGTACTAACATAATATTACATAGCTGTAAAGAACGGAGCATGACGCCTTTTTCTTTTGTTTTTTAAAAGTTTTCCACTATCGTTATTTATGTCCACAGCTTATAATAAGAACATAAAGAGTTTTATTTACTCCTTCATATAAATATATATATGGTAAACAACAAAAAAGATTGGACGATGCCCGTTATTACAATAGTGGGGATATGTATTCTTACGCTTCTCCTGAATGTTGCGGTCACTCCTATGCCGCGTCCCGTCAATTATGTTTCGGCTCCGGAAAAAAATGTTGAAGTGGCTCCCGTGGTTTACACCGGCAGTCAGCATGTTTACGCGATCGATCAGGAAGCGATAAATGAGATTTCCGTGCTGTCTTTTTCTCTTCCGGCTAAAGGATTTTTGGTGATCAGCGACACGAAGACCGGCGAAGTGCTTGGTACGAGCCGCCTTTTGGAACCCGGGTTGTATGGAGAGGGGGTAATTACTCTTACCAAAGCCGTTGTGCCCGGCGAAAAATTGATCGCCAATGTTTATGTAGACGATGGCAATGGAGTATTTAACGACCCCTCGCTGATCAAAGGAAAAGACGCTGCCCCCATAGATCGTCCGGAGCCGGGATCGAGTTCGTTCGTCATTCTTGGCGCACCATCCGCCGAGTCCGTGTAATATATAAATGACCTCTCACACCCCCGCGGCGGACGCTTTACGTCTCTGTCGGGGGATAAAACCCCGCGGATGCTTTGCGTCTCTGTCGGGAGATAAAACCCCGCGGATGCTTTGCGTCTCTGCGGGGTTTGGATTTTAACTTTTTTCATGATATTATCGTTGTTATGGAATACAAAACAACCATTGGTTTGGAAATTCACGCGGAACTGCGCACGAAGACGAAAATGTTCTGCCATTCAAAGAATGATCCGGAAGAAAAAAAACCGAACGTGAATATCTGCCCCGTCTGTTTGGGGTATCCCGGTACTTTGCCTGTCATCAATAAGGAAGCGGTTAAACACGTCCTCCGCGTAGGAAAAGCGCTCGGAGCCAACCTCGCCGATTTCACAGAATTTGATAGGAAGAATTATTTCTATCCGGATATTCCAAAAGGATATCAGATAAGCCAATACAAATATCCGCTCGTTTCAGGCGGAGAACTCGCGGGGGTTAAGATCACCCGCGTACATCTCGAGGAAGACACTGCGCGATCATCGCATGAAAAAGGCGACTACTCTCTCGTTGATTTTAATCGCGCCGGCGTTCCACTCATGGAACTCGTTACGGAGCCGGTCATTACGAGCGCGGAACAAGCGGTCAATTTCGCCCGTGAATTGCAGCTGCTTTTGCGGTATCTCGGCGTTTCGTATGCCAATATGGAAAAAGGAGAGATGAGAGTGGAGGCAAATGTGTCCGTTTCAAAAACCGACACGTTCGGCACAAAATGCGAAGTGAAAAACTTGAACTCTTTTCGAACTGTGGAAAAGGCAATTGCATTCGAAGTCGCGCGCCATATCGATATTCTCGAGAGCGGCGGAAAAGTTGTGCAAGAGACAAGAGGGTGGAATGAGCAGAAACAGGAGACCTATTCGCAGCGAAACAAAGAAAACGCCCACGACTATCGATATTTCCCCGATCCCGATCTTCCGAAATTAAAATTGAGCGATGTTCCCGAATTGTTGAGCGCGGAGCTGCCCGAGCTTCCGGCGCAAAAACGCGTTCGATTTGACAAAGAATACGGAGTGAAGGAGGAAGACCGCGAGATGTATATCTTTGATCAAAAACTCGGCGATTTTTTCGAGGAAACGATAAAGATCGCGGAAGACAAAAAACTTGCTGCTCTGATCTCGAACTATATCACTTCCGATCTTGCCGGGCTGCAAAAAAACAATCCGGACATTGATCCATTTAAAAATATTACCGCACAATATTTTTCCGATCTTATTAAGATGGCAAACGGCGGAGAACTTTCTTCTCGCGGCGCAAAAGATGCTCTCGCTATCATGTTCAAAGAGGGTGGAGATCCGAAAAAGATCGCCGAAGAAAAGGGATTGATCCAAAAGAACGATGAAGGCGAACTGATCGCGATGGTGCAAAAAATAATCGCTGAAAACGAAAAAGTCGCCGCTGAGTATCGTGCGGGAAAAGAAGCGTCGATCATGTTCTTGGTCGGACAGGGAATGAAAGCGAGCAAAGGAAGCGCCAATCCTCAAGTGCTGAAAAAACTTTTTGAAACTGAACTAAAAAAATGATCGGTCACCTTTAACAATAATTAATAAAATTATGGAAACAAGCGAAAATATCGGATTAGAGATGATCCAAGAGGTGGTTATCAGCAAAGAAGAAGCTACCACCTTGCAAAAAACCGGATCTGTGAAAGTTTTTGAAAAACCCTCCAATGTTGAGTTGGGAGAAAATGTCATGGTTGTCGGAGAGGGATATCCAGAGCCCATTGTCGGATGCTACAAGCAGATCGGACCGGATATCATGCTTATCGTTGGATAACGTAAGAAGAAATAAAGAGAAAAGGACAGCGATCTCGTTGTCCTTTTTGCTTTCCCGCAGTATCTTTTTTTGTACTTTTTCTACACTGTCATAATCCCGCATATGCGGGATTATGACAGTGTATGATATAATTGAAATATGAAAAAAATAAAGTTATCTTTGTCGAAATTATCATCGAAAAAAAATTCGCACAAAAAAATGTCATACTCAAATATCCCCGATCCTTCGAACCGGGATACTCCGGTTGAAAAAACAAGTGAAAAGGAATTCCAAAATCGTCTCAGAAAGAAAGTGGAACGAATGAGAAAAAACAGGACAGAATTGTCTTGGGAAGAAAGTGCAAAAAAGTTTCTCGATTCAGATTCCTTGAGTTCTCAGGCAACAAAAGTGGCGCTGGGACTTGTCGTTGCCTGCGGAGTGTTGACGGCCTTTTCTATTATGCCCGGATTGACGGTTGCCGCGGCTCAATATAAACGCGCACGATATTATTCTAAAAAACAACTGCGCGATGCGGGAGAGAATCTAAAGCGGCGCGGTTATGTTGAGATTACGCAAAAGGGCGGCAGACCGCGCATTCGCCTTACAAAAAAAGGAAAAGAATATTTCCAGAAAATGATATTTGAGGAAGCAAGATTGTCGTCGCAGGAAAAATGGGACGGAAAATGGCGATTTGTATTGTTTGACATACCGACAGAACGTAATAAAGCTCGTGAAGCACTCAGGTGGAGATTGAGAATTCTCGGTTTTTATCAGTATCAAAAAAGCGTATGGGTATATCCGTATCCATGCAAAGACGAGATATTATTTGTAGCGGATCATTTCGGCGTCGGCAAATTTGTAGAAGTTCTTGAAGCCACGGGGCTTTCGGATGATACGGCGCTCAAAAAATATTTTGAGTTGCCGTAAAATAATTGCTGACTTTATATTGAAGATTTTAACTATTTCCGATACCATGGAGAAGATGACAAAAAATGAGATAATTCAAATTTTGAAGAATGGCGGTATTGGAGTGCTTCCGACAGATACTTTGTATGGGCTGGTTGGGCGAGCGCTTGTTCCTGAGACCGTGGCGCGAATATATCGCGTTCGGAAACGCAGCCCGGAAAAGCCGCTTATTATTCTGATAAGTTCCGTCAATGAACTTGAGCTATTTGGCGTATCAAAGGATCGGGAAGAAGTAAAGGCGGCACAAGGATTTTGGCCGGGAAAGGTGAGCATCATTTTGCCTTGCCATGATCCGAAATTCGAATACTTGCATCGCGGGACGAATACGCTCGCTTTTCGTTTGCCGGACAAACCGGATCTTTTGGAACTGCTGAAAGAAACCGGTCCGCTCGCGGCTCCGTCGGCAAATCCGGAAGGAGAACCGCCGGCGCTTACCGCGGAAGAAGCAAAAAAATATTTTGGTAGCGATGCTGATTTTTATGATGATGTAGGAATAATACGATCCGAACCATCGGCCATAATCAAAATAACGGGAAATAAAATCGATGTAATTCGAGGAAATATATCCGCTGGATCAGAATAATCTCATAAATTCTCACCCAATCTTTACAAGGTTAGTCCTTGTAGGGTAAAAAACCGTGTATTTTACATACTACAAGGACTAACCTTGTACAAATTCTCTCTCCCTAAGGTTGATCCGCATAATAAGGCGAGCTAGCGGCCTTATTTTTAAAGATTGTCGCACGGCAAAGAGATACCGCCATGCCGATATAGGCCATAATAAACTGTTACTGAAAGTCGTTAGTCCGTCGTTCGGTTCCGCGCCATTTTTGTAATTTCATAAATCTTCTTTTTCAGTGTAGCAATTTTTTTAAGAAGGTTCAAAG
>Ga0172379_10012354_pt1 | contig 10016 bp, 7 predicted proteins | sample GrowelOW334metaG_FD_119756 | JGI IMG/M metagenome (GOLD analysis project Ga0172379, IMG submission 119756) | Groundwater microbial communities from an aquifer near a municipal landfill in Southern Ontario, Canada - Groundwater well OW334 metaG | ecosystem: Environmental > Aquatic > Deep...
CCATCCTGAGCACGGCGTTCCCCGTGATGAAGGTCTGGCGCGAGGCGGTGGTCATCCCCGCGAGCGGGTCAGCCTGGCTGTCGGCGGAATGCACCTTGATCCTCTTGAAGGGCCAGCCCAGCCTGGCGGAGAGGATTTGCGCCATGGCGGAATTGGAGCCCTGCCCCATGTCCACGCTGCCCACGCGCAGGAGGAGGTCCCCGTTTTCCAGGATTTCTCCCATGGCTCCCCCGGAATCGTCCATGCCGATTCCGAGGCCGACATTCTTGTAGGAGCAGGCGATGCCGATACCCGAAGCCCAGCCTTCTTCCGCCTCAGGCATCCTGTAGTCTTTCAAGGCGTCCCGAACCGCGAGGAGGCATTCCTTGATGCCGACGCTCGTGGTGGGTCGATCCCCGGTGAGGGTGGGCTTGCCCGCTTCCAGGGCGTTCCTCAGCCTCAGCTCGATCGGGTCCATTCCTAGGGCGTCGGCGACGCGGTTCATCGATGTTTCCGCGGCGAAGGTGACGACGGGGTTCCCGAACCCGCGCATGGCGCAGGCGGGAGCGTGGTTCTGGTAGACCGCCCTGGCCTTGATGTCGGCGGCGGGAATCGTATAGGGCCCTCCCGCGAAGCTGGAGCTCCTGAGGATCACCGCTTCCTCCACCGAGGCGTAAGCCCCACCCCTCGCCTGGATTCTCGCTTGGATCGCGGTGAGCAGACCATCGGCCGAGACGCCCGTCTTGTAGAGGAGTCGCGTGGCGTGGCGCTTTCCGCTGGTTCTGATCGATTCGCGCCTCGTGAACGTGTATTTTACCGGCCTTCCGGTGGCCAAAGCCCCCAGGGCGGCGATGATCTGGACGGAAATATCCTCTTTGCCGCCGAAGCCGCCGCCCATGGGCATGCCGACGATCCGGATCTTTTCCGGGGGCAGGCCGACGACCGGCGAAATCTCCGAAATATCGGCCTGCGGTCCCTGGCTGGCCACATAGACGGTGAGGCCGCCATCGTCGCCGACGGTGGCGACGCAGGATTCAGGCTCCAGATAGGCGTGCTCGATGTACTGGGTTTCGTAATCGCCTTCCACGATCAGGTCCGCGGCTTTGAAGCCCGCCTCGACATCCCCCCTCCCCGCTTCCATCACCGCGATCGTGTTGTCCCCGCGCTCATGGAGGCGGATCGCGTCGGGCTTCAAGGCCTCGTCATAACCCGTAAGGACGGGAAGGTCGCGGTAGGTTACGGAGATCTTGGCGAGGGCGGCGTCCGCCGCCGCCTCGGTTTCGGCGAAAACGGCGGCGATGGCGTCGCCCATGTATCTCACCCGATCGGAAGCCAGCACCGGCTGGTCCTTCTTGATGGGGCCGTAGCGGTTTTCCCCGGGAATATCACGGGCGAAAAGGATCCTCGCCACTCCATCGCTCCGCAGGGCTTCGGCGATGTCGACGCCGAGGATTTCGGCATGAGGCTTCTCGCTCCGCAGGACCTTGGTGTAGAGCATATTTTCTAGGACCATGTCGTCCGCGAACATGGTTTCGCCCGCCGCCTTGGAGACGGCGTCGATCTTTATGAGGGATTCGCCGACCCCGCCTTGCCTGTCGGGGAGGATATCCTCCCTGGGGATCCAATCCTGTTCCCGCGCCATGAGGTCGGCCGCGATGCGAACTCCCTCGATGATTTTGCGGTATCCGGTGCAGCGGCAGACATTCCTGGCCAAGGCTTTCTTTATCTCGGCCTCTTCGGGAGCCAGATTTGTGTCGAGCAGGGCTTTGGCGGACATAATGAAGCCGGGCGTGCAGAAGCCGCATTGGACGGCTCCCGCCTTGGCGAAGGCGTAGATCAGGGCCGAAACGTGGGTTTTGCTGGCAAGTCCTTCGATCGTCGCCACTTTGCGGCCTTCGAGGTCGCGCAGGTAGGTTCTGCAGGCGAGCACGGCCTTGCCGTCCACATTGACCGTGCAGGCGCCGCAGTGACCCTCGGCGCAGCCGTTCTTCGTGCCGGTGAGCCTCAGGATGTTCCTGAGATAGAAAAGGAGGGTCGTATTCTCATCGGAAGATTCGTAGGTGTAGGGTTGTTCATTGACGAAGAGATGTAGTTTCATCGCATTCTCCCGATTGTGGCCTTATCGGCAGAGCAGTTCCATCATTCGCAGGTAGACGCGGGCGCAGCGTTCCAGCTGGCCGATGTCGAGGTGTTCGTTGTCGGTGTGGCAGAGGGATGAATCCCCGGGGCCGTATTGGACCGCGTTCATGCCGAGATCGTTGACGAGGAAATCCATTTCCTGATACCCATCGGTGAAGAAAAGCACCGGATCTTCCCCCAGGACGGAGCTATGGGCTTGCTTCAGCAATCCGATCGTCTCGTCCTGTGTGTCGGTCAGGGCGGGAAGGAGGCCGCGTCGCTTGATAGGCTCCCAGTTCCAGTCGGGGCGGGCGATTTCGGCCGAGATCGTCACTCCTGGGCGAGCGGCATACGAGGCTATTGTCGCCTTGAACTGTTCAAGAGCGCCGGCTTGCGTTTCGCCGGGAATGAGCCTTCGGTCGAACCAAAGGTCGCAGGTATCGGCGACAATGTTGTAGGCCCTGCCTCCATCCATCTTGCCCAGGTTCAGCGATCCCTTGACCCTTCCTATGCCGGGCAGCTCCCTGGCCGGCAATTCCACGCCCATGAGAAGCCGGGCGATATCCATACCCGCGAGCACGGCGTTTTCGCCCAGCCATGGCCTGCAGCCGTGTGCCGCTTTCCCCTTGACGTGGACGAGAATTGGCGCGGTCCCCTTGCACCCTATGCCGAGTTTGAGCCCGGTGGGCTCGGTGATGACGCCGAATTCGGCCTCGATTCCCATCTCCTTCAATGCCATGCTTCCCCGGTGTTCCGATTCCTCGTCGATGACGCAGACGAGGGCGACCGGCTTCGCGAGCTTGAGCCCCGAGGCCGCAAGGTCACGCAAGGCGGAGACCACCGCGGCGATCCCGCCTTTCTGGTCCACCGAGCCCCGGCCGTGGATCTGCCCCTCCTCCTCCCGAGGAAGGAAGGGCTCATCCATTCCGTGCGGAGCCACGGTATCCATGTGCCCATGGAAGAGGATTCCCGGCTTTGCCGATGGATTCCCGCCGAATTGGGCATAGAGATTGAACCGCCCGGGCCCGGCTTCGAAAAATCTCGTCGCGCAGCCCAAGCCTCGCAGTTCGCCTTCGAGAAATCGAGCGATATCCCCCTCATTGCCCGTGACGCTGGGAATGGCGATGAGGCGTTTCGCTTCCTCGACGACATTCATACTCGTCTGCTTTCCCATATCTACCCGTTTACCATGAACTGAGGTCGTTTCCCCGCGAAAACATCCAGAACGCCTTCGACCACGGAAACGCCCATTTTGCGCTTCCCGTCCTCGGTGAAGCTGCTCAGGTGAGGAGTCGCGATGACATTGTCCATCGAAAAGAGGGGATTGTCCTTGTCGGGCGGCTCCTTGGCGAAAACATCCAGGCCGGCGCCGGCGATGACTCCTTCCTTGAGGGCTTCAATCAAGGCCGCTTCATCCACCACGCCGCCTCGCGATGTATTGATGAAAATCGCGCTCTTTTTCATGGCCGCGAAGATCCTTTTCCCGAACAGTTTGTCGGTTTCGGGGGAATAGGGAATATGAACGGAAAAGAAATCGGCTTCCTTCGCAAGGGCTTCCAGGCTGTCCACGACACGGTACGCGAATCCCGTGTCCGGGTTTCCTTTCAGGTAGGGATCGTAGGCAACGATTTTCATTCCCAGCCCCCGGGAAGCGATCTCGCCCGCCCGCCTGCCGATGCGTCCGAATCCGGCGAGGCCGAGTGTCTTGCCCAGTACTTCCATCCCCGTGACCTTGGTGCGGATGCCGAAGTCTCCGCGCTCCTTCAAGGCTTTCTGGACGAGAGGGATCTGCTTGGCGGCCATGAGGATCATGGCGATCACATGCTCGGCCACCGACTCGGTGGGCCCATCGGGCGTGTAAAGCAGGGGGATCTTGTGCCGCGAACAGGCTTCCACGTCCACGCTGTCGTAGCCGACGCCGGGACGGCCGATTACCTTGATATTGGCTCCCATCGCGATTTCCGCTTCCCGCATCTTGAGGGCGGCGGAACAGATAACCCCATCCACTTCCCTCAAGGCCTTCTCCAGCTTTTCTTTGTCATCGTCGAAAATCGACACGACTTCGGCGTGTTTGGAGAGCAGGCTCAAGGCCTCGCCGTTCAACGGCCTGTCAATCAGCACCTTTTTCATTTTCCCCCCTCGAGAAATGTTCCTTCAGATAGATGGTCCTCGTATGCTTCAATAGTTCAATCATGGCGTCCCTGGCTTTCAGTGGATCGCGGGCGATGATCGAGTCGAGCACTTTCCGGTGCAGGACGGTCCCTTTCCGCGAATGGGGTATTTCGCCGAGGAATTTGGCGTAGGATTCCCGCACCGCGGTGGAGAATTGGGTGAGAAGCGGGTTTTGCACGCTCTCGGCCAGGGCGATGTGGAATCTGAGGTCGCTTTCCGCCGCCTTTTCAGGCTCCACTTCGCTGTAGGATTCGAGGTCTTTCAGGCAAGCGTCCATGGCCTCGATATCGGGGTCCGCGGCCTTTTTCGCCGCGAGCACGGCGAGACCCGTATCCAGCACCTCCCTGAGCTCCATGAGATTCCGCACGTCGCTGTCCTGGTACATGGTCAGTAGGATGCTTTTTGTCAGGGGAACCGAGGGTTGTTGGGAGATATAGGTGCCGTCCCCGCGGCGGACCTCGACGAAACCCATGGCCTGGAGCACTTGCAGGGCTTCCCTGGCCGAGGAAACGCCGACATCGAGCATCTTCGCCAATTCGCGCTGAGCGGGAAGCTGTTCTCCCCAGGCGAGCTTTCCCGTGGCGATGTAGCCCAGAAGCTTTTCCACGATCGCGTCCGCCACGGTGAGCGTCTCAACCTTGTCGATCATTTTTGTATCCTTTCTCTATATGATATCGCCTTTGCCGGACAGACACCCGCGCAAAGGCCGCAGCCAACGCAAGCGTCCTGATCCACGGTGTGGAAGGAGTTCCCTTTCAGGATCGCGCCCGAGTAGCAGACCTTCCTGCAGGCGCCGTCATTGTCGCATAGTTTCGGGTCAATGAAGGCTTTGAGGTCTTCGGATGGCCTCCGCGATTCCAGGAGGGCTCGGGTTATCCCGCGCAGCTCCCCGATCGTCCCGATATTCCTCCGCGTGAGATAGTCTTCCATCCCCTGACATATCTCGCCGAATTTCCTGAATCCCCCGAGGAGAGGCGCGGTCGCCATCCCCACTCCGGTCGCCCCAGCCATGATCATCTGGATGGCCGACTTAGCGTCGCTGACGCCACCCACGCCCACCACGGGGACCTTCACGAAGCGGGAGATTTCGTAGATGTATTTCAGGGTGAAGGGGAGAATATATTTCCCTGAAAGGTATCCGCTCCCGTCGGCGCTGCCCAGCGAGGGTAGCCCCGTTTCGATATCGATGGAAAGCCCCGGCCCTATGGAATCCATGGCCGCTATGGCATCGATGCCCGCGGCCTCCAAATCCTTGAGCAGCTCCTCGAGTCGAGGAAGGAAGGGGGGAAGCTTCACCATGAGGGGCACCTTGATGCGCGGCCTGGCCAGTTTCACGGTTTTCACGAGTTCGAGGGGATCGTAGTCGACGAAGGAGACGATTTTGGAGCCCGCCCTGACCAGGCGTTCCGCCATCACGACGGCGGTTTCGGCCGAGACATAGTTCTTGGCGATGCTCGTGACGAGGGGAATATTGGTGTCGAGCCGCTCCATGATCTTCACCCAAGCCTCGATCCCCACGCAGGACCAATCGGCGTTCATGAGGCTGCCGTTGTGGATGCTCATGTAGGGAACGGGAGAGCGGATCGGTTCGGGCCGTATCCCCTTCGTGAAGATCAGGCCGACCTCCGAAGCGGCGGCCTGCATGATCAGGGTTTCGCTTCCCGAAAGCGGCCCCTCGGTGAGCATCAAGGGATTTTTAAGGGTATAGCCCAGAAATTCGGTTCTCAGCATCAGCGTTCTCCCAGTTCCAGAGCGTTTTCAGGGCATGCCTTGGCGCACGCCCCGCATTGGTTGCACATCATGGCATGCCGGTCGTCGGGGGCGAGAAAGAGCCGGTCGCATACGGCGACGCAAGCCCCGCAGCCGGTGCAGGCGCTCCCGCGGACCCGCACCTGATTGTTCTTCACGAAGATGGCGCCGGTGGGGCAGGCGGCCACGCATGGCCGTTCCTCGCATTGCGAGCATACCTTCTGCGTCAGTTCCAGGACATCGGTCCTAAGTATCCTGATCCTGCTTTTCGCCCGGTTCAGGACCCTTTCCTGGGTCATCGAGCAAACCCCTTCGCAGACCCTGCAGCCCGTGCAGCGGTCACGGTACACGATCAGATAGATTGTTGTTCCCGTCGCGGTCATCGCTTCCAGTCCCCCAATTCCAGCCGCGCGAGGAGGGAATCCTCGGGTATGCCGTTCTTGTCCCATTCCCTGAGCGAGTAATAGTGGTCGAGCAGATAATCCTGGGAATCGCGTGAAATGACCTTGCCGACGAGGGGGCCATTGGTCACCGATTCCTCGGCGAATTTGCGCGGCAGATAGTCGTCTTTCCGCGAAATCCCTTCCCGGGCGCTGAAAACCCTGGCGAGGGTCCAGCACCGTTCGCCGGCCAGCCTCATCCTGGCGAGATCCCAGTTTTCCCCCGTCGTGGCGTTCAGCATCCGCGCGAGGACGGGATCGAGGAGGCCGATCCCATAGACGAACTGGCAGACCGTGAGCGATTCCTCGGCGGCCTTGTCGTCCTGCTGGGTTTTAACGAAGGCGACCCTGCCATCCAGGTCGTTCTCGGCCCACATGCCGTTCAGTTCCCGGCCGACGGGCCAGGAGCGCAAATGACAGGCGCCGCGGTCCGCGGTCATATAGGCCAGGGCGGTTCCGTAGCTGATCCGCGGATCGTAGGCGGGAAACCCCAGGCCCTTGATCTGGGGCATTTTGTCGCTCAAGCCCAATTCCCTGGCGACGAAGGCCGGCCCTTCCGCGAGGAGGGATCCGATCCCCTCTCTCCGGCAGATCTTGCCGAGAAGATCCACGACGAGTTCCCTCTTGTTGGGGGAATCCGCCGGGAAGTGCTCGGTACCCAGGAGTCCGCCGATAAGGGATCCAGCCGTGATCGTGTCCAGGCCATATTGATTGCACAGAAAGTTGAAGTAGGCGATATCGTCGGGATCCATGATGCCCAGATTGGGGCCAAAAAGCCCGACTGTCTCGAACTCGGGCCCTTCCATCGCGAGATTGCCTTTCTTGTAGCCCTTGGCGCAGGCCACGGGGCATTCGCCGCAGGAAAGGATTTTCTTGGTTCTTTCCTCGTAGGCGAATTCGTCAAGGGCTTTGACCGAGGGAAGTTGCCCCCCGGTGAAATTGTTGACGGGGAGGAAGCCGTTGCCATTCACCACGCCCATGTTCCGCACGGTTCCGTACTTGCGTTGGCCAGGGACCCAGGGATTGGCGAAAATGACGGCCTTGGCCGCCTCAACCGCCGCCTTGAGCTCCTTGAGGTCGTGGACCGGGATATCCCGCGTGCCCCGCACGGCGATGGCCTTCACTTTCTTGGAGCCGAGCACCGCCCCGCTTCCGCCCCGGGCCGCGCTCCGCGAGTAATCGTTGGCGAGGGAGGCGAACTTCACCAGATTTTCCCCGGCGGGTCCGATGCACACGACGCGCGCCTCCGGGTTTCCGACGAGCTTTCTGACCGCCCGCTCGGTCTCGTACGCTTCCAGGCCCCAGATCGGCGCGGCGTCGATGAAGCGCACGCTGTCGTTCTCGATAAAAAGCGCCACAGGCGCGGAGGAGACGCCCTCGATGATGAGGAGGTCGAAGCCAGCCGCCTTCAGCTCAGGCCCGAAATGGCCGCCGGAATTGCAGTCCAGGTAGATTCCCGTCAGCGGGGATTTCGTGACGATCTCGAACCTGCCGGCGGCGGGCGCGATGGTGCCCGTGAGCGGACCGGCGGTGATGATGAACTTGTTGAGCGGGCCAAGGGGATCGATTCCCGGGGGGACTTCTTTCACCAGGTAGGCGGTGCCGAGCCCCTTGCCCCCGAGGAACTGCCCTTCGAGCGCGGAAGGGATCTCTTCCACGCGGGTAGATCTCCTTTCCAGATCGATCCTGAGCAGCTTATGAAATCGAGCCATTCAGCTTCCTCCAGGCGGCCCCGCGGGTCGGCCACGGCGCCTCCAAAAGCTCCCTTGTCGGCGCCCCGCCAAGTTCGAACAATTCCCGCCGCGCCCTGTCGGCCCTCGCCAGCACCGCCCCCTCGTCCATGGTGAGCACGCGCCTGTTTTCCATCACCAGCTTGCCGTCGATAATCGAATTGACAACGTCGGTCCCCCGCGCGCTGTAGAGGATGGAGGGCACCGGCCGTCCTCCCCTCAGCAAATGGGCTTCCCCGAATTTTATCATGATGAGGTCGGCCCGTTTCCCGATTTCCAGGGAGCCGGTCTCCTTTTCCATGCCCAGGACCTCGGCCCCGCCCAGGGTGAGCATCCGCAGCGCCATCTCGGCGGTGAGGGCCTCGGCGTCGAGCTTCCGCACCTTCTGGAGCATGGCCGCGGCCTTCCCGATCTCCAGCATGTCATAGGTATAGCTCGCCGCGCCGTCGGTTCCCAGCCCCACCTTCACCCCCGCCCTCAGCATTTCGGGGACGGGAGCGATCCCGTAGCCCAGGTGCATGTTGGCGACGGGATTGTGCGCCACCCCTGTTCCGGTTTCGGCGGCGATCGCGATCTCGTCACCCGACAGCCAGACTCCATGGATGGCGACCGACTTCTTCCCGGTGAAGCCCAGGGAATGCGCGTATTCCATGTCCCGCATCTTATATTTTTCGAGGGAGCGCGACACGATCTCAACCCATCCCGCTATGTGGGTGACAAGCGTGACGTCCAGCTTCTTCCCGAGGCCAATGATTTTCTTGAAGAATTCCGTTCCCACGTCCTCGGTGGAGCCCGGCCCCAGGCCGACGGAGACGAGGTTCCAGCCGTTGCGGCGCTTCACGAAGCCCGCCGCGCGTTCCAGGAGCTCGCCTTCTTCCCTGAGGACATCGGAGGAATGGCCGCCCGTGTTTTTCCTCCCGGCGAAACTCTCGTTGAGGAAGCCGAAGACGAGGTGGCTGCGCAGTCCCGAGGCGTTGAAGCCCTCGGCCACTTCCTCGATGTTCTCGAAGTCGGTATGGAGGTACCAATGGTCCGAAAAAGCCGTCGTTCCGGATTTGATCATTTCGAGCGCGGCTACCTCGCTCGCTATCCGCGCGTGATCGGGGCGCATCCTGGAGATGATGGGGATGAGAAACCTTATGTTCCAGGGGTTGAAGTGCATGTCGTAGCCAACCCCTTCGAGAAGGGACTGGTAGACATGGGTGTGCGTGTTGACGAAGCCCGGAAGGACGCAGCAGTCCGTCCCGTCGATCACCTTTTTCGCGCCGTCACCGAGGTTGGCGCCGAAAGCGCCGCTTAGATCACCGCCATTCTTGGCGCCGCGGCTCCCTGCGGCGCCGCTGGGACCCGTGCCGCCGCCCAAGTCGCCGCTATTATTGGCACCGCCGATAGCCGCTATCTTGCCATTCTCGATACCGATCGAGCAGCCCTGAAGTATCTCGTTTTTGCCGTTCATGGTGATGAGGCTGCAATTCTTTATAAGTATGTCGAACATCCTGACTTCCTTACGCTTCTCATTCTATCGTCATCGGCGACCGCGCCGCCGGCTTTGCCGCATGCGCCTTTGCCGTATGCGGCGAGGCCGCGGACGCGGCGCTCGATTCTATCCTTTCTGGTAATGCTTGCCGTTGGCGGCCGGACTCAGCGCCGTCCTGCCCAGGAGCCCCACGAGCGCGATGAGCGTGAGCACGTAGGGGAAGGCGAGCATGAGGTCGGGCGGAATGGGCACGCCCGCGGCCTGGGCTCCCGCCTGGAAGGCGTCGGCGAATCCGAAGAGCAGGCAGGCCAGCATAGCCCCGATGGGCGACCACCTGCCGAAAATCATGGC
>Ga0172379_10012356_pt1 | contig 10014 bp, 14 predicted proteins | sample GrowelOW334metaG_FD_119756 | JGI IMG/M metagenome (GOLD analysis project Ga0172379, IMG submission 119756) | Groundwater microbial communities from an aquifer near a municipal landfill in Southern Ontario, Canada - Groundwater well OW334 metaG | ecosystem: Environmental > Aquatic > Deep...
ACGTTTTCAATCCGGTCGTAGCGCGTCTCGGAGGGGTGGCGTTTCGGGACGGCTTCGATGACCTGTTTGGCCTCCTCTTCATCCCTCAGGGCAGCAGGCACCCATTCGTCTTCCAATCTGTCGGGGATCTGGACAAACATGTTTCAGATATTTACCATCCGCTCCGATAGGAGCTGATGGATGCGGTCTTCCACGGAACCCCTGTAGCGCATGTTGCAGATCAGCACCTCCGGCCGCAACTGGCCAATCCGATGGATCCTTCCCTTGCGCTGTTCCAGTCGCGTCGGATTCCAGGGAAGGTTGGTGATGACCAAGTAGGCCCGGAAGAGTTTGTTGTTGTTGACCGCCGCGAGCAGATTGGCAAGGGCAATTTCCGTCAATCGATCCAGGTACGTCTTGCCCACGGCTACCGCCCGGGCGGCTTCGAAATAGGGAGGCAATTTATCCAGGAGGATGAGCACCGGTTCGCCCCGGAGGAGTTCCACCCACTTGTTGGGATCGGGCGGTTTGAGGGGGCTGTAAAATTCGTTGAAGGCGGTTTTTCGGTTGAGCTGCTCGGCAATCTCTCCCCATATCCCGAAGGGCTTGCTGGTCTTCCGGCCGCTGAAGGCCACGACCGCCACCGCGCCCAGATCGCCCGGCTTGAAGAAATCGGCCATGACCTGCTTGCGGTATTTCGGGTATTTTGCCAGGAGCCCCAGGGTGATGAGATTGTGCGTCTTCCCGCCACCTATCGACTGACTGAGCAAAAACGTGCCGGAGGCGCTGTTGGTTTTTCCTTCCATACGGTTGAACGCCTCCGCAGGAGGATGCGCATACCTTCGGTGACCCAGTTCTCGAAGAGAAACTCATCGGGGTGAATCGACGACAGGTCATCAAGATTGTAAACTGTGTCCATGCGGGATTTGTCGAAAACCGACGCCCTGTGCTTGCACAGATCAGCGAGTGTTTTCATGAATGCTCTACCTCAATTTCGGCATTATATTTTCAAAATAACTACATAAAATAAAAATTATTGACGATCAATAAGACTTAACATAATGATATTATTAAGCGATATCCTTAGTGTCGAATATAATTAGTGAATATTGCCATTATCGCCTATATGCCTTTTGTTTCAAGCATTTATTGCTATGTACCTCAAAAATTGCGGAACTTCGATTTTACGCCAGCCGGGGAGAGCTTTTTCCGGCTCCCGCTTCATCCTGTCGGATGCGAATTGGTTGCATGTTTCTCTATTCCTCCCGTAGGATATTTGGGAGCATATTTACGCGGATTATCTATAAAGTCAAGCCATTCCATTAATTAACGATCGCGGCGAATAGCTTTTGTCTTTCTGGATTCGACGGTTTTAAGAAACTTGACTTTTTCGCCAGGTATCTTTACATTGTTGGCAAACAAGGAGGCGCTACAAAATGCCCATTTATGAATTCAAATGCACGAAATGCGGACAGGAATTTGAAAAGATTTTATTTTCCTCCGACAAGGAGGAGGCTGTTCCCTGCCCGGAATGCAAATCGAAAAAGACCCGGAAGATGATGTCCGCCTTTGCCGGGGGCAAATCAGGTTGCGGTTCCTGCGCTTCCACAAGCTGCGCTCCCTCTTGAGGCCACTGAAACTCTCATGACCGTGCGTCATGATAATTTTTCCGTTGCTAAAATGGGAAGAATCTATTATAAGGAGCCGACTTTTCACAAAGAATCCTGAAAGGAGTTCGTCAGCATGAATATTTTGATTTTTGGACCCAATGGAAGCGGTAAAGGAACCCAGGGAGCGATCGTCCAGAAGAAGTATGGCGTTCCCCATATCGAGACCGGCGTTATCTTCAGAGATAACATTAAGAAAGGCACGGTTCTCGGTAAAAAAGCGAAGGAATATATTGATCGCGGTGAGCTTGTTCCCGATGATATCACCGTGCCCATGATCCTCAACCGCCTCAAGGAAGCAGATTGCGCCAAGGGATGGCTCCTCGACGGTTTCCCCAGAAACCTTGTTCAGGCTGAGGCGCTGTGGAACGCCCTGACCAAAGAGAAAATTACCCTCGATTACGTTATCGAGATCCTCCTCGACCGTCAGACATCGAAAAACCGCATCATGGGCCGGCGGCTCTGCGCCACGGACAACAACCATCCGAATAACATCTTTATCGACGCCATCAAACCGGCAGAGAAAAACGGCAAAATGGTTTGCCGCGTCTGCGGATGCGATACCCTGACCGCCAGAGCCGATGACCAGGACGAAGGGGCCATCGACAAAAGGCATAACATCTATTACGACACCAAGACGGGCACCCTGGCCGGGGTTAATTACTTCAAGGAACGAGTCAAGGTCATTGGAGTCAGCGGTGTAGCGGGCGTGAAAGAGGTCTCCGAAGATATCCTTAAAAAGCTGGGATAGACAAACATCTTAATAAATATTATAAGAGCCCTCCCCTATTTTTGGAGGGCTCTTTATATTGAGCAACATGGATTATATACGAAATTTCAGTATTATTGCCCACATCGATCACGGGAAATCCACCCTGGCGGACCGGCTCATCCAGCATACCGGCGGCTGCGATGCCCGTAACTTCCAGGATCAGATCCTGGATAATATGGATATCGAGCGGGAAAGGGGGATCACCATCAAGAGTCAGGCCATCTCCCTGCCTTATACCGCCCGGGACGGGAATACGTACAACCTGAATCTCATCGACACCCCCGGTCATGTGGACTTCAGTTATGAAGTTTCCCGCTCCCTGGCCTCCTGCGAGGGGGTCCTCCTCCTTATCGACGCGGCCCAGGGGGTACAGGCCCAGACCCTGGCCAATCTTTACCTGGCCATGGAGCACGACTTGGAAATCATCCCCGTAATCAACAAAATAGATCTCCCCTCCGCCGATGTCGAACGGGTTATCGAACAGATCGACTCGGAACTGGGGCTGGACACGGATACCCACCTTAAATGCTCGGCCAAGGAGGGAACGGGGATCGAGGATATTCTGGAGGCCATTGTTCAGAGAATACCACCCCCCACCGGTACTCCTGAAGCGCCCCTGTCGGCCCTCATCTTTGACGCCCAGTATGACTCTTTCCGGGGTACGGTAATCCATTGCCGGATTATGGATGGGGTGGTGCAAAGCGGCGACATCATCCGTTTCATGTACGGCGGGGCCACCTATAAGGTCGAGGAAGTAGGTCATTTCCTTCTTTCCCGCCAAAAGCGGGAGCGCCTGTCGGCGGGGGAGGTAGGCTACATAATCGCCGGCGTCAAGACCATCTCCGATGTCCGAACCGGCGACACGATCACGCTGGAGAACCGGCCCTGTGACAAGCCTCTCCCCGGCTTCAAGGAAGTAAAGCCCGTCGTCTTCGCCTCCATTTATCCCATCGCCTCAGACGATTATGAGGACCTCGCCGTTGCTCTAGAAAAATACAAGCTCAACGACGCCTCCTTCGTCTATGAAAAAGATGCCTCCGTTGCCCTGGGACAGGGGTTCCGGTGCGGCTTTCTGGGCCTCCTCCATCTTGACATCGTTCAGGAACGCCTGGAGCGGGAATACGATCAGTCCCTTATTCTCTCCGTCCCCAGCGTCCGCTTCCGCTTGACCCTTAAGGATGATACCGTCCTCTATGTGGATAACCCCTCTCATTATCCTCCCCAGATGGACATCGCCAAGGGAGAAGAGCCCTACATCCGGGCCGCCATGATGATGCCGGAGCGCTACCTCGGAGCCGTCATGAAGCTCTGCCAAGAAAAGCGGGGTATGAATTCAAGCCTCAGTTACCCAGGACCGGGAAGGGCGGAATTGATTTATGAAATGCCCCTTTCCGAGGTCATTTACGACTTCTATGACCGCTTCAAATCCGTCAGCCAGGGATACGGATCATTTGATTATGAGCTCATCGATTTCCGGGACAGCAACCTCGTTCTGGTCGATATCCTCGTAAACGGCGAAAAGGTCGACGCCCTCTCCCAGATCGTGCATCGCGATCGGGCCCGCGCCTGCGGTCTCCAGGCATGTGAACGCCTCAAGGAAGAAATACCTAAACAGATGTTCAAGATCGCCCTGCAGGCGGCCATCGGCGGCGAGATCATCGCCCGGACTACCATTTCCGCCTTCCGCAAGGATGTTACCGCCAAATGCTATGGCGGCGACATTTCCCGCAAAAGAAAACTCCTGGAAAAGCAGAAGAAAGGTAAGAAGCGCATGAAGATGATCGGCAATGTGAGCATCCCCCAGAGCGCCTTCCTTGCCGTCTTGAAATCCGATACGGACTAATTGACTCGCTACTAAATGTAAGTCTTCAGGCAAAAATGAACCTGCCCGGCCTTTACATCCATATACCTTTCTGCAAGACCAAGTGTCCTTATTGCCATTTTTATTCTACAACAGACATCACTTCTGTGGATGTGGTCATAGCATCCATCGTCCGGGAGATGGAGCTTTATGCGGGCGAGTTTGATACATTCGACACAATCTATATCGGCGGCGGGACCCCATCGCTACTGACCGTTCAACAACTTGACGTCATCCTTTCCGGGGTTCACAAGCACTTTCTTGTTCCCCCGGATGCGGAAATCACCATCGAAGTAAATCCTGCCGACGGCGACCTTGCCTGGTACCGATCCTTGAAGGATCTGGGCGTCAATCGTCTCCATCTGGGCGTGCAGTCCTTCTCTGACCAGGCATTGACCTTTCTCGGGAGAAGGCACCGGGCAGACGACGCCTTTGCGGCCCTTGACAACACTGTCCGGGCTGGTTTTGACAATTTCGGTTTGGATCTGATTTACGGCATTCCGGGGCAGGATTTGCAATCCTGGCGGAAATCCCTGGCATGCGCCGTTTCCCTTTCGCCGCCCCACCTGTCGGCCTATCAGCTCGCCATTGAAGAAGATACACCCCTCTGTCACAGCTATCGGCGCGGCTCCTTTGACATCCCCGACGAGGACGCATCGCTTTCCTTTTTCCTGGAAACTTCCGCATATCTGGAAAGATCAGGTTATCATCACTACGAGGTATCCAACTATGCCGCGAGTACCTCCCGCAAGTCCCGTCATAATCAGAAATACTGGGATCATACCCCCTATCTGGGGATAGGTCCCGGGGCACATTCTTTTAAGGAAGGAAAGCGTTGGTGGAATCACCGAAGCATCGAAGGTTACCTGAAGGATCTTGCCTTGGAAACCACCCCCGTAGCGGGTGATGAAACCCTCAGCAGGGAGGAACTGCGCCTCGAGACGCTATTTATGAGCCTGCGCACCGCTGCGGGAATCGATCTCGCCGCATTTCGCCTTAAATTCGGTGAAGATCTGCCAAAGGAGCGCCATGCTATCATCCAGTCCCTTGTTGACCGCGGTTTCATCGTCGTCAACGACGAGCGGATTTCCCCGACTACACGCGGCCTTGCCGTAGCGGACCAACTGGCGCTGATCTTTTAATTTACAAACTTGACTCGCCCTTTTCCGGAAGTCTCCAGATCGAGCCCAAGGCCTTCAGCATCGTCTATGAGAAGATGGTTCATCTCGGCGCCCAGTTCGCTAGATAATGATGGTCAGGAAATCAGGTCAAAGGCGTCCCGGATAAGTTCCACCCCCGGGCGTGAAGGACTCATTTTCACGGCAACGACGTCAAAGCGCGCCTTTATCTGTTGCAAACCGTGACGGTTCAGATAATACGCGGCGACTATAGAGATTTTTTTCTGCTTTGCAAACCCGACGCTCTCCAGGGGACTGCCATAGTTATCCGTCCGGCGGCTGCGGACTTCTACAAATACGAGGGTCTCGTGATCGCGGGCCACGATATCTATCTCTCCCAGAGGGCAGCGGAAATTGCGTTCCAGAATATCATAGCCAACTCCGGCAAGATGTTCGGCGGCAATGTCTTCCCCCAACTTTCCGGTGCTTATTCTTTCCCTGGTCATTTGAGGTTAAATTCGTAATTTTCCTGGCGGGGTTCTTTTATTTTGAAGGAGCGACGATGAATCTTGCAGGGACCGTGGTCTTTGATCGCCCGCCGGTGTTCCTGAGTTCCATAACCCTTGTTTTTAAGAAAATTATAATAAGGAAACTGTCGGTGATATATCTCCATGATGTGATCCCGGCTTACCTTGGCAATAATCGAGGCCGCGGCAATAGATATGCTCAGTCCGTCTCCCCTGATAATCGTCTCCTGTGGAATGTCGATGGGAACGGCCTGCGTTCCATCTACGAGGAGATAATCGGGTGAAATGTCGAGATCGACGACCGCCTCCTTCATGGCGCCGAGGGTAGCCTGAAGGATGTTGATATCATCGATGATCGACGCCTCCATGACGCCAACCCCGATGGACAGGGCATTTTCCCTGATGACTTTGAAGAGTTCCTCCCGCTTCCGGGGAGAAAGCTTTTTTGAATCCGTGATATCCGGATGGTGGTAATATTCTGGAAGAACTACGGCAGCGGCAACAACAGGACCTGCCAGAGGCCCCCTTCCTGCCTCGTCAATACCCGCAATAAGGTTAAAGCCTCGCTGGCGAGCCCGCTGTTCAAATATATTCATGCAAAGAAGTTAATATTCAGGACTTCCCCTCTGTTTTGATTCTGGCCTTTTTCCCCTTCAGCGCCCGCAGGTAATACAGTCGGGAACGCCTCACCCTTCCCCTCGTAACCACTTCGATCCGATCAATTACCGGGGAATGCAGAGGAAAGGTACGTTCCACACCGATTCCGTAGGAAATCTTCCGGACGGTAAACGTGGCGCGGCTGCTGCCCCGTCTCTTCCGGATGACAACGCCTTCAAAGGCCTGGATTCGCTGTTTCTGACCTTCGATGATCCGTACATATACCTTGACGCTATCTCCGGACTTAAAACCGGGCAGATCAGCCCTGATTTGCTCTTTTTCAATCATTTCTATGAAATTCATGTTTCCCACACCTCACCTGTTTATTACAAATTTTTATATTTATTTTGTCCCTTATCTTCCAAAAAGCCTGTCCAGAACAACAGCAGCGGCAGATCGCACGGAAAGATGATTATAATCCGAACTGCCCCGCACCGGTTCCAGACAATAATCAGCCTGATCGACAATCCCATCCGCCAGTCCCCAGCCTGTTCCGAAGATTATCAGGTAGGGACGGTCGTCCCTTTCAAGAATACCCTTCATTTTCTTAAATGAAGTCGGTGATCTCTTCAAAGATGCGCCTGTAACCACTAGCCGGGGGCGCCGGCCCGAAACGACCTCAATATCATTGCCGACCATGGCGAAGTTCTCTTTGACACAAACATGTTCGAAGGCCTCCCGGCGCGAGGGATTATAGGTTGCCCCGTAACCCTGCTGCCAATGGTCGAGAATGCTTTGTACAAGCACACGCTGCACTTCGATGGGCGTCACAATGTAAAACCGCTGCATACCGTAAGTTCGCGCCACTCTAGAAATATCATGGACGTCCATGTTGGCAACGGCAGTAGTCACGATATTCCTGTGCTTGTTAAATACAGGATAATGTAAAAGAGCTATATAACAATTTGAACTGGTTATCACCGGTCTTCCGCCTGAATCTCCTTCAGGATCAACCGGTCCGAATCGGACAGATTGATTTTATCAAGCAGCTCCGGCCGTCGGCGCCACGTCCTCGCCAAGGATTGTCGACGGCGCCAATTATCCATGTCCCGGTGATTACCCGATATCAGGAGATCGGGAACCTTCCATCCCCGGTATTCCTGAGGCCGGGTATATTGAGGATACTCAAGCAGTCCCGAAGAAAATGAATCTTTCCACGCCGATTCACTGTTTCCGAGAACCCCGGGAACCAGCCTGGAAACGGCATCCACGATCATCATCGCCGACAACTCACCACCGGTGAGAACGAAATCCCCAATGGAGATCTCCCGGTCTGCCAGATGTTCTTTTACGCGCTCATCCACGCCTTCATAGTGTCCACAAATCAGCACCAGTCTATGACAGGCAGCAAGTTCTTCCGCCGTATCCTGCTTGAAGGGAGTTCCCTGGGGACTCATCAGAATGACCGGCCCTTCCCCGGATTTTAACTCCAGGGCGGCCAGCGCCCGGTCAATCGGCTCCACCTTCATGACCATGCCGCCGCCCCCCCCGAAAGGAGCGTCGTCTGTTACCCGGTGCTTGCCCGGGGCATACATCCGGATATCATGAACGTGAACTTCAATGAGCGCTTTCTCCCTTGCCTTTTTGAGGATGCTGCTCTCAAAGACCGACAAAAACATTTCCGGGAAAAGAGAGAGAATATCAAACCGCATCCACCGACCTCACAGCCCCTCAAGAAGTCTGACGGTCATAACATTCTTGACTCTGTCCACCTTCCTGATCACATCCTCACTGGCCGGCAGCAGCTTTTCTTCTTCGCCATTCTTACAGACGTAAACATCATTACTTCCCGCCGAAAAGATCTCACTGATTTTACCAAGGGATACCCCTTCTTCCGTAATGACGTCCATCCCGATGAGTTCACGCCAGTAGTATTCTCCCTCCGGCAACGCCGCCAGTTTATCTATCGGCGCATATACCCGGCAACCCAGGAGGGACGCTGCTGCCTGGTGATCACTGAACCCTTCCATCTCCAGGAAAAAAAAATCGCTTCCTGATTGATATCTGGTCAACAGGCAGCGCTGCATATCCGTTTCTTCCCTCTGAAGATAGACCGCCTCCAGGCGGGGAAGAAGACTCATGGGATCCGTCAGGTAAGATTTCACTTTAACGCCGCCATGGAGACCGTGCGTTTTGACAATTTTACCAATTTCAAAGAACTCACTCACCCTATTCGATAATTTCCAGAACGCTTCGTTTCCGGATCTTGGTGGATGCGGCACTTAAAATCGTTCTCATGGCCTTCGCAGTCCTACCCTGTTTGCCGATAACCTTGCCGAGGTCTTCCTTTGCTACCCTTAGTTCGATGACCGATGTCTGCTCGCCAACCACCTCTGAAACCTCAACCTGTTCGGGGTTATCAACCAGCGCCTGCGCCATGTACTTGATCAACTCTTTCATCGTTCCCACCTCCACCGGATTAGTCCGTTAACCTTTTCAAGATTTCGACTGAAACCGCCGACAACCAAACTTCTACCCCTTTTTTTTCAATAGCTGAGACACGGTAAGGGTCGGCTTGGCGCCCTTGGACAACCAATACTTGATCCTTTCGATTTTGAGACTCACACCGTCGAGGTCCTTCGCCGGATCGTAGTGGCCCAGAACTTCCAGGAAACGGCCGTCCCGCGGGGATTCTGAATCTGCTGCTACAACCCTGTAAAACGGCTTTTTATGCCCACCCATGCGGGTCAATCTTATTTTAACTGCCATCCTGTGTACCGATCACCTCCTGTTTCTTAACTTCCTTCCTCTTTGTTAATTGGAAGATCGAATCAACTAACACATTTTTTTTATTTTGAAAAGGGAAAATTTCCCCGCCTCATCGCCTTCATTCCGTCCTTTGAAGTCATCTTTTTCATCATCTTGCGCATCTCTCCATAGTTCTTCAGAAGTCGATTGACGTCCTGTACCGTTGTCCCGCTTCCCAGGGCAATGCGCTTTCGCCGCTGACCGTCAATGAGCAGATAATTATACCGCTCCTTTCTGGTCATGGAATCGATGATGGCAGTGACCCTTCCGAGCTCCTTCTCATCGGGATCAATATTTTTGAGGGCTTTGATTTTATTGAATCCCGGGATCATGGAAAGCATATCCTTAATAGACCCCATTTTTTTTATCTGCGTGAGTTGAGTGCGGAAATCTTCGAGGGTAAATTCGTTTTTACGGATCTTCTTTTCGAGCTCCCTGGCCTGCTGCTCATCTACCGTAGCCTGAGCTTTCTCCACCAGGGTCAATATATCACCCATCCCCAGAATCCGTGTGGCCATTCGTTCCGGGTGAAAGACCTCCAGGGCATCGACCTTCTCGCCAATTCCTACGAATTTGATGGGTTTGCCCATAACGGCCTTCAGGGACAAGGCGGCCCCACCTCGGGCATCACCGTCCATCTTCGTCATAATGACCCCATCGATACCCAGGCGCTCGTTGAAGGTCG
>Ga0172379_10012357_pt1 | contig 10014 bp, 10 predicted proteins | sample GrowelOW334metaG_FD_119756 | JGI IMG/M metagenome (GOLD analysis project Ga0172379, IMG submission 119756) | Groundwater microbial communities from an aquifer near a municipal landfill in Southern Ontario, Canada - Groundwater well OW334 metaG | ecosystem: Environmental > Aquatic > Deep...
GAAGAAAAACACCTTTTAATAGCCAATAATAGCTCTTTCTCACCGCTAATATTCAAATATGATTCCTGCTGTCCAGCAAAGGAGGCGCTAGGAAGATCTTCAGCTGTGGCCGAGGAACGCACGGCGACATCCACTTTTTTGATTTTATAATCGCGGGAAAGCTTCTCATAAGCCCACCTGATCTCCCAAGCCAAATCATCGGGAAATCGGCCGCGCAAAATCAGGCTCCGCACGGCCGCGCCGGCCCGTTCCAATTCGCGGATATTTTTCTTGTTCATTTTTTTCAAAATCCGTTTGATCTTGGGGGCAAGATTATTAAATTCCAAAAAATAACAAAAAGCCCCGGCTGTGGTGCAAAATCCGCCGGGGATACGAATCCCTTTTTTTGTTAAATTGTTGTACATTTCTCCCAGTGAAGCATTCTTGCCGCCCACGAGCGCCACATCTTTGTTCTTTATTTCGCTGTACCAGAGAATGTTTTTTTGCTTGGTCATATATTTATACCTGGCTTTAGCCAAGGGTCACTCGGCTTTAGCCAGTGGTCTCTCGGCTTTAGCCGCTAATTCAAATCTTAATACTTTTGAATTCCTCCACTCCAACTTCTCCCTCCGCGTCTTCGGAAACATCAATTACTTTATAAACTAATCCTCGCGCGTACTCCTCGCCATACTTTTCTGCCGTATGCCAAAAACTTGAAAAACGATTTTCTTTTAATTCATTGAAAGTGCTGACTTCTTTATGCTTTAATAAGTTACCAATAATATAACCAGTTACTTTTCTGTCCATTTCCTCTCCAACAACACGTATAACTTTAAAACTTTGCCACATTTCTTTGTATTTTGTGCCAAATCTTTTTCTATATTCAAAAGAGGTTCCGCCATGCAGCAATTGCCTCACCTTGGCCAAGTCTAATCCTTTTTCTAAATAAAATTTCAAATGATAGTGATTAATCGCAATGCTATAAGCCGAGATAGGAATGTTTAAAATTTTATTAATTTTTTTAATTTGATTCAAAAAAAATTGTTTCTGCTCTGCTTCTCTAAAATAGGGAAAATGGAGAAAAGTTGATCCGATTAAAAAGTATATGCTTTTGTCAGGCCAATAAGGACATGCTTTTTGAGACATATTTTAGTTTTTTGTTTTTTATATCCAACTTAGCCGAGAGTTGACCCTGGGCTAAAGCCCGGTATAAAAAAAGAAAAGAGCCTTTTTCGCTTAATTACGCTATCTCTTTGATTTCCACGAGATTGACTACTCCCGACTTTCCCACCGGCTCGCCAGCCACGATAATCAGCTTATTTCCCTTCTTGATATGCTTGTTTTTTTTCAAAAAATCAATTGACCGCTCAATCAGTTCTTCAATGCTATGGCAAGACGGCAAAAGAAAAGGAACAATCCCCCAAGAGAGCATCAACTGCCTTTTCACTCGCGCGTTATCCGTTGAAACAAAAATCGGCAATTCAGGACGATATCGGCTCACCAGCCGTCCAGCTGAGCCGCTGATCGAGGCCACGAGAATTGCCTTGACATTGGTCGTTCTCGCGAGCACATTAGCCATATTGCCAACCGCCTCTTCTACTGGCTTGAATTTTTTAATTTTCGTTTTGATCGTCAGGTCGTCATAGGTTGACTTTTCGGTGGTGGTAACAATTTTCGCCATAATCGCCACGGCTTCTACCGGATACCGGCCATTAGCTGTTTCGCCTGAAAGCATGACCGCGTCCGTATGATCAATAACCGCGTTAGCCACATCAGAAACCTCAGCTCTCGTAGGCCGGGGATTCTGGATCATTGATTCCAGCATTTGGGTCGCCACGATTACTGGCTTGGCTTTGGCCAAACATTTGTCAATCAAGCTCTTTTGAATCAGGGGCACGTCCTCGGCCGGCATTTCAATGCCCAGATCGCCTCTCGCCACCATTACTCCGTCCGTGGCCTCAAGTATTTTGGCAAAATTCTTGATCGCCTGGCCGCGTTCTATTTTTACAATTATCTTAATCGGCGCTTCTTTCTTCAATTTTAATTCTTTCTCATATTTTCCAATCAACTGGCGGAGGTTTTTCACTTCCCGGTCATTGGTGACGAACGACAAGGCCACAAAATCAACTTTTTGTTTTATGGCAAAATACAAATCCTGCTTATCCTTTTCGCTAATCGCCGACAAGCCCAAAGTCACGCCTGGCAAATTGATGCCTTTATGCGAAGTGAGCGCTCCGCCATTAATCACTTGGCAAATTATATCCCGGCCCTTTTTGGCTCTTACCTTCAATTCCATGAGTCCGTCAGCCAAAAGAATCCTATTTCCTATCCGGACATCCCGATGTAGACCGGCATAGGTGACCGGGATTTTATTGCCAAATTTTTTGCTCTTGGTGGTGAGGATTACCTCGCTGCCGTTCTTGAGCTCAATAATTCTGCCTCCTAGATCGCCAACCCTGATTCTCGGACCCTGGAGATCGGCCAAAATAGCGACAATCGCCCCGGTCTTCTTGGCTGCCTGGCGGATATTACGAATAAGCTTTTGGTGCGCGGCATAATTGCCGTGCGAAAAATTGAGCCGGGCGATATTCATCCCCGCTTTGATCATTTTTTCAATTGTCCCTTGTCTCTCCGAAGCCGGACCGATAGTGCAGACGATTTTAGTTCTTTTCATAAAACACAGATGCCACGGATTTTAAACAGATTACACGGATAACGGATCTGTGATCCGCATAATCCGTATTTTAAAAATCTGTATAATCCGTGTTCTATAGATTAATTTTCTTAGCGTACTCCCCGATAATCGGCGCTTCCCAATATTTGCCGTCCAAAGCCTGGACAATGCCATAGACCGAGAAAATCACAGCCGCAATAAAAAGCACCCAACCAACAAAAGGAATCATGCCCAAAAGTTCAATGATAAAGAGTACGAGCCCCTGCTTGGCATGAAACTGGCAAAATTTACTATTCTTCTTCAAGAGCAAAGGCACGAGACAAAGAATCCAGATATAGCCGATGGCGGCTACGAGCTTGTTATCCTCAATGTCTTTTTGCTCCCCGGGGGTAAGCGAAGATTTTTTTTCTTCTGACATAATTTTGTTGATTAATAATTAGCTATTTATAACTTTGATTTTTTCGGCACCAAACTAGCTACGAGACCGCTCACGATAAGGCCAAGAAGCAAATATTCTATTGGCTCGGTCAGGAGATTGAAAACAGTCCATAATTGATAAAACCATAGAATCTTGAAGATGGCTATTATAATACCCAAAAAGAAACCGATAATTGCCCCATTCCTTGCCGCCAGGCGATAACTACCGCTCTGCCACGCGATCCTAAATCCCGCATAGGCAAAAATAATAACTTCCCAGGCCAAAACATAATAGAGAACATCAAAAAAGAATAACGAACCGGACAGTTCATAAATATCCAAAAGATAAAGGCCGATTATGACTACCGCTCCGGCGATAAGCGCCTGAAAAAAAACCTGAAAATAAAAATAAAAATCGCCGGGCGCCTCAATAATTGGCGCGGGAACGGCCGTTGCCTCTTCAATATAATTGGTCTTTATTTTCTTTTCCCTCATATTATAATTATACGCTATTTTGAAGAATAAAAAAACCCGCTATCTTATTGAGATAGCGGGCGATATTTGGCTGTTTTTAGTGGACGGTCGCCGAACCGCTCTCTTTCGAACTCCTGTTGGATTTCGAAAGATGAAACGCGGAAGTTTTTGCCTGCGTTTCCTCCGGCTGGGAACTCCTGCTTACCGCCCTTTCCGTCGAGGATCTAACCTCAAAAGGCTCGCCTACGGCATAGTAGCCTTTCGGTATCGACCCTACCTCCTGAACGATTACGCAACCCCCTCCCTCACGGCCGACGACTTGCAACTTAACTATTTCCTTGTTCGTTCCTTCCATTCTTCCTCCTCCTTTGATTAATGAGCCTTGATTGCCAAACCACTATGGCTGACAATATTGGCTCTTTGGTTTTTGATTTCTAAGCATAGCGCAAAGAGTGAAACTTGTCAAGCGCCTAATTCTATCCGGCCATCACAATTATCGCCTTGGGCCTTGACTGCCCCTTCTTTGAGGCGAATATCCCTTAGCTCCCTTTCTTGAGGATCAAGCTTGGCGCAACCATGCTTCCCCCGCCGCCAGATCAAATACCGACAAGTCGCTTCTCCATCGCCCCTTTGACAAACTTTCTCAACGTGTCTCTCTTTCAAAAAAACCATTTTCCCCCCTTTTGGCTGTTTGTAATGCAACACTATTTTGTTTTTCTTTTTCTTGAATTTTAATTTTAGCTGTTTGGGACCTTTCAGATTTGCCTCGGCCGGATTAAAGATGACTGACAATGGCGCCGAAGCTTCGCCCGGCTCTTCGGCCAGAGAGACAACAAGCCTTCTCTCTCCCCGGCAATGTTCCGTAAAAAAACAATAACGGCAATTCAGTCCTACTTTTTTGGGAAAAGATTCCGTATCCAAATTATCCACCAAATGGTCAATAATCTCTTCAATCACGGTATAATCTCTTTCTTCGCGAAAAGTGAAAAAGAATTTGTTGCTGCGCAAATGGTACCAGATGAAGCCCACCGGCTTCTGGCCACGATGGCATTTCTCATAGAGCCAGGTGTAAAAGGTCGGTTGAATATCTTCATGGAGAGCGTGCTGCATTCTCGCTTCATCGGCCGGACTGGGATCAAGATTGAAGGCTCGCGTATCATAGCTTTCCCGATTAGTTTTGAGATCCAAGATAACCACCGGATCATAGCCGGAAATCAATTCTCCGTTTAGAACGAGCTCCGGTCTCTTGCCTTTAATCCACGGAATCGGCGCTATTCTTAATTGGTCCACTATGCCGGTAATTTTGATACCCGGCCGCCAAAGATAATTAAACGGCTCTTCAACAGCTAGCGGGCGAGCCTTGCCAATATTCCCTTTCCAATAATTAGCCGTGCAAATCGCCCCCACCTCGCCGTATTTTTTGACCTGCTCTTCGCTCAGATCAATTATCGGCACCGCGGGATTTTCAATCGCTCTTGCCCAACGGCCGAACCAAGCGCCGATGGCGCTCCTTTGGGTCTGGAAATAAAACGGCCGCGGCTTTGCCGGCTTCTTGTAAAACTGCTCAATATGCTGATGCACCTCAGATCCGCAAAGCAAGGGTAAGGTAGTCTTCTTCGGTATGCCGGTGACTAAATAATGAAAATAGTAACTCTTGGGACAAGAAAAAAAGGTCAAAATCTTGGACTTGCTAAAGGTTAGCATTTTTCCTCCTTGTCCAGGGTTCATCCCTGGGCTTATTTTGGTTTTCAAGGCGCAAAACTATATAGAACTATTATATTGGAATAGCCTATTTTGTCAATCAAAAATTAGAAAATCTTTCCACAGCCTAAAAAATAAAAAAGGGCCGCCGAAGCGACCCTATAATTTCTATTGGTTGAGGAATCTGGCGATTCTCGCCAAAGCCTCTTTCAAGATTTTGTCCTTGATGGCAAAACTGAGACGCGCCCAGCCCGGATAGCCGAAAGCCGATCCCGGCACCAGCGCCACCTTTTCTTCTTCCAGAAGTTTCTGGCAAAAAGTGGCACAGTCACCTTTGAACTTTTCCGGCAAGCGGAAAAAAAGGTAAAAGGCGCCTTGCGGATCAAAATGTTCCAAGCCCATCTTCCTCGCAAAGGGCTTGATAATTTCTTCCGCTCGTTTTTCGTAGGCCTGCCTCATTTTCTCCACGTCTTCTCCCGCTTCTCCAAACCCTGCTTCCGCTCCTGCCTGGCTCAAAGCCGAAGGACAGCCGGAAAATTGACTTTTGGCCGCAGCCATGGCCCTGATCACTTCCCTCGGTCCGGCCGCATAACCCAGACGATAGCCGGTCATAGCCAAAGACTTGGAAGCGCCGTTCACGATGATCGTCTTCTCTCGCCGCTTGGGGCCGAGAGCGGCCACACTAATATGTTTATTCTGGCCAAAAACAATCGCATCGTAGATCTCATCGGAAATAATCCAGGAATCTATCTCGCGAAAATTTTCCAGCTCCTCTCTCGTAAAAACCTTACTGGTCGGATTGCCCGGCGAATTGAGAATGATCGCCTTGGGCGAAGAGTCACTGACAAACTTGGCGATTTTGCTGATATCTTTGACGTCAAATTCTATTGGCCGGCCGCTGAACAACTTGACCATTTCGGGGTAACTCGTCCAGTACGGCTTGATCACGAGCACTTCATCGCCTGGGTCCACGAGAGCCAAGAGGGCGAGAGAGATCGCCTCCTTGCCGCCATTAGTTACGACGATTTCTGTTTTGGGGTCATACTTGAGGTTATAATCCCTCTTGATCTTATCGGCAATCGCTTGGCGCAAGCTGAGAGTTCCGCCGGCCGGAGTGTATTTCACCCGATTTTTCTTCTGCGCCGCCACTACCGCATCCCGCACTGTCTTGGGCGGCGGGAAGTCCGGTTCGCCGGCCGTAAGATTAATCACCGGTTCGCCGGCCGCAATCATGGCCTTGGCCTTGGCGTCAAGCGCCATCGTGGCTGATTCCTTGAGAGACTTTACAACTTCCGACAACTTATTCAAATCCATACTTTTCCTCCTTTTGTTTTTTCAATGTTCCTTCATCCAATCTTCTTATTAACACGCTTCAACGCCAAAATAAACTTTTTCCGTATTTCCTTAGTATAGGGATTATAGTGCTGCATGTCAAGGAAAAGCTGCCAAGAATCATTGGTCACAGTTTCATTGACTTTTCTCAACCGTTCAAACCCCATAGTCTTGATTTCTTGGTCTCCGAAACCGAATTCCTCTAGCCCTCGACCGATGAAATGCACGAGAGCGAGAGAAACCGCCGTTGCCCGGTCATGTTTCGCCGGAGTGGTTTCAATTATTTTTACTTCCAGCTTATTCAAAATATCTTTCGCCTCTTTCAACCGGGCGGCGCTAATCCGCAAAGGACAAAGGACCCACTGCAAACCCTTGGCGCCGTCCTTGGCGCTATCGGGGCCAAACATAGGATGCGTCGCCATTATCTCTACCTCTGGCGGCAAATAATCAACGAGCCACTGGGCCGGACGAACTTTAACCGAGCAGACGTCCATGACAAGCGCTCCTTTTTTAACCAAAGACGCAATAGCTTTGATCATCGCCTTGGTCGCGCCAATCGCCACGGAAACAAAGACCCAATCCGCCCGGCAAACTTCTTCCAGAGTGGCAAACTTCACGCCCAGCTCCCTGGCCTCTTGGCTTTTATCCGAACGATTGCAAACATAGACCTCGGCATAAGGTTTTAATATCTTGGCTAAAAGCTGTCCAAACCGGCTAAAGCCGATAATGCCGATGGTCATAAAATTATTTTTTGGTTACCGCGAGAAAAGTAGTGAAATTAAATTTCAAATCCTGCACGCCTTCTTCCAGTATCTCCATGCCATAGATTTTGGCCGCGTTCTTGGAAGCGATCGTGGCTGTGTCTCGAGTGAGTCGGCCTTCGGACAGGTCTTTCACGGCCTTGGCTGTATCCGGCCACTGAATGAGCTCGGCCGTAGGCCACATTCTCTTCAAATACATCTTGCACTGCTTCAAAGCCTGATCATGAGAAACGATTTTTTTGATCTCTTCTTTTTTTGTCCCCGGCCAGACAATCAAATTTTGTCGCACATCAATTTCAAACAGTTGCTGAATATTGAAAAGATGACCAGCCATAGCATAAACCGCTTCATACACAATGCCACCATTAGAATTCTCAATTGGAAAAATGCCCAAACTAATTTCTTCTTTGTCCAGCGCGGCGAGTACATTCTCCGCGGAAATCAAATAGCGCAGTTCGTAATTGCCGAAAGAATTCTTGTGAATATAATACTCAGCCGCCTCTTCGGAAAAGCTGCCCCGGTCGCCGGAAACGCCGATGATTAATTTTTGTTCAGGCATAGAATAAACATTAAAATTACTTAGAGCTTAAATAATATCTTACAACTCTAGGAGCTAATTGTCAAAACAAAAAACACCCTGACTTTTCAATCAAAGTGCTTTTATCTCATTAGCGATTATTAACTATTACATATGCAAACCGCCCATGTCGCCAGCTCCACCATGCTTATGCTCGGATTTTTCTGGAATATCGGTGACCAGGCATTCAGTCGTAAGGAGTATGGAAGCAATGGAAGCTGCATTTTCCAGAGCCGAACGGGTAACTTTCACCGGGTCCACAATGCCCGAAGCAATCATATCGGCTTTCTCCAGTTTGCCAAAGTCATAACCCGTATTGGGATTATTCAAATCTTTGATATCAGCCAAAATCAAAGAGACATCGGTAATGCCGGCATTGAAAGCAATTTGCCGCAAAGGAGCCTCAAGCGCTTTTCGCACGATAGCCGCGCCAACCTTTTCTCCAGCCAAAAATTCCACTCCTTTTAGCAACTCGTCCAAAGAATGAGCTACTTTGATCAAAGCCGCTCCACCGCCCGGGACAATACCCTCTTCCACGGCCGCGCGAGTAGCATTCAAGGCATCCTCAATTTTGAATTTCTTTTCTCTCATCTCCGTCTCCGTAGCCGCGCCAACCCGTATCACGCCCACTCCGCCGGCGAGCTTGGCCAGACGTTCCTGAAGCTTTTCCCGATCAAAATCTGATTCGGTTTGTTCTATTTCTTTTTTGATGAGACTAACCCGTTCTTTGATTTTGGCTTCTTCGCCTTTGCCGCCGACAATCGTGGTATTCTCTTTCGTGGCAATGACTTTGTGCGCTTGGCCGAGGTCGCTCGTCTCGGTATTTTCCAGCTTTAAGCCCACGTCTTCGGAAATTACTTTGCCGCCAGTCAAAACGGCAATGTCTTGCAATGCTTCTTTTCTTCTGTCGCCAAAGCCCGGCGCTTTGACAGCCAACACATTGAAAGTGCCGCGTAGTTTATTCACTACAAAGGTCGCGAGCGCTTCACCCTCTACTTCGTCGGCAATCACTACCAGCTCTTTCTTGCCCGAAGTGGCAATCTTTTCCAAAATCGGCAAAATCTCACTCACAGCGGAAATCTTCTTGTCCGTAATCAAAATATACGGATCTTCATAATCCGCTTCCATGCGCTCGGTATTGGTAATCATGTAGGACGAAATATAGCCTTTGTCAAAACGCATGCCTTTAACCACTTCTTTTTCTACGCCCAAAGCTTGAGATTCCTCTACGGTAATGACGCCGTCCTTACCAACTTCTTCCATTACTTCGGCGATAAGGTCGCCGACTTTCTGGTCTTGGCTTGAAATAGTCGCCACCTGCGCGATTTCTTTTTGCGTCTTGATCGGCTTGGCAATCTGTTTCAGGCCTCGGACGACCGCTTGCACGGTCTTATCAATGCCGCGCTTGATAGCCAGAGGATCATTGCCGGCCACGACATTCTTGATACCCTCTTCAATCAAAGCATGGGCGAGCACTACGGCCGTAGTCGTGCCATCGCCAGCCACATCATTAGTCTTCGTGGCCACTTCTTTCAGAAGTTCGGCGCCAATATTCTCCGCCTTGTCTTCCAGCTCGATTTCCTTGGCAATCGTCACGCCATCATTCGTAATCGTTGGCGAGCCAAAACCCCGGTCCAAAATCACGTTCCGGCCCTTGGGGCCAAGACTGACTTTGACTGCATTGGCCAGCTTTTCCATGCCGCGCTTCAGGGCAGCGCGGGAATCTTCGCTAAACAAAATTTTCTTTGCCATAAAAAATAGTAATTAATTAAAAATATAAAAATACAAGAATATAAAAAAATAGATAATTCACCCAATTTTTCTAAACCGCCATTGCCGTCTAAACAAATCAATTTTCATTCTTTGTGTTTTTATATTTTTATAATTTTATATTTTTACTTTTTTATTGTTCTATAATTGCGATGATATCCTCTTCCCTGATCACCAAAAGGTCTTGGCCGTCAACCTTGATTTCATCCGGACCATATTTCTTGAACATGACTTTGTCGCCGACTTTGACGCTCATCGGGGCGCGAGAGCCATTATTAAGCATTTTCCCTTGGCCAATCGCCAGGACTTCGCCCTTTTCCGGCTTTTCC
>Ga0172379_10012358_pt1 | contig 10013 bp, 17 predicted proteins | sample GrowelOW334metaG_FD_119756 | JGI IMG/M metagenome (GOLD analysis project Ga0172379, IMG submission 119756) | Groundwater microbial communities from an aquifer near a municipal landfill in Southern Ontario, Canada - Groundwater well OW334 metaG | ecosystem: Environmental > Aquatic > Deep...
ACCAGGCTTTAAAAGAAACTGCGCCAAAGGAAGGTGAATGAAACTCGGAACTGAGGACCGTCCTCCGAACTACCGCGGTGGAAATTGGGGTCTGATCCCAATTTTGTTAAAAAATTGTGGTGTAGTTTCCTCTGTAGGTCGACCTCTGGAATAAAAAAAGAAATAGCCCCGAAGGGCTATTGGTAAGGTGGGTGCGCCGAAGTCTAGGCGACGACTCTCTCTGGGATGGGCAGAGGCCGATAGAAGATAAGCTCGCCACGATGAATCCCGAGAGTCAGGTGGTTGTCGAAGAATCTCGAGGCCCGCTTCTCATCGATGGTGAACTCCAGGACGTGCACAATGTCGTCCTTGTCGCCGTTCACGCGTTGATATCGGTCGCACTTACCGTAGTCTTTCGTGAGTGCGGCGATGATGTCGTCGGCATGACGACGGTCCACCCTTACTCGCGCGACAATCTGTGTATTTACAGGCACTAGGAACTCCTTTGTTTGCCGAGAACGAATATACACTACTTTCCCTTGTAGACAAAAATTTCTAAAGGAGTACCCTCTTGGGTAGGTAGTGGCACAGGAGGGTGGTTATGGACAAGCTTCTAATCAACTGCTCCAAGATAGAGGACGGGGCGGCCTTTTCTGCAAGTTGCGCTCGGCTTGGGATCGAGAAAATCTCCAGTCTGGTTGGGGATTTCGCCATATTGAAACTCCCTGATAAATATAAAAAAACCAAAGATCCTGAGTGGACGAGTACGTTATACGAACCCTCTCGATTTTCACAGACGTCTATCGCTGCCAGTAATGGCAGCGATTTCCTTTTATCTATTCATCTGCCACGTGTCGATGAAATCGAAGTGGTGGATAAACCCAACAATATTTAATGTTAGATTGTCGTGGATGAAATACGCGACACCGACCTCCATCGCGATGGCGAGGAAGAGAATAACTTTCCATGGAAGTTTCCAGGCAAGAATAAAGCCAATGCTCATTGAAACTGTATCCATCAGCGAGTTTAGAATGCTGTCACCAACATATCCTTTGGCGAGTGCCTGCTGACGATATGCTTCAATAACCATCGGAGTGTTTTCAGCAATTTCCCATGCGCCCTCAAGTCCAACTGCAATAGCGAGTCTCCACCATACAGACATTCGAGGGAATGCCCATTTCAAAACCATATAGAAGATAAACCCGTGGATTATATGGGAGAAGGTGTACCAGTCGAAAATCTGCTGCGACATTTGGTCTGACATAATGTCACGAACATACAGGACGATATACCCGCAGGCGCATATAAATGGCTGCCCAAAGTAGTAGAGAGCTGCGGCCTGTGCTGCAAAGAGGAGGGCAATAACCCCAAGAGGTTTTTTAAGGAATCTATGCATGTAGACTATTCTCCCATATAAAAAGAAAGGCTCCCGGGTTAGGGGAGCCTTGAGAACTAGAACCGGCTGACATTGAAGTTCGACTTCGCAAGAGGAAGGACTAGCGCGTAGACCTCGGTAATCCATCCATCGAGATCCCCGTCGGCGCTGTAGAAGATCTCGGTCTTACCCGGAATCTTTTTATTATCGGTACAGATAGGGTCCACGTTAAGGGTTTCCCGCACTGCACGTTCGACCGCCTCGGCAAACTCTGTCGGGACGGTGACCTTTACGCCACTGTTTTTCATACGTCCTCCTTGGAACCGAATCTCCGACACTGTACACACTACAAATTATTTATGCAATTCATGTAATAATCACGGCCCTCATGCGTTATATATAGTATGAGAAGGAAAGTGGAGGAAAATTTTGGGGCACTGGGGGCAACAACCGTCGCGCTCATTTTTGTACTTGTGTACTCGTTTTGGGGGATGACTATTTTGCATAACGAACAGGTAAACCGTGCAGCGGTAGGTCAGCAGCAGAATCTCGCAGTTAAATAAAAGAGAAGGAGCCTCATAAAGAGGCTCCTGGGTCGGTGTCGGGCACCATGGTCTTCTGGGTGAGAAACGTGGCCTTGCCTCCACGATTCTGCAAGGTTCGATGGATTCTCTGGAATTCTCCAGCATCCTTGTCTTCGATGGTGAATTCGAGATACTCCACTGTCGGATGTCTCGCGCTACTGAGCCGGTCGTAGTTGGGGAACCTCTCTTTAAAGGTATCCAAAACAGCCTCGCTGAGTTGTGGGCGCTGAACGCATATACGAACGAGCATTAGATAGTCCTTCCTATTCTGTCTGAAACAAGTATACAACACTATTTAATACTACGCAAGCCCTACCGTAGAAAAGCCATACGGTGCAGCTTTTTTCTGCTGTACAATAGGATACGTGGAAACTAGTTTTTTGAATCCAAGCGAAGCTCTAGGACACCTTCGTTTGCATGAGGGTATGAAGGTTGCTGATCTAGGCGCTGGTTCTGGCTTCTTTACTCGAGCAGCAGCCCGCATTGTTGGCGAGACTGGTGTTGTCTGGGCCGTCGATGTTCATCGCGATCTTCTCCCACGCCTCAAAAATCTTGCACATGCAGAAGGCCTCAATAACGTTGAGGTTATTCATGGGGATATAGAACACATGGGAGGCAGCCATCTTCCTGCAGAACAATTTGATGCATGTATTTTGGCAAATATTTTGTTTGCCGCACACAACAAGCATGCAGCTATAGCGGAGGTAAAACGTATTCTTAAAAATGGAGGCAGAGCGCTGGTTATAGACTGGTCTGCATCCTTTAGCGGCATGGGTCCACACAAGGACCATGTCGTAACTGCGCGCACTGCGCGGGGGATGTTTGAAGAAGCTGGTCTTGTGTGGGTAGATGATGTACCTGCCGGCGCATACCATTGGGGATTTGTCGTTCGCAAAAAAGCCACGCAGGCTGCAGAATAACCTATATGAAGATGACTACGTTCCAAATAGTGTTCACAGCAATCTTTGTTGTGTTCATTGTGCTTGGCGTACTCTCTTTCTCCCTCTACTCATCAAAGAATAGTAATATCGGAGCAATCGTTATCTGGGGTACAGAGGACTCAGGAAAAATGTCCCAGCTCCTTACGAACTTGAACCAGCAAGACAGATCGTTCCAAGGAGTTCAGTATATCCAGAAGAATGCAAACACATATGAAACTGAAGTCATCAACGCGATGGCAAGCGGTGCTAGTCCAGACATTATCCTTATCTCTCAAGACCAGATAGGGAAATTCTCGGATAAGGTTCTTACTATTCCATATAACGTAATGCCTCAAAGCACATTTCTTTCTTCGTATGTAGATGAAAGCAGACTTTTTTTGACCTCACAGGGCACGGTGGCCTTTCCTTTTCTAATCGATCCAATTGTCATGTATTGGAATCGCGATATATTCCAGACCGCTGGTATTGCACAACCACCCCAGTATTGGAATGATCTTGTAACTGGTGCTCAGAAACTCACGGTGCTTGATGCATCTAAGAATATAAAACGAAGTGCAGTTGCGCTTGGTGGATGGGACAACGTTGACCATGCAAAAGAAATCCTCTCCATGTTGTTTATGCAGGCAGGGGATATGCTTGTGGTGCGCGATACAACCACCGACCTGTTTAAAAGCGTATTCGGAGCTAATATCCAAGGAGCAACTGAGAATCCTGCATCATCTGCACTGCAGTTCTATACAGAGTTCGCTAATCCTTCTAAAACAGACTATTCCTGGAATCGTGCTATGCCAGCATCCCAGCAAGCCTTTACCTCTGGTGACCTCGCGATTTACTTTGGATATGCGAGCGAATATGAAGCTATAAGCAACAAAAATCCAAACCTTCGATTTGGGGTTGCGACAGTGCCACAAATTCAGGGTAACAGTGCATACATGACATATGGCAAACTTACAGGTCTTGCTATTCCACGTGCATCAGCAAACCAACAAAGCGCCTTGGTTGTCGCTCAGAACATAACCAACCAAGCGGGGATCACCACCGTCTTCCAAACATTTGGGGGCGCTCCTGTGCGACTGGATCTTTCAGTAGATACATCGAATAACGCTGTATATTCCGTCTTCTATCAGTCAGCACTTATCTCACGAGGCTGGCTAGATCCAAACACTGCTGCAACCGATGATATATTTAAAACAATGATAAGTGATGTGATAAGTAATAAATCGCAGGCAGGCACTGCTGTTACAGAAGCAGCCCAGACTATGCGCACTCTCGCTCCAGGAATCGCACAATGAAAAAAATTAATTCTATATATATAGCAGTAGTGTTGTTTGCGGCACCAATGGTTGCGGGGGCACAAAGCAATTTTGGTAATTCTCAAGGTTCCAATTTTGGAAATTATGTTGGATTCCAGAATCCTCTTAGTGCAAACTCCATCTGCCAGGCACTCACGCTCTTCCTAGACGCGGTCTCTGCTATAGGTGGCCCTATCGCAGTTCTGTTTTTAGTATACGCAGGCTTTCGTATGGTGTGGGCACGTGGCAATACAAAAGAACTTGATAAGGCAAAAACCACTCTTTGGTACACCATTATCGGCATCGGCATCTTTATGGCCGCCTGGGTGCTTGGACAGGTTGTCGCCAATACGCTCGGTGCACTTGGGGCAGGTGCTGGAAATGCGAATCCTACTATCGGACAATGCCGCTAAAAAAATACTACATACGCTACATGGGACTTCTACTAGGCGCAACCGCTCCGCTTTCTGCCTTTGCCCAATCTGGGTCCGCACCTAAAATCCGCCTCACAAATCCAAGTTCAGGCCTTACCTTGAAGAGCCTCGTAACCATGTTTGTAGAGTTATTGAATAACCTCACATATGTTTTCACGTTTGTTGCTATAGCGGCCTTCTTTTGGGGGCTTATTGTCTACATCTATCACGCAGGTGATGTAAAAGGCCGTAAAAAAGGTCGCGACACAATCGTCTGGGGTCTGATTGGGCTTTTTATTATCCTCTCACTCACCGGCATACTGCAGATTCTTAAAGGATTTCTACCTCTGTAGTCTGAGGCTATCCACACACGCTCCTTGTGAGAAGGGGAGCGCTTGTTACACTTAAGGGCGTAACAGTATTAATATCCTATGAAGAAACTATCCATTGCTAGTTCGGCACTTTTGCTTTTAACACCGTTCATCGCTTCAGCACAGGCCCTTTTGCCTTTGCAAAACTTACTCCTTGGCTTTGGTAACCTCGTTCGCATCCTTATTCCAATTTTGGTTACGCTCGCTATCGTCGTATTCTTCTGGGGTTTGGTTAAGTATATCTGGAGTCAAGGTAAGGATCATGCAGCAGGCGCTCGAATGATGTTTGCAGGTCTTGCTTCTCTTTTTATCATGATTACTCTCTACGGCGTGCTTTACTTCGGTGGCCAAATCCTCGGCATCCCTTACTTCAACACCAACGTACCGCTTCAGGCTCCTCGCATACAAGGATAGTCTTGTCCTTGGCTACATATGGGAAAACTTGTAGCTACATTCAATGAAATCATCATAAACCCGCTGCTGATATTACTATTCGCAGCGGGTTTAGCAGTGTTTGTCTTCGGTATTGCAGAGTTTTTCTTTAAATTCAATGTCCGAGGCGACGAGCATGCAAAAGAGGATGGTAAGAACCATATGCTCTGGGGATTAGTAGGAATGTTTGTGATGGCCTCCGCCTTGGGTATTATCGCGGTTATACAAAATACAATTAACGCGCTCTAAGAAAGATAAAATTAAAAGGCGACTGATTGATCAGTCGCCTTTTTGCATCCCGAAGGATGTCAGTGTGCCTCCCAGCATTCCTCAGCGCGAGCATTGTGCCACGTGTCGTGGTAGGCGCGGCAGTTGAATATCTGCGGAACGCCGTTGACTCCGGGCCAGGTTTTAACGTAGACGCCGGTCAAATAATGCTTCAGCTGGTGTGCTGGAATCTGTGGCCTCTGTTGGGCCGCAGGGGCATTCCACGATCCGATGCCCATGGTGATGGTGCCGCTCGTCGTGGTGCCATCTGGCGTGTACTGGGCTTGCTGGGCGCCTGCGGTGCTGGTCATCGCGAGGACTGCGGCTGTGAGAAAGATCTTCCTAAACATCGTCCACTCCCGTGAGCTGGTTGAATTGGATGGTGCAATTATACCATGTCTAGACCCTATGTCAATAGAGTCAAAAATGAGCAAAAAAGCTTTATACACAAAAGAAAAACGGCAGACCCCGAGGGGTCTGCCGTTTGATTTTAGTTGGTCGTGCCGTGATTTGCACCACTGCGCGGCCGAAGAACATAGTTAGCTTTGAAAGGTTTATTGCCCCAGATGCGTTCCACATCTCGAGGTGCTGTGTCAGGGTTGATCGGTAGGGCTCCAGGGCAGTCTTTGCCGAAGGGTCCATGCCGTCTTGTACTGTTGGCCGCCTGCACGTAGTAGCAGATGCCTTCGTCCTCGGGCTGCAGAAAGTTTGCGATGAAACATTTGCCGCCCGGGTTGATGATCGATAACTCGTCGGGTTCTGTACCGAACTGACGGCCGTTATGAGCGACATTGAGGCATTGAGCGCCACCTGCCGCATCAGCTGCTGCTTTCTCGGCAGCTAGCTTAGCTTGTGCTATCTGCCGTTGCCTTTCGGCTTCGGCTTGTGCCTGCTTCCGAGCTTCCTCGGCAGCTTTTGCGTCTGCAGCCTTTTGTTGGGCAGCAACACATCTGTGGTCTTGAGGATCGCAGATTGGGTCGGGGTGAAACCAGATTATGGATAACACCGCGGCCCATACCGCCACCCAGATTATCGCTATCCTTTTCCAACGGAACACCATCAGAATGACTGTAATCGTGATGATTGCAGTCACAAGATAGAATGGATGCGATACTGTGTTGAGTAAAGTTTGGAACGATGGCCCAAACCACACCGTTTGCGCTGCTGGCACATTGGCCGGCGGTGCTATGGGAGTGGCGGATCTGCCGATGTATTGCGCAAGCGTGCCCAATACAATGGCAAACAGCAATAGGATTAGAACAACCGAAGGTCCTCTTCTCATCACTACCCTCCAATTCTTCGGCCGACAGCGTCAACAAAACGTGAGCCGACGTCCTTGAGGGATTCTCCAACATCGACATTGAAACGCCGATCATCGACCTGCGCTCCTGTTGCTCCGTTTGCAACCAAATCCACAGCTGCGGCACGGTTTGTATCGACTCCGGAGGCCTTATAGGCCCGGAGTCGTCGTACGCGCGCGGCGGCGTCGGTGGCTCGTGAAGTGGCAAGGGCACGTTGTACTGTTACTTGCCCCCAACCTTTCTCAACTTCGGAGTTTTCGATGTCCGTCAGATTTACAGTGACGCTTACGCAACGGACACCTAGAGGTTTGATGCGTTCAGCGAGTTTTTCAAGTATCTCTTTATAGATGATCTTGCCAAGCTGATCGTTTTCCGTCGCGAGGAACTCTTCAGCACTCATACCTTCAGCAGCATCACGCGCAGTTTCATGCGCGAGACTTGTAAGGACCTCTATCGGATTCCCGACGGCATTGAATTCGCCTGGATTGATGATGGCGAATTGGGCAAGACCGTCAAGTACTCCTTTTATAGCCCCCTGTTTTCCATCCGCAGAGTTCTTTGTCCAGACCTGCATGTTTTCAAACTTGATAGAGATTTCTCTCACATCTTGTTTGATGGAAATCTGGTATAAGGGCCAGCCAAACAGAAGCCAGTAACGGCCAGGTCTGAGACCTTTGCCGTCGGGGCCTGTCGGGATGATTCTTTCCAGAAATGTCACCATACCTATCTCAAAGGTCGTCACCTTGTTCTGCAACAGGCGAGTCGACCAGAAGAGGTACTTCACTGACCCAATCGCAAAAGCGAGCAAAAATTGCACGCTCAGCGGCGGGTGGGAACTCATCGTGAACATCAACAGGATGATCACAATGTAGCCAAGCAGGAAGTCTACGATGGCACCGAGGATGAGATTTGCCTCGGTCGGGAGCTCTAGCAGACTTACAGCTGCTAAAAGCTGGTTCCAGTCGCCGGGGGCGTCTGGGGTGTCTGTTCCGCCTGTTACTCCAACGGGTGGAGCAGACGCAGGATTTTGAGGTCGGGTCCGCGAAAGGCGGCCCCGAATCCACATCCACGCATTCATGCCGAGCGGACTGACCCAGTTGAGAGTCTGTCGCATTCTGCGGCTGATGCCAGCCCTGCCTCTATAGAGGAAAAGGCCGACAACGACGAAAGCGCTCAGACTAAGAGTCGAAATGACGATTGAAATCAGGTTGTTCATAATGAACGTCCAGATTGTGTTGATGTCGAACATAACATTTCCTTTCTTTCAAGGTTCTACGGCGAGATGCCGCGGTGAATGTCTTCCCTAACAGGCGGATGCCTGGTTTGGTATTCCTTAGTATTATACTACAACAAAACACACCTTGTCAAGCTAAACAAGGTTGCAAAATAAGGCTAAAAACAGATTTTACTTTGTGCTGGGAAGAGGACTTGAACCTCCATGGATTGCTCCACCAGTTCCTAAGACTGGCGCGTATACCAATTCCGCCATCCCAGCATGTCTGTGTTTAAACAGGTGCGCCCACGAGGGCTCGAACCTCGGACCATCTCCTTAAGAGGGAGTTGCTCTACCAACTGAGCTATGGGCGCAAATGAGACGAACAGCAAAAGAATATCACATTTTTGTGTTTAAAAAAGCCTCCCTCGGGCAAATCTAAATAATGCAGGCGGATAGGCGACATAGCGCAGTCCAAATTTTGATTTGAATTGCGAGAATCCTTTCCAGTCATGAGGATCGCCTTTTTGCCAAAATCGTCCAAAGTGGAGGAACTTTGTATTGTTTGTTAAGCCTCGTGCATGCCATGCGTCCATAAGTCCAACCATGGCAGGAACTTTTTCATACTCTGGTTTTATAAACCCGCAGAGATAATGGGAGCCTTTGTGGGTTGGGGAATCAACAATAGCCATCGCTGCAGCGATATCTCCGGTGGGCAAGTGCCGAGCTGCAAGAAAATCTATATGCGCTCCGGTGTTGTGTTTACGCTCCACTATCTCGGCATACAGTTTTTTTATATACGACTTAATGTTGCTTGCGCTGTAATGTTTTAGAAATTCATCCATACCAACACGCTCTATCGCATATTCTTTGCCAGCAAACTCATCGTGCCATTTGCGTCTGTATCTGCGTGCAGACTCTGACCACGAGGTCCAATAGTCATTTTTTTCAAGAGTAGCAAAGCCTTCAAGCTGCGGAGGCTTTTGTTTGAGTTTGCGCCAGCCCTTTGGCGCATCGTCTCGGAAAACGCGCTGCCAGATGATCATACGGTTAGCAGAAATACCCTCAGGGTCTGAATCTGCTTCTACCGGTTCTTTATCAGAAATATATTCTTCAACCACTATGGGCCAGAAGCGTCGGTACATTCCTATGGGGTCTTTGCCAACGAGTCTTGGTGCCAGGAAGGCGGGGACATCGGTTGCAAGATTATATTCAGGCCATTGATAGTGGGGAACATACCCCTCTGGTGCCTCTTTTAATATCTCGCCGTACATATTGGTGCCGGGGATGGGACTCGAACCCATAAGAGCGTTAGCTCACGACATTTTAAGTGTCGCGCGTATACCGATTCCGCCACCCCGGCGCTTCATATTTCTACCACGATGAGTGGGTTGAAGGCTATGGCAGTTTGGGCACAGGATGCGGAGGTTTTTGAGCCTGTTGTCGTTCCTGTCCCCATTTATATGATCAAGCTCAAGAGGTATTCTTCCGTCCGCAGACTTTTGGGCCCAACCGCATACTTCACACGCAGGTGTTTTTAAGCCTTCTTTGAATAGACGTCTCTTTAACTTATAACTCTGAAAAGAGCCGTTTTTAATCAAAAGCTCCTTCAGTGCAATCGGGGGAACAGTAGGTGTCTTTTTTCCAATCCTCCATCCCATTCCAGTAAAATGAGAAGTATCTAGTGAGTGTTCCCGTATATATTTTTTGACTTGTTCGTAATTCCCGCCGGCAGGGATTAATCCCAGAGCGTGGATCAATTGACGGAGACTGGTTGAATGTCGCACAGCGCTAACTAGTTGCTGTTTTGTCCATCGTCTTTTTCTCATAACTGTATACGTTGCA
>Ga0172379_10012359_pt1 | contig 10013 bp, 8 predicted proteins | sample GrowelOW334metaG_FD_119756 | JGI IMG/M metagenome (GOLD analysis project Ga0172379, IMG submission 119756) | Groundwater microbial communities from an aquifer near a municipal landfill in Southern Ontario, Canada - Groundwater well OW334 metaG | ecosystem: Environmental > Aquatic > Deep...
GTGGGGATTGGGGGCTGCAATTCGCCCCCATGAACGCGGAATTGGTAGTAATCGCGAATCAGCTACGTCGCGGTGAATACGTTCTCGGGTCTTGTACACACCGCCCGTCAAGTCAATAAAGTTGGAAATACCTTAAAGCCGATTGTATCGGCTCAAGGTAGAGCCAGCGATAGGGACTAAGTCGTAACAAGGTATCCGTACTGGAAGGTGCGGATGGATCACCTCCTTTCTAAGGAGTGTGAATATAACACACCCAGTTTTTAATGTCGCCGTTTTGACTTTCCTAGATTGATAGGCAAATAAAACGGGGCAAAACGCTTCCGGCCATATCTTGGATTCAAATAATTAACTTTTAACCGATCTTTAGGCTTTTTGAAGTCAAACAGAAAATCCCCTTTTATAGGGGATTTTTTGTGGAGAAATCGTTCGAAGATTTTGTGTTGCGAGAGAGCTGGGCGGTGATTTGTTGATTAGTTTTTGGTTGTTAATTTATATATTGCGGCAAGGAGGAACCTCGACATTTCATGAGGTCCCTCCTCAAAACAACTTCCTAACTTCTACGGGCATTCGAGGATGAATCAGCCAGTGAAGTGGAAGTCTGTGGTGTCCACGTGACTGACATCAGCGTCGGGATCAACCAAACGACAACCATCGGAGATGACAACCTTCTTATACCCTTTTTCCTTAGGTTGGAACAACATTTGTGGCCTCCTTATTGATTTTGCTTAGGATTTCAGGGCTTTAATGAGGTCATACGGCCCCACACAAATCGGGAAATTCTCCAATTTTAGTCGTGTGGGGCCACAAACGAACTAACTGCAGAATTTGCCGCATTTATCACCGCCAGTCGCTGGACCTACTGCCAGCAGTTTATTCCACCAAAAAAGATTGTTACCAAACCCAAGACTAACACGTCTTTTGATGAGGGTAGGTAATCTCCAATTTAGAGCAGGTGGATTGTTATTCGTTTGTTTCCCCCGGAACCCTCTAGCCTTTTCCATAATGAGCCTGATTCATGGTCATCTGAGGGCTACGACGTAGGAAATTTTTAACTTTCACCTCCTTTCCAACTCTCTCGCTTTTAAAGGACAAATCGCTGATTTTTTCAGCAATTATTAATCCGATATTAGGGCCAAGGTGGGGTAAAGTCAATAATTTTTGCCAAAAAAAATACCGCCATATGATGTGCGGTAGAAAGAAGACTTACGGGTACTGCATGGTGTTTGTGAACGAATTCACAAATGATACCATGCAGTACCTAAACCAGAATCAGAAGAAAACATCCTCAAAAACCTACTAGACACGAATGTCTAATATTTTTCGGCTTCGCAATGAAGCTAGGTTCTATCAGAACTTCTGATCTGAGTTGAATGGCAATTACGGCGCGACGTTCAGGTCAAACCACCCTTGGATTATTGTGACGATTCCTCGCCACATTGTTTTCCAGGGGAGGACAATCTTCTGCCAAATTGACAGTGGCTTAATTGTCGCGGTTGGGGCAGGTGTCGGTTGGATGGAGCTGTTATCGATAGTGACGGTGTTATTGTCACCACAAATAACGATACTTGAATCATCGACATCGCTGATCGTGCAGCTACTGCCGCTGGTTGTGGTCGTCCAACTGAACGGGACTACGGGCTGGGGTGTCGAAACCGGAACGATTGGTGTTGGCGTGGCCGTGGTAGTTGCTAGGGCGGCAGCGACCTTGATAATCTCTGCGTGCCAGCAAAACGTTCCGTCGGGATTGAACACCCTTTGGGTCAGTTGAAAATCCCCTGATCCCAGATAGGTGTGTGTGACACTCTCTCCAATTTCCCCAAGCGTGTTGTCACCGAAGTCCCAGAATATAGATGCACCTACGGTACCAGTGTTGGTAACCGTTACAGTTAATGGCGCAGACCCCTGGAGAGGAGTCACATCAAACCCACAAACAGGTGCACCCAAAATCGGTGTCGGAGTGGGGCAGTCAGTGTCCTCACAAGCAGGGCATTCATCTCCACAAGCCAGAGCATTTTTGCTCGGCTGTGCGGAAAAGGCAAAAGTCCCCAGGACCATTACGACAAGTAAAGCGAATCGTACAACATTCTTCTTCATTTCTTCCTCCAATTGGATTGAAAATAAAGGATACGCAGCCAACATTGGCCGAGCAGGCTTTTCATAACCGCCTACTTTGGTTTATGTTTTTCCCTCTCATTGATGAGGGTAGACGTGGGGACAAGTGTCTATATGCTTTAGAGAACATTTTAAGCTTGCCCCCACATTTTCCCTCACCAATGTATTGCCATTCAAATTTTAATGTGCCAAAAACCAAAAAAGCCGCGCTTTAGAGCGTGGCTTAGGTTCAATAACACTATATTAGCCTCTAAAGCATGCCTGTTTTCAGGCTGGGGAATACTATCATATTATAGGGCATTTGTCAATACTATCGGTCAGCAATTTAAGTATTTGGAGTTTGGGTACTTTTTATCAATCTCTCGTTTTTATATTAATGATTAACGGTGGATTTCAGTGAGGAAGATAAGGGGATCAATTAGAGCTTGGTTTATTAAATCCTCATCCCAAGTCTCAGGATAAAGACCCATATTTCCCCGACCCTCGCTCATTACAAATCTCTGCCAAGCCTTTTCCCTCCAGATTTGGAGGTGTAAATGTTTATTTATCCAACCTCCGGAATTTCCCAAGGTGCCAATGACTTGGCCTTTCTCCAAATAATCTCCTTCTTTGAGGGTATCAGTCAAGGCTTTTTCTAAATGAGCGTAAATTGCATAAAAATATTTATCGCTATCAAAATATTTAATTACAACAATGTTGCCTAAAGACGGACCGTCGCCTTCTCTTATTGTGGCTGAACCCAAAAATTGTCCATCGCAAATGCTAACAATGGGGATATTATCACCATTCACGTCTGCTGGTGGGGCAAGATCAATTCCAAGATGTCTGATACTATGCCCGTTTTTTTCTATTGGAGTTCCGTTAAATAGCACCAATTCGTTAAACCTTGATGTTATGACAGCCTCTTCAAATGGTAGTGTGCAATCTCTAGCAATAGGAAACTCAAAAGCTTTGGGTTCGGGAGGAAGTGGGGTAATATCCAGTTTTGGGATCCCCAGCGATTCATTGGATACTGATTCCGCTATTGGGGTCGGAAGGAAAGTTGAGACACTTTTTGGTTCACCACCTACCCTTATCGGTATGGAATCCGGAGTGTATGAAGTAAGTCCCATGAGGCCAGTGACAAGAATTATTCTAAGAGGTATTTCCTTTTTCATTTATTTTCCGATAACAATTGCGTAGCGTGACCATTCATAATAGCCTTGAGGGCCAGTGTCGAGGGAATCTTCTTCCGGAGAATGCCAACCACAAAAAATTACTACAATTTGGGGCTTACCGTCGCTGGCAAATTTAGCAACAGACGGGTCAATTCCGGCTAGGGTTGCCATGATGTCCTCGTTCGTTAATTGTTCAACTTGACCGGTGGGCGTACCTACACAATCTCCTGCTTCATCTAAACTCATTCCTTCTGGTATATGTGACTGACTGGCGCCAATATTGGGGCAGACATCTACGAACGGTCCGAGTTTATCTGGTGGAACTCTAACTACAGCAAGAATTTTCAAATCGGTTGCCGTATTTTCACTTTGTGTTATTTCTACACTTGCCCCCACCAGACTATCCATATTGTGCCGGATTAGATCAAGTGGCAACCTTATATCCGGATTATATCCTCCAGAATCTTCTAACCAATGTCTTAGGTCCTCAGTTTCTAGTTTAATATATTTAATATCCCCATCAGGTTTGGGTTCATGAAACCACCCTGAATGAGCGAAGAGAAACACATCTTCGGAATTACTTCTGGGCTGATACGCACAGCCAAAATGTTCTCCTGGTGTAAATTCCGAACTATAAGGATCAACTGTTTCGCAAACGACTGGAGTTGAATTTACATTAAAAACTGTTCCGGTGGGTAGGCTTATTTGAATATCAACTGGGTGCGACGAGTTGGCAAAATCTATGCCGAATAATCGGTATGGGATTCTTGTCTCAACCGTGGGGGTTAAAATAGGTGTTTCTGTTGGAAAAGGTGTTTCCGTCGGCACGAAAGTTTCCATAATAGGAGTGGGGCTAAAAGTGGGAGAATCGGGAGTCTTTGTTGGACTAGCCGACCTGGCGCAACTTGTTAAAAGGATTGCGTCCAAAGCTAAATTAATGAATCGCAGTTGTGATCTTTCCATATGTCTATAAAAAAATGGTTAATAATTAAATGTTGATTTCTAGGTTAGGATGAGAAACTACCCGGGAAGCACAAAGAATTATGAATCAAAGAACGATTCTCTTTGTGCTACCCGGTCTAAAACGGAAGAAATTACTTTGGCCAATCGGGCTGGGTTGGGTTAGGGAGGCCCACCTTCTCCACCGGTAATCGGAGGGGGGATGGGGGTAGTTGTCGGCCCAGGCGGTGGTGGAGGGGGTGTAGGCAGACATACGCCCGGATTTTCCGGATGATCGGGGTTGTCTGGCCATATCCACACATTCGCATCATTGATGCAGTAAACAGTGGCTGTTTCTGTGACGGGCTCGGTTTTCGTGTCGCAGACGCCGAATGGATCGTTCAGATCATATTTGACAAAAGTCTGAACCTTGGTCCGGGTGTGGTTTACGTCATCGTATACCCAGTCGGTTTCGCTGACAAAAGTCCATTCGCCAACCGAACTACATTCCGATGGGGGAGGTGTGGACGGGCAGTCTGCCGCTGTAGGTTCTGGGTCCATTGGGACAACTCCCAAGACGTAGGAAGGTCCTTGTTCATCATTGAACCAGCTACCGACCCCGGCATAATCCTTGATCGCATTAATGCTTACTTCGATTGGGTTTTGCCCTGTTTGGAGTACCTCACTGCCAGGATCGCCTACATACTTGCAGACGTAGACCTTTCCCTGGTCATCGGCGAGGACGGATCCGACCATCGTCAAGACGATCGCAAGAACGATCGTCAGTGTGATGAAGGTCTTTTTCATGGCTTTCTCCTTTTTTCTGATATCAGATAGAGCTTGAGCAAAGAAAAAATAGACCTTTCTCGATAGACACTCCTTTCTCCCTGAACGGGAATTTTTAGACACCGAATGTGTCCAAATTTTTCCCGTTCAAGAACTCTCCTTTTTCATTTCTTCCGTTAAGTTAAAGAGCTCTAAATACCATTTCCACGCAAGCAAAAAGCGTGTTGGTAGTCTTGAGAAGCATTGTATTCATTTTTCCCTGGAAGTCAATTACTATCGGCCTTGATTTTGCCCTGGCTGATTTGGAAAATGCCTACGGGGAGGCCCGCCTCTGCCAAAGTTTCGTTGAGGCGAGGGTTGGTTGGTAGCAGGGTAGGAAGGGGTTTGACTACCAAAATTATTGGTTCTTGATTCTTCCTTGTTAATTATCTTGGTCCAATGTTCCCTACTTGCCTGGATTACTTTTTCTCTATTTTCATTATTCGAAATTGGCAGAGGAAGTGTGGTTGCCACAAAGGGACGGGTTACTTGGGAATCAATAGTCATTTTAGCGGCAATCTGGAAACGTCCAAGATTAACAAGATCATTTTGGGTGAAAACCTCCGCAAATTCTTTAAAAAGTATTTCGGCATCAGATGCTCCAACTGCAAATGTCATAACGGTTCCGGCGTTACCCAAGATTGCCTGGGTAACTTCTTCCGGAATTTGGGCCATATATTGATTTGCAAGCATGATGTCGAGTCTATATTTTCTGGCTTCGGACATAATTTTAATAAACGATCCCGTGGCAAAGTTTTGGAACTCATCGACATACAAATAAAAATCCCGCCTTTGCTCTTCCGGTACCTCAACTCTATGCATCGCGGCAAGTTGGAACTTGGTAATAAGCATCGCACCCAAAAGGGCGGCGTTATCCTCTCCAAGGCGTCCTTGTGACATATTGGCAATCAGAATTTTGCCATTATTCATGACATCATCGAGCTTAATCGAACTTTTGGGATGCCCTATGACGGTTCTGATCAAAGGAGAAGTTACGAACTGCCCAACTTTATTAAGAATGGGGGAGATGGCTTCCTGCTGAAGCCTGTCTGGCATTTTATCAAACTCATCCCTCCAGAATTGTTTCATTGTTTCATCCTGAATAGTTTCCTCTATTCTTTGCCTGAAGAGTTTATTGGTAAGAAGAAGGGGAACATCCTTTAGGGTAGAGTTGGGTACCTGGGCCAAGGTAAAAAGGGAATTTCGCAAGATATATTCAAGTCTTGGCCCCCAGGAAAACCCAAAGATTTTGTTAAAAATGGAAACAATTCCAGATACAACTAGCTCCGCCTCTTCTTTATTGGTTACCTCAAGAGGGTTAATGGCAATGGGGTAATCGGTATCGGCTGGGTTGAAATAAATTACATCATTAATTCTTCGCTTTGGGATGTAATCAAGAATTATTTCGGATAGGTCCCCATGAGGATCAATTATCGCCATGCCGCGATCCTTTTTAATATCGTCGATTGCCATATTGGCAATCAAAGTTGATTTACCGGTTCCGGTTTTTCCTATTGCCCAAATGTGCCTACGTCTATCAACATCCTTAATCCCGAATATGGTTTCCCGGTTTTTAAAAACTGTCCTACCAAAAAAGTTAATATGAAGTTTGTCTTCGTCGGTTGCTGTAATGGCATTGGGAAGATTTTCGGGTGGCTCCGAAAGAACTTTTGTTCCCCAGGCAATTCCTGTTGTTTTAATTTTATCGCTAGGTAGGTGCCACAGGGTGGCAAGCTCAAGGATATTAAGAACACTACCACCGGTTACCTTCCGCCCAAGTGCGTCCTTGGTGGTGTCTTTTCTATTGAAGATTCCAGGTTTAACAGACCCAAAATGATTGCCATCAGCTCTTGTATAAACTCCAAATGCGCTTATAAGTTCTGTAAGGGATTTATTCGTGTCCGATATAAGGCGTATAGAAGTCTTGAAACCTGGGTAAGAAATTTTCTCAGTAATAATCATTTTGTCCGCTCTTGGGGAGTAACTTCCATCCTCGTTTTTGGTACCGTGGTCAGCATATGAAGCGCCCTTACCCTGCCATCCAGTCCCTGCAGACTCTAGAGCTATTTGAATTACAATAAGCTCTGTCGGCTCAGCTTTTGAAAGCACTGAAAGAACGGAGCTTAGTGGGTCGACATCTGTGAACTTGTCGTATGTCCCGACTGGATAGTAATTTCCTTTACTTAGGTTTAATTCCTTAATAACTAAGGGAATCCCAGCTAATGGATCTGTGATCTTTTCCATGACAACCAAGGGGTAGTTGCTTTGGAGTTGAGCCTGGACAAAAGGAACCAAAGAAGGATCACAGGTAATCATAAACCTTATCTGCTGATTGATTGCGGCGATTTCAAGAGCAAGGGGAAGGGGACGGGTGCCGAAAAGTTTTTGCAACGTTGAAACGGAATTAATTTGAGTTAAGGCAGACAAGAAGGTTTTCGCGGCTTCGGGGGTAACTTCGATATTGCGCGGCAGCTTCAGAAAAAGTGTGGTCAGGGAACTTTCCATAGGACTAACCTTTATTATATAAGGAATATCTATTTTTTGCTCAGGAATAACTTGGAGACCTTAACCCTTTTTATCATCACCTTCATCGTCAGTGGGGATTGGTTCGATAGGCACGTTTACGGCCGGGGAGCCAGGAGCACCTGGGTCAACAATTTCATAGTGAGTTATATGTTCTCCGTCAGTAGTCGAACCATATTCATGGCCTTCCTCAAATGGCGGATATTTCTTTTGCTCACCGTCCTTGTCTTGTGTATATATTTGAGTAAACATTAAATTGTAAAAGGGTGGGTGCGCATGGGATCGAACCATGGACCTCGTTCTTATCAGGAACGCGCTCTACCACTGAGCCACGCACCCCCACAAATCCTGCGATATTTTAACATGAGGGCGTATTTAGTTCCACCAGCTTTCAAATGGGGTCTTGACGCTCCATCTGATCCAGGATATAATGCCTTTACGTTTTGAGCTCGGAAGACTTAATGGAAACCTTAAAGAAATTTTTCAAAAAAATCTTAGCGGCCTTGCGTGGCTGAATTTTAAGGGTAATTAAGGATCAAACCGACCTCTGACGGCCGGTTTTTTTGTTCTATGAAAACTGTTCAGGGAGATCAAGAAAAATTGGTAGCACTTTTGAAAAAATTAGAGGATGCCGAGGCAAAGCTTAAATATAGACTTAGCCATTTTCGCGGTGTTGCTCACGAGTCAGCCTCGGGAGAACTTGCTTATAGCGAGCTCAAGGTTCTCGAGGATTATGTCATAGGACTTAAAAAGGAAGTTGAAACTTTAAAAGCCAAACTCGGGCCCAAAGTTTAACTGGCTGAACACCTCATTTGCAATGAGGAGGTAGTGGGTTCGACCCCCACTGGGTCCACATTGTCCCGTTAGCGCGGGATACTAGAACTTTAAAATTTGAAAATTTAGTGTCTTTTTATTAATAATGTAGATGGATCTAATTAGATCCATCAACGACTTCCCCTAAAGTAGGGAAGTCTAGAAGAGGAAGGTCGCGTCCTATATCCATATTCTTTTTGAATGTGGAGTGTGGGATCGCAAGTTTAAAAATGCAGACAGTGAATGCCTTGCTTCTTATCTCCGAAAAAGGACGTACATAGCCACGAAAGTCGCCGGGTAGCTGCTACGAAGCTTTGATCCGACGGTGTCCGAATGGGGAAACCCATCGCGTTTACGCGATACTCACTCTCCAAAAAATGCTCGCAAGAGCGTTTATAAAGTGTGAGGGGAAACCGCCCGAACTGAAACATCTCAGTAGGGCGAGGAAAATAAATCAAATCGAGATTCCGCTAGTAGCGGCGAGCGAAAACGGAATAGTCTAAACTCCACACCACTTCGGTGGTGAGGAGGGTTGCGGGAGCCCAATGTGGGATTAGTATTTAATAGCAGAATGGCCTGGAATGGCCAATCATAGGGAGTGAAAATCTCGTATGCAAAATTAAATATTACCCTAGGGATTTCCCAAGTACCACGGGGCACATACCTTGTGGGAATCGGGGGGAACCATCCTCCAAGACTAAATAAGATAAGAGAGCGATAGTGAACTAGTACCGTGAGGGAAAGGTGAAAAGCTGGGCGAGACGCCCAATGAAATAGAACCTGAAACTGTTTGCAGACAAACCGTGAGAGTCCCAATTTATTGGGATGATCGCGTGCCTATTGAAGAATGAGCCGGCGAGTTTTCAATTATTTCTAGTCTAACTCCGCTAAGCGGAGGGAGGCGTAGGGAAACCGAGTGTTAATAGCGCGTCAGGAATAATTGGAAGACCCGAAGCCAGGTGAGCTAACCGCGAGCAGGGTGAACCCGACAGAAATGTCGGTGGGAGGCCCGAACCCGTTGTTGTTGCAATAACATGGGATGACTTGTGGTTAGGGGCAATATACTTATCGAACCTGGAGATAGCTGGTTCTCCCCGAAAGGTCTATGGGGACCGTGTCACGTAAAGTTCTGTTGGTTGTAGAGCACTGGATGGGTGAGAGAGCGCAAGCAATTTTACTCAATCAAACTCCGAATGCCAGCGTGAATTATCGTGATAGAAAGCCGCATCGGGCTAAGCTGATGCGACGAAAGGGAAACAACCCTTGACTCTCAGTTAAGGCCTCTAAATTACAACTAAGTTTGAAAGGAAGTTTCTTTTCTCAGACAGCCAGGAGGTTGGCTCAGAAGCAGCCACCCTTTAAAGATAGCGTAACAGCTCACTGGTCGATGGGAGGAAGCGCCTAAGATTTATCGAGGATAAGTTGTATGCCGAAGCTAGAGATTTTATCAGCCCTCGGGCTGGTGGAGTGGTAGGGGAGCGTTCCAACTGCGGTGAAGCTCTGACTGTAAGGTCGGGTGGAGCGGTTGGGAGTGAGAATGTCGGCTTGAGTAGCGCACAACGCTAGTGAGAATCTAGCGCGTCGAATGTCCAAGGTTTCCACTGCAAGATTCGTTCTCAGTGGGTTATTCGGTACCTAAGGCGA
>Ga0172379_10012360_pt1 | contig 10013 bp, 12 predicted proteins | sample GrowelOW334metaG_FD_119756 | JGI IMG/M metagenome (GOLD analysis project Ga0172379, IMG submission 119756) | Groundwater microbial communities from an aquifer near a municipal landfill in Southern Ontario, Canada - Groundwater well OW334 metaG | ecosystem: Environmental > Aquatic > Deep...
CCCGAATTGTTGCCATAGTTTATATAATTATTCGCTCCAACCGTAATATTGAGCGCGCTACAATTCGTCGACATCGAGCAAACTACGACAGCGACATTACTATTCGCCAACCCCCGAAGAGTCAATGTGTTGCCGGCAATAACTGCCGAGACACCACTTGAGTTTGAATTGTAAGCAATGTTGTAATTACCCGCGCCGTAGTAACCATAATTGTATATATTCCCGCCAGAGACAGTGATGGTTAAACTTTGACCTACAGATAGTGTTGGATTGTTTTGACTGAAAGTTATAGCTGGCATTATCGGATTATTGTACAGAGGAGGATTATTATAGTAATTACCAACATTTACAGCAACATATAAGACCGCGCAACCGCTCCCCGACCCACCTGAAGAACAAACGCTTATCGAACCATTACCGCTATTAAGACCCGTGACTTGAAGATTGTTACCGCCAACTACGGCTTGAAAAATATTTACCCCGCTTGGATAAATAGTATAAGGCGCGTTGCCTCCGTAAATGGTTACACTCAAGGACTGACCAACACTTACCGTCACATTTGTTTGGCTTAGTGTTACCGTTCCGTAGCCGTAGTTATTATAGCTATATGGCCAGACGACAGTGGGCGAAGTTTGACCATTTACAAGAACGTAAATATTACTGCCGGCTGTAATTCCATAAGTCGCCGCGCTGATAGTTGTCGAGAGATATCCGCTCGAATTAGTGGTGCCAATATACTGTGATTGCGCCCCGTAACTATAACCTTGATTTTGATAGTACAAGATAACACTGGCGTAGGAATCGCCGTACACGGAAACAGCCGCCGAATCCCCATTGTCGGTGGCATTAACAGACAGTGTCGGCGTCATGGCCCGAACTGGGGACGATGCCAAAAACAGGCCGGAAACAAGAACAAACACGACCCAAGAACGCAATAGTTTTTGTTTCATATTTTTAGAAAGACCTACCCGAGCTAGGTCTCGATTAATTTATACTTTCGTTATACACCCCCTATTATTTAATACCAGAGTCTACTTATAAACTTCTACAAGCTGAGAACTATCCACTTTTAGATACTTGGAAACACCAACTGATGGTTCTTCCGAAAATGGTTCGTTTGGTTTTCTGTTGGCATAATTAACAACAATCTGTCCATTTTTGAATTCAGTCGTTTGGGGCGCAATTCGGTCCCCCAAATAAATCGCGTTCGTGCCTTTGTAACCATCGGCGGTTTTAAGAGCAACGACAACATAAAAGAAAATCCCCGTCCCTCCTCCATTTTGGGTCAAGACGAAAGCCACATCTTGCCCTCCATCGTTATTAAAATCTCCCCTTACTTCATTGCCAAAATATTCTGTCGTAGTTATCCCTTCCGAATCAGGCGCGGTCGCGGTTTCCGCAAAACCGTTCTTCAGTAATATTTCCTCACCTTCTATCTGATAGGCAATGTTTTTGTAATCATTGACTGCTTGCGCCGGGGTCGCGGTCGGCGCTAAAACTGTTTTGTCATTAAATCTCGAAACACCTACCCCAAAAGCAATAACCAAGACAATAATTAGAATGAATTTTTTCATGAATTAATTATACACCAAACGGTAACAAAAACGATTATTAGCCGTATTTACATAGAGGATGACGTTGGTCATCCTAGTTTTTGTAAATATAAACAAACATTAATAACTCACGCCAATGAAAATCAACGCATTTTATATCATTACGGTCGCAGTTGCCATGGTCGCAGGATCGGTGTTTTATATTAACCATAATCACGTTGTGGCCAACAATTTAAATACGACCGATTTAACTTCAAATATTGATTCGACGACAGGTTTAGATACATCTGCAAGTCCGGCAACTAATCCATTGCCAACAGAAACTTCAGCGCCCATAGCGCCTATTATAACAAGCAACGGAACCTTGATTCCGCCGGCAATTCTAACCAGCTCAAATATTACCGAATCTTCGGTTATCGTTTCTTGGAATTCCACAAAAAGCACCGCTGAGGTGGCTGGTTATAAAATATACCGAGACGGAATTATGATTAGCGCGACCTCCGCCCAAAAATTTAATGATACTGGTTTAAACCCTTCCAGCATTTACTCATATACCGTATCGGCATATGATAAGAATGGTCGAGCTTCTGGAAAATCGAATCCTTTTAAGGTTTCCACCTTAGCATCGACGCCCAGACCGACGCCTGTCCCGACACCTACTCCGACACCAACCCTTACTCCTACGCCAACACCCACAGATACGCCTACTCCGACTCCGACCCCAACTCCAACTCCCACACCGACACCTACACCGACAATAACACCTACACCAACACCCAGACCGACTCGAACGCCCGGACCCGGAGATGATGATGATTAAAAAATAAAATAAAACTGTCCTATGAAAACGCTATTTCTAACAACGGTTTTGCTTATGGTCTTTATGGGGTGGGGAGTTTATGTTGCCAGTCAGTATAAGGCCCCCGATTTCCCTATCCCATCTTCCGAAGCGATTTTATCGCCAACTGTTTCTATTACTCCTTATCCTTTACCGTTCTCGGCGCCAGCTGTTATAAATCTTGATACTCCGTATGGCTTGAGTGTTAAAATTGTGTCCCCCATTCAAGCAAATTTATCATGGCATGCGCCTAATAACACCACGGGTGTTTCCGGTTATATGATTTATAAAAACAATATCAGAATCGGTATCTCGATTAATACCTTATATTCTGATCCGGACTATTCATCACAATCGGATAATTCCTACAGCGTAGTCGCCTACAATCAACAGGGCTCAATATCGGCATCTTCCAACATCGCCTTCGTCGCCAAAAATGGTAACGTGGCCTTAATTCCCCCAACGCCAACTCCGATTCCCGGTGCGCCAACACCGACACCTATCCCCGGGGGTCCGCCAACACCGACCCCCACACCACTTCCAATTCCCACCCGTACCCCAACACCTATCCCGACACCGGTGCCCACACCGCCTCCTTCGTCTTGCGGAAGCGGTGGACCTTGTACAGCCGCCCAAATTGCCACTCACAACACCGCCTCAAATTGTTGGGTATACTTAACCACAAACAGTAAGGTATACAATATCACTGGATATATTTCTTCGGGCACGCATCCGGCCGGTAGCAGTGTTATCGCTCCGGCTTGCGGTAAAGACATGACCCCGTATTTCATAACGGGAGCTATTGGCGGACACAGACATTCCACCTCTGCCTTGAATTCAGTCTTAGCGGCATATTACATTGGGCCATTTCAGTAGAATTAACTTAGAAATCTCATGAACAATCTCGCAAAACAAATTAAAATATTCTTTACCGACAGAAAAGTCTCTGTGGGTTTTCTCGTGACCAGTTTGGTAATTACCGCTATAATAAGTTCGTTCGCCACAATAGCGGGAACTCAAAAACGCGAGTCTAATCTTTCGACCCATTATCAGATTAACCAAGAGGTAAACGTCCGAAATATTTCTCTGGCCGTCGAAAGTGTTAGATACGATACTAGTGGCAGTCCGGCCAATCAACTTAAACCCGACTACCAATTCTTAATAGCAACTATTACGTTGACCAACAATCAAGATATCAATTTTGAACTGATGCCCCTATTATTCTTCTACGTCAAAGACGCGCAAGGAAACATATACAACGTTTCCACGGCCGATATATACGGAGAACAGTTGACGGGACCGATATTACCGGGGGAGAATATTAGAGAAGAAGTCGCCTTTGAAATACCAATAAGCGTGACCAAACCGGTTTTGTATTTCGAACGAGGCACTCCTGATCATGCCGTTGTCGCTTTCGATTTGTTTAAACGCTAACCCAAAAAGATGGAATTATATTTTAAATGGCCGTCACCAGTCACCCTGAAAAAACTATCCGTATACTTGTTATTTCTAATCAACTTGATTGTGATTTTTTGGCTATGGGCTAGCGGTTCTAATTATTACATCGGGAACCCCTCGAGTCCCGGCAATACCTACATCGCTTTTGGCAGAATAACGGGTCTTTTGGGAGAATATTTTTTATTAATCCAATTGATTCTCATTGGCCGAATTCGGTGGTTTGAACATCTCTTTGGTTTTGACCGACTCAATAAAGTTCACCGCTGGATAGGGTTTAGTATTTTATTATTGTTAATCGCGCATCCTTTGTTGCTTATCTTAGGCAACTCCGTCGCCAATGGTGTTTCTTTTTATTCACAGTTCGGTGATTACCTGGCGAATAAGGAGTACGTTCTTTTGGCTTTCATCGCTCTAGCGATTTTTATATATATAATTTTTTTGTCGATATCGATTGTCAGAAAAAAACTTCGCTATGAAACTTGGTACCTAACACATCTCCTGACATATCTGGCTATCGGTCTGGCTCTGGCGCATCAATTTGGGACCGGAGATTTAAGAGAAGGCCGATCGCTTTATTACTGGTATATCCTGAACTTTTCTATTTTTGGCATTGTTCTTCTTTATCGTTTTTCACGACCCTTAATGCTCTTCGCCATTCATCGTTTTATCATTCAAAGTATTATTCCGGAATCGCACAATTCTTGGTCCGTATACATCACCGGCAAACACATGAAGAGTTTTAAATTTAAACCCGGACAATACGCAAACTTGAATATTTTATCCCGAGGAATGTGGTCTTCTCATCCATTTTCTTTTTCCGACGAATTTAACGGCGAGTATATAAGATTTACGATAAAGAACTCGGGCGATTTTACTTCTAAAATATCATCAATCAACCCCGGAACCCACGTAATTATCGACGGCCCCTTAGGCATATTCGTTAGCTCCATGGCAATCCGCGACAAGTATTTGCTTATTGCCGGAGGCATTGGCATTACCCCGCTTCTAGCGATACTCAAACCGCTGGTCAAAACGGGCAAGGACGTGGTTTTGCTTTATTCCGCGAAAACAGAACAGGACCTGGTTTTAAAAAACGAACTTGATGAAATACAAAACCAAGCGCCTAATTTCTCTGTCGATTATGTTTTAAGCACTCCGACCGAAGGGTACGATTTCGGTCGCATTGATAAAGAGAAAATTATCCGGCTAGTTCCCGATTTTTATTCAAGAGAAGTGTTTTTGTGCGGACCATCTGTCATGATGGAAGCTACAGATAAAAACTTGAAAGAAATCGGTTTCCCCGACGCCCATGTTCATTACGAAAAATTCTCATTCTGACATAAATTGTGCTATCTAAAAATTAAGCCTATGCTTATCACACAATGAAAAAGCTAAGTTTAATTATCGTCCTCATTATTGTCGTCGCCCTTATTGGCGGAGTAATTTTGTACCAAAAGGAGCAACCCTTTATTGACGTTCCGGGTTTCACCGATGTAACACCAACCTTGACGCCTCGCCCTTCGTCACCCTCAACAAATCCAACAACTCCGCCAACTGGAGGATTACTACTTAAAGTGCCCTTCACTCCTCAAGCCCCCACGGGTAATTGGGACGAGCTCCACAATGAAGCCTGTGAAGAGGCTAGCGCTATTATGGCTGACGCTTATTTTTCTGGCGACACAAGAACTAAAATTCCCGCAACCGAAGTAGAAGCGCAAATAACCGCTTTGACCAATTGGGAACAATCGCGTTTTGGTTATTTCTTAGATACAACTGTGGCGGAAACCGCGGAAATGATTCGCTCTTTTTATAATCTAAATGCCGTAGTCGTGGAAAATTATACTGAAAAAGATATTAAAGACGCGCTAAACGCCAACAAGATAGTAATAACTTCGGTGAACGGACGGCTAATTGGCAACCCTTATTACAAACAACCGGGGCCAATCTATCACATGCTTGTCGTCCGAGGTTACACCGCCACTCAACTCATTACCAATGATCCGGGTACCAGAAATGGGGAAAATTATAAATATTCTTTTGCGACCCTCAAAAACGCGCCCGCCGACTGGAACCATGCTACCAATACTATCGATGAAAATAAGTCCCTAATGATTGTCGTCTCTAAATAAACAGCAAGATTATGTCTTACAAACTTTTTATCGTCATATTTGTTTTGATTGCCGTTGGCGCGATATTTATATTTTCCAACAACAAACCGCTTCCGAACACGCTACTTTTGGCAGTACCTTTTACTGACCAAGCCCCGACAGGAAAATGGGATAGAAACGAAGACTGCGAAGAAGCCAGCATCACCATGGCCAACGCTTATTTGAATGGCAACAAAGATGAAAAATTACCGCCCGCTGTAGCCCAAGAATACATAAACTCACTAAAACGTTGGGAGGAAGCCAACATTGGTTACAACGCCGACACGGGCGCTTACGCCACCTCGCGCATGGCGGAAGGAACGTTTGGTATCACAGTTAAGCAAATAAAAAATTATACGGAAACAGATTTAAAAAAAGAACTGGTTAATAATCACGTTATCCTTTTACCAATCAACGCGCGACTATTGGGAAATCCCGCCTATGCCGAATCGGGGCCGACCTATCACATGATTGTCGTCCGAGGTTACAATGCTTCCGGTTTTATCGTCAATGATCCGGGCATGACACAGGGTAACAATATGGTTTACTCATTTGAGACATTGAAACGAGCCGCCGCAGATTGGAACAACTCCGCAAAAATAATGGATTCAACCATAAAAATAGCCCTCATCCTTTCGAAGTAATTCTTTAAAAAAACAAGGCCCGCTGGCACGGACCAAGTTGATGGTAGATGCGAAGCGGGCAGGACTAACACTTGCTTAGGGCCATGATTACAAGAATAATCACGAGAATACCCGAAGCACGAGGAAAGGTGTTCGTGGTTCGATCCACGGTACGGCCGGTTCCCCGACCCACGAACCGCACGCCTCGCTGGGCCGTGCGATTCACGCCTTGAGCGAATCGGTTGGCGATCCTCGGCCCGCCGACCATCCAGCACAATCCGTAGATGGCTATGACCAAGGTGGCCAGTACGCTTGCCAATGCCACGAGATTCCCGAGAATGACGTAACCAATCATGTCCATGTCGCCTCCTTGGCTTGGGCTTGGTAGTTAAAGAAACGTCTAAACTTAACGTACCCTAATTATACCATATTATTACAACAATTGCAATATCAAAAAGCGACCATTCTGGTCGCTTTTTGATAACTGTATTTTAATAACCGTTTTTACTTGTGCTTCTTAGCTTTACGGTCGGCAAGCATTTTTGCCTTAATGGCGCGGCGTTTTGCGGTTTTGTGTGAGCGTGGATTTCTGGTCAACATACTGCCTAGGGGTCCGTGTCGTTTCTGTATTGCCATGATTTTTAACTATTTTATTCTATTACAATCATATTATCAGAAAAAGGTTGCGCTGACCAGTCCTTGTTGAAGTCGCGCTTGTATTATTATTCCCTAGAGTTATACTCAAAAAGGTCGAATATATTAACCAATACCCTAGCAAACATACTATGACAGATGAAATAAAATGCGTGACGTGTGGCCATGTTCACACGAAAGAAGACGGAACCTGCGTAACATGTGGATGCGAAGAAGGCAAAAAGCAAGAATAAACTATGTCTTCTCCATATTAAAAGACCCCCCGAAGGGGGGTCTTTTAGATTTTGACCCTCTTAGCCTATAACCGTAATACTTGCTTTCATGTTTGGGTGAGGAGCGCAATGATAAGCCGTGGTACCGACGTCTATTTGCTCCCCTGACGCGTTGATATCAGAATTTACCGCTCTAGACTTGCGCAACGATAGGTATTATTTAATTATTAAATAATACTTGCAAAAGTTTAAAAGCTCGAGCGCGGGAGAAGTTTGCCGATTGCCAATAGGCGCTACTCTCTTGTAGTTTATCTTTCTCTTTCTGGAGTAATCCTCGCAAAACCTCTTTATCCTCACCCTCCAGTTTGTTGTACAGTTCGATTTTTAAGGCCGTAGCATCGACGGAGAGCTCTCGTAAATACGCGACATCAAACTTCCCCGTCCGGCCATGTTTATCCATATTAGATTTAATTATAAAAACATCGGGATTTATAATATTTACCACAACGAGAAAGCCGGCAATAGAAATCAGCGCGCCAAAGGCAAAAAACTATTCTTGTTTTGTCTTAATTAATTTAACGGCAAGCAGGACAAACAACACCAACAACAATATAATGAATCCGGCTGCATAAAAACGCGAGCTGGTCATACCATAAGCGTCTACATACAAAGATAATCGTTTGAGCGCGGAAAAAATAACTACTCCCACCTCTACTATAAGCATCAGGGCGGGCGCGAGAAATCGCTTGACCTTTTTTAATTCAACGCCAGCATATTTTTCAGAAGCCAACAGCACCAAGAGAGATAGCATTGCCACAGCCATTAATTCCCAGAAACCTTTACGAGCATATTCGGCATAAGTGAATCCGGCGTTAATAATGTTTGTCTCACCGCCAAATAAATAGGTAACCTGAAAACCTATGAACACAAGAAATAGTGTCGAGATAAGTCCCAGAAAAACAAGCACCTCTATCTCTCTGCCTGACTGTAGCGCTACTTCATTGGATTGTTCGGGAGACAATACCGATTCAACTTGTTTGGAAAAAAATATGTAGGAAAGAAAGCTTAAAGCCGCTACAAAAACAAAGAGCAATAACACAAGATATTGTATAGCGCGTTCTGAAATATTTATATCAATAAAACCCCTTATGAATTGCGAAAATGCCAAGTCTGCTTGTGAAAACAACAGGCCAAAAAGAATCAGGATTGGCAGGGCCATTACGATACCCTTAAGGACTCGCACCCACACATCACGACGCTTTACACTGCTATGGATTTGACTGGCCAGAGAGACCGTGGATAACGCTTTGGCCAACATCTTAAAAGGCGTCAACGTCATAAGAATAAAATAATCGCGTAACCTCATTGAGGGAATCGACATGCCGACAAGTTCTTGAGTCAACAACATCAGTAAACCCAATATCGCGCAGAGATTCAGAAAAACTAAAAATTCGTTAGCCCGAACACTTGGCATAAAAGCAAAGAAGACGATTAGAATGGTTAGCCACCATGTTTTTCGCAAGAATAACTTCTGGCGAAGCTCGAACAAATGCACAACACCTAATAAAATCACCGTAAAAATAAGCATCGAGATACCTATTAGCTTCTCGAAAAACAGAAAATTAAAAACCACGGCAAGACCCAAACTTATTAAAATCACGTATAATGCTTTCCACATATTGAATATGTTAATTATTTTTATATTCCAAAATGTCTCCGGGCTGACATTCCAAAGCTTTGCAAATCGCCTCCAATGTTGAGAGCCGGATTGCTTTCGCCTTTTCATTTTTCAAGACGGAAATGTTGGCCATTGTGATACCGACTCTCTCGGCAAGCTCGGTAACGCTCATTTTTCTTTTTGCCAACATAATATCGATATTGATGATGATTGCCATGTTAGTTTGGTTATACCGTTAAGTCGTTCTCGGATTTTATATCGACGGCGCTTTGTAAAAGTTTTTCAAAAACAGCAGCCACAGTGGCAACTACAATAGAAATAAAAGTAGCCAAAATTCCTATTGCGGTAGGACCTGCTGAGTCGTCGCCTCCCGCAAATAACCTTATATACAGTATTGCCAATATAATCGAAGCGCCTAATATAACCGCGCAATATTTTATAGTCCTTAAAGCCTTCACGGAGTTTAGCGAGAATACTTTATTTTCCCCGATGTATCCGAGCAATTTGAACGCCTGATATAGGGCAACAAAAAATGCTATAGACGCTAGGTATCCATACAAGATAAACGGATCGGAATAGATGCTAAACAAGTCTAGGTTTACGGCTCTCCCTTCAGTCAAAGGAAATCGAATCATGCCCGCAAGCGTCAGGATCCCGATAAGCGCAATCACTACCTTTAGAAATATTATTGAACCTCGTTTCATGGTTATTAATTATTATCGAAAAGTTGTTATTAATTACATCTTAATTTATGACTTATCGTTTGTCAATATATATTTATCGTTTATCCACAGCAACCGCCCATTCTGCTTTTCTCGCCCTTGCTTGATGGATTTGATAGAATAACCCC
>Ga0172379_10012361_pt1 | contig 10013 bp, 10 predicted proteins | sample GrowelOW334metaG_FD_119756 | JGI IMG/M metagenome (GOLD analysis project Ga0172379, IMG submission 119756) | Groundwater microbial communities from an aquifer near a municipal landfill in Southern Ontario, Canada - Groundwater well OW334 metaG | ecosystem: Environmental > Aquatic > Deep...
AACTCGCCTTGTATACACTCTGTTTCCATAAGGGCTTTCCTTTTTTCGGTCATTTCGTTTTCAGCAAAACAATTATAACCGGAGGGGAAAGCCCTTTTCAACTACTGTGAGAAATGCGGGCTAGTCGGTACCGATGGTTGGTTGACGGTTCATCCAGGCGATCTGGATCGTATCCAAAAGGAATTCTTTGCCCTACTCACACACGAGAATACATCCAGAAATGTTGAATTCAGGTATAAATGCAAGGATGGGAGCTACAAGCCCATTGAACTGACCGCCACCAATCTTGTGAATGATCCAAATATCAACGGCATTCTGATGAATTACCATGACATTACCGAACGAAGCCTAGCAGATGAATTGCTGCGGGAAAATGAAGAACGGTACCGTACCTTGTTTGAGTCCATGTCCATCGGGGTGTTTTATTTCAGACCTGGACATATCATTTATGCCAACGCCTTCGCTGCGGATATCTGTGGGATCCCACTGGAAGAATTGATCGAACGGCAGCATACAGACCCGCGTTGGATCTACATCAACGAAGACGGCTCGGTATTGGCAGCCGATTTACTGCCATCGACCATTGCCATGAATACCGGGAAACCAGTCCGCAACAGAATAATGGGAATATTCAATCAGAGTGAAAAGTCATTTCGTTGGGTTCGTGTAACTGCCATACCGCAATTCCGCGATGGAGGGAAAATCCCTTATCAGGTGTATGTCACTATGGAGGATATTTCTGAACTCAAGAAAGTGGAAGCAGCCCTCCAGAAAAGTGAATTCAAGTATCGTTCGTTGATTGAAAGTTCAAGCGATGCAATATTCTGTGTCGATGAAAACGGTCAATATCAATTCACAAACCACCTGTTCGCCTCTACCTTTGGAAAGACTGCGGACTATTTCATCGGCAAGACCTTCTGGGACATCTACCCCAAGGAACATGCGGATTATAGATTCGAAGCTACGAAGCGGGTTTTTCAGACAGGGCAAAGCGAGTCGTTGGAGGTTGAGGTACCTTTACCGGACAGGACTTTATATTTCTACGCGACAGCCAATCCCATAAAGGATAAGGACGGAAAAGTCATATTATCCCTAACTCATGCGGTCGACATAACCGACCGAAAAATCGCGGAGCAAAAAGTTCAATCCCTTCTCGCAGAAAAGGAGCTCATTCTCAAGGAAGTCCATCACCGGATAAAAAATAATATGAATACCATCAGCAGTGTGTTGAGTCTTCAGGCAGGGACCTTGTCGGAACCTTTGGCCATAGCGGCAATAGAGAATGCCATGGCGAGGGTCCAAAGCATGGGCATCTTGTATGATAAATTGTATCGGGCAGCCGATTATGCGGAATTATCGATCAGGGACTATCTCCCGTCTTTGGTGGATGAGGTTGTAGCCAACTTTCCCAACAATCGGATGGTTGCCATTGTAAAGAACATCGATGATTTTGTACTGATGACAAGACACCTGCAAGCACTTGGGATCATCATCAATGAACTATTAACTAATATCATGAAGTATGCATTCAAGGATAGGGAAAGTGGTCTTATTATGGTTTCGGCGACCAATATCGCGGGCCACGTAGCCATCACCACCCAAGACAATGGCTCCGGTATCCCCGCAACCATCAGCTTTGAAAACTCCACTGGTTTCGGGCTTCAGCTTGTCCATGCGCTGACGCAACAGTTGAAAGGCAAGATACGAATTGAACGTGAGCATGGGACTAAGGTGATATTGGAATTTGATGTCTAAGGCTGCTGCTTCCCCGGAAAGGCATCCATTCAACAACAACTTGAAATCCTGTTGCTCATAGTGTATACTATGAAATGTACACTAAAAGAGAGGTAGCTTTGGAAGTCACCACTAAAGAATTGCGGCTCCGGCCAGGCAAGATTATTGATCAAGTGTCCATCGGGCAGGAAATTACGGTTACATACCGGGGAAAGCCCTTGGCCAGGATAATTCCTTTCCAGACTTCCGCATCCGAGACCGGCGAAGGCCAAACCATCTTCGGAATGTGGAAGGACCGGATTAACCAAGTGTCTGTTGAGGATCAGGTACGGGAAATAAGGAAAGGAAGACAATTTTGATATTCGATACGGATGTCATTATCTGGTATCTCAGGGGCGATGAAAATGCCAAAGAAATTCTCGAAAAGAGCATTCCATTTTCCATTTCTGTCGTTAGCTATATGGAATTGATCCAAGGAATGAAAAGCAAGGCTGAAACCAGGCTTTTTCAACGGCAAATACAAAAATGGAACGTGGATATCATTCAGATAGATAAGGAAATATCTTCCCGGGCGATGTTCTATGTCCAGGAATATGCTATAAGCCACTCCATGATGCTGGCCGATGCATTGATCGCCGCGACTGTTGTACAGACTGGTGAAACCCTGCTGACGGCAAGCGACCGGCATTACAGATTCATCCCCACTTTGGAGTACAAGAAGTTTGGTCCGGATAGATGATACTCCCATCCTGATCATGTTTGCACCTTGGCACCTGAACGAGGAGTGAAAAGGCCATGCACGAGAAGAGCCAGAAAACGATCCTCCTCGTAGAAGATGAAGTATTGATAGCGATGGCCGAGAAAATGGAGCTCGGGAAATACGGCTATGTGGTGGTCACTTCAAGCTCAGGGGAGAAGGCCCTTGATGCAATCAAGAATAATCCTTCCATTGACCTGGTTCTCATGGACATCAACCTTGGGAACGGTATTGATGGCACCGAGGCTGCCCGGTTGATCCTGAACGACCGGGATCTTCCGATCGTTTTCCTCTCGAGCCATACGGAGCCCGAGGTAGTGGAGAAGACCGAAAAAATCACGTCCTATGGGTATGTCGTCAAGAGCTCGAGCATCACCGTCCTGGACGCCTCCATAAAGATGGCCTTCAAACTATTCTACGCGCGACAACTGTTATCCGAGAAGCAGATTACCCTGGAAGCGGCCCTTGACAGCATGACGGATGCGGTTGGTATTTCCGACAGTTCCGGTAATTTACTGGAATTCAATGATGCATTCTCCTCATTCCATCGGTTCAGGGACAAGGGAGATTGTGCCACACTGCTTTCTGCGTATTCGGATATAATTGATATTTTCACGGAGGACGGGCAGGCGGTGCCGCTGGAAATGTGGGCAGTGTCCAGGGCGCTTCGGGGGGAGAGGGCGACCAATGCCGAATACGGGCTCTTGCGCAAGGATACCGGCGAGAGCTGGGTTGGCAGTTTCAATTTCAGTCCTATCCGGGATAAGGTCGGGCAGATCGTAGGTTCCGTTGTTGTCGGGCGCGACATAACCGAACAAAAGCGCATCGACGATAAGATCAAGGCGAGCGAGGAACTCTTTTCGAAGATTTTCGAAGCCAGCCCCAACGCCATCTCCATCACAGACATGGATGATTCACGAATTTCGGATGTCAACGATGAGTGGTGCGCGTTGACAGGCTATTCACGGGAAGAGGCGATTGGGCATGATGTCGCCGGGCTTGGCATTATCGATATCCAATCCAGGGCCAAAATCAGGGATACACTGAACCTTTCAAGTCGCCTGAACCGAATGGAGTGCACCTTAGTTACCAAGAAGGGTGATGCCAAGGACATCTCGGTTACCGCCACCTTATTGACTGTGAAGCACAGGCGCTTCTCTTTGGCGTTGATAACGGACATCACCAACTTGAAGCGTGCCGAAGAAGAGCTCCACGCCAGGGATATCCGACTCAGGAAACTATTCGCGAATATTCCCGATCTCGTGTACCAATTCACCAGGAGACCCGATGGAAGCTATCATGTTCCGATCGCCTCGCAGGGCATCAGGAATATCTTTGGTTGCTCGCCCGAGGATGTTCTCGAGGATTTCGGGCCGATAGGTAGAGTCATCCATCCAGAGGACGCGGCCCGGGTCATCGCCGATATCGAATATTCAGCGGAACACCTGTCATACTTCACCTGCGAGTTCAGGGTCATCCTTCCCGGCAAGGGAGTCCAGTGGATCTATTCGAGATCATCACCCGAACGACTACCCGACGGCAGTGTGACCTGGCATGGTTTCAATGCCAATATCACCCAAATGAAGCTGAAGGATGTTGAAAACGCGCGTGCGAAGGTCATCCTCCAAGCGAGTATCGAAAGTCCGAAAGATTTGATAATCATGGCCATCGATCGTGATTACCGCTATCTCTGCTTCAACTCTGCCCACAGCCGGGCCATGAAAGTTGCATATGGTAAGGACATTGCCATTGGAATGAGCGTTTTGGATTGCATTACATCGCAAGTGGATCTTGTCAAAGCAAAAGATAACTACGATCGCGCCTTCCGTGGAGAATCCCATTCGACCCTTCAGGTGTATGGCGACCTTAATAATACTTACTTTGAAAGTAGCTACAATCCGATCTACAACAATCAGGGCGAGGTGATCGGGATTACTGCCTTTGCCCGGGATATCACGGAATGGAAAAGGGCGGAAGCCGAATTGCGGGAAAGCTACGAAACGCTGAGGCTCTTTGTGCAGAATTCACCCATCTACGCATATCTCAAGGAAGTAGTACCTGGTCAGTGCAGGATAATAGTGGCAAGTGAAAACCACATCGACATGATCGGAGTCCCGGGTTCGAGGATGATAGGCTTGACGAATGAGGCGTTGTTCCCTCCAGAGATTGCGGCCAAGATTACGGCCGATGACTGGAGTGTAGCTTCGGGAGATCAGATACTACATAAAAACGAAACGCTGGGAGAAAGGCAGTATACAACCATCAAATTCCCCATCAACATCGGCGGAAGGCGCTTGTTGGGTGGCTATTCGATAGATATAACCGAACAGAAGCTGGCTGAAGACAGTCTGAGAAAATCCCATGACGTCAACCTGGAGCTTCTTCATGAGCTGCAACACCGTGTAAAAAACTGTTTCGGCATGATATCCAGCATGGTACAGCTGGCTGCTGGAGATGACGTTTCGATCGAGACAAAAAGGACGCTCGATTACTTGGGAACCCGGGTAAGATCAGTTTCCGAACTTTATGACTTGTTGTACTCAAAGGAATCCTTCACCGAGGTGGATTTTGACGACTATTGCACACGCGTGGTTCGTCCCTTGATTGCGTTGGCTGGGAATATCTCCCTAAAATCAGAATTGGAAAGTGTCACCGTGTCAGTGAGGAATGCGGCAACATTGGGACTTATTATTACTGAATTAGTAACAAATGCCGTCAAGTATGCGTTCCCCGCAGATAGAAGCGGGACTCTCCTAATCGGGCTAAAGCGGATCGCCGACGGCAAGGCCGCTCTTGAAATTACGGACGATGGTATCGGGTTGCCAGTGGATTTCGATATCGTCGCCGATGCCGGGATGGGACTCAGTCTGGTTCAGGGTTTGGTTGAACAGGTCGATGGCTACCTATATTTGGATCGGAAAAGTGCGGGGACCAGGTGGATACTGGAATTCGGATTGAATCCAAATTGATTGAAATGCACAATGCTGGTCGATACCAGACGATGGCGGATCCCTGGTCTTCGTCCACACGCAGAATAGATTGGCTCTTCCCGAGCCAAGGGTATGTGGAGTGCTTGCTCGTTTATGATCGTGTCTAGTATTGTCGGTATAAGGCAGACTTATACAGTATGAAGGTTCGGACTTGGCGCTTAAATATAAAAGCAAGTTTTTGGGCGATACTGGATTTGAACCAGTGACTTCTACCGTGTGAAGGTAGCACTCTCCCACTGAGTTAATCGCCCAAAAAGTTGCATTTAAAAGATGACGCCGCTTAGATAGCGGTGAAGGATAGTAACACTTGGGATTTTCCGTGTCAACCGCTTTGCGTCTAGCGATTATCAGGTGTATAATAATAGTGATTTTAGAAAAGTAACGTATGAATAAATATACACTTAGGCGGATCGTTGTTGATATTGGCTGATTTAGTTTCTTAAATGTTTGAATGGCATGGATATATTTATATTACACAGGGGAGAACGAATTGGCTCGGTTATTGCTAGTATGTATGTATGAATATGATCGAGGTTGAAAAAATGCAGGTAAAGTCAGCGAATGTGGTTCTCGCGCAAGGTTTTGCATCGATTGTGGAGATTCGTAGCGAGCTGGTTCGCAAAGCCATCCACTTTTTAATTGCCTTTACTCCCCTGTTGGCTTCATATAACCGGAGCTTGGCTCTGGCTTGTCTGGCATCGGGCACGTTGTTCTATGCGCTCGCCGAGACTGCCCGTCTGTCCGGTATGCGCGTTCCGGTTATCTCCACACTGACTGCGGTTGCGGCAAGGGACAGGGATCGGGGTCGATTCGTGCTGGGACCGGTAACCCTTGGTATAGGCGCCATGCTTTCCTTGTTGTTGTACCCCGATCCTGCGGCTACCATAGCCATCTATTCGCTGGCCTTTGGTGATGGACTTGCCAGCTTGGTTGGAAAGGTATTTGGACGCATGCGTCCGGCGTTCCTGTTCGGAAAAAGCATCGAAGGATCAGCCGCCTGCTTCCTGGCTGTCTTCGTGACCACTGCCCGTATTTTGGGCGATGTAAGAATAGCCTTCTTCGCGGCTCTTACCGCTACCCTTGTAGAAGCCCTTCCCCTGGAAGATTACGACAACGTGGCCTTGCCAATGAGCGTCGGGTTGGTTGTAGTCATACTTTCATAAATCCACTATCAAAGCCATAAGTAATAACGGTGGATCTTGGCTGTTATCAGCCAGGAGCCGCCGGTAAGCAAAATCGTGCCGATGGGGAAGCCTATCCACGAATCGGTGTGTAGCAAGATATCCCTTCCGATGAATACAAGAGCCCCACCAATCGCTGCCACCGGGAATTGACCGGCTCCGCGGGTTCTTCCCGCAACCAGAAAACCCAGTATTGAAATTATGGCGATACCGAATTCGACGAGCTCGAACATGGTCTTATACCCTGAAATCGGCGTAAACGAGGCATCCCACGTGAGTCCATCCACCGGAATCCCGCTTGCGATGGTCAGGGAAGTGATGAAAATGATAACCAGCACGCGGCTGTGTTTCTGGAAGTCTACGCCGGTTGCGTAAACGCTGGCCGCAAAGAAGGACAGCAAGCCAAAGAAACGGCTGAAACTGATGGCTCGTGCGGTTCCAACGATGATTGCGGGGGGCCAATCGTTCAGTATGGAAAGCGGAACGAGGGTGCGGAGAGCCTCTACCAGAAAGGATAAGGCAAAAAAGGCAAAAAACAGGATCTCAGGCGCATGGGTGTTCTCGAAGGAATAATAAAGCACCATAACAGCTATAAGGGAGAAGATAACCGACAATAGTACGGCGCTGATCGCTGCGTACGGAGATGCGGGTATCCAGTTCGTCAGAGGGAGGGCAAATATGCTCGATGACCTGCCGCTGGCTTTGGTGACTATGGTGGACAGGGATCCAAAGACGTGGATGGAGGTGAAAACGGCCATGATCAAAGCGAGTATGCTAGCCAGAAAGCCGGAAAATAGGAGGCGGTTACGGGTGGACAAAGTCATAATGCAAGCATATAGCTAGCGGTCGGAAAATAACAAGCGCGGGGGCTATGTTAATCCCCGCTAAAGGTCTCAAACAGTAACAGCCGATATACTAAAAGAGGAGACACCCATGACGAAAAAATCGATTGCCATTGTTGCCTTTGTTCTTGCCTTCGCAGGTTCGAAAGTGTGGGCGGGTGACAGCGCCAGCTTTGTCGATCTCGGTTTTTCGGCTGATGGAAAGGCGTATATGTTCGCCCAGTACGGTGTCGAATCGGTAAGCCTCAACCCTTGGGCAGAGTTGTATGTCGTCGATGTACCCCGGAATGTCTTTTTCAAGGACGGGGTCAAGAAAAGCGTGTACGATGCACCTGTGCTGGCGGGTCAGGATGGGGCGGGGGCTTTCCATCGCCTCTTCTCTGAAAATGCGGGGCTGGCCCGAAAATACAAGGTAGACCATTTGCGGCAGGGGACTCCGTTCTATCTTTTATTGAGCGACGGATCCGCAGCTGTTCCAGCCAGCCAGGACCCGGCAACCATCGACTTTAGGGATTTCGATAGTGGTACTTCCTACAAGGCAACCCTGGTACCCTATGTCGAAGGAAGCGGAGCTACCCTGGCCTCATCCTTTTATATCAGCGTCGAAAAGACCCTGAAGGATGGAAGCGTCAAAAAATACAATGTCGGAACACCCGGTTTCAAGCGGCCTGGCGTCATTTCATACACTATCAACCGGGTTATTTCAGCTCCCAAGGACGGCTCGCTCATTTTCGTCATCGAGATGAAGAAAACCGGCGTCCGTGGACCAGACCTTCGTTATATGGTGGAAGCCTTCCGCCTATAGTTCCAAGGCATTTTTCGCAAGATCCCGGAAGATGGCAGCACGGCATGGATCCTGCTGCTCTATGGCTTTCCGGCTTGCTTGTGCAAGCAAGTCGGCGACAGTACTTCCGTCGAACCTGAGCCCTATACACGAGTCCGGCTCCACTTGTCCGGCATAATCCGTACCATCAATCCGGACCTTCAGGATACAATCCGTTATGAGTCCCTTTATTACTCCGATTTCGAGGCTGCCGGGATTTTCACCTTCGGCTTCGATCCTGGCCGTAAAATCCGGTGCCCCGCCGAAACGCCATTCCCACGATTTATACAAGGCTTCCTGCTCCGCAAGTTCCCCATCTGTATTGTATGAGGGGGCCGGCAACGACTGTACGATGGCCAGGTCGTGGGCGAGTCCGCAGCTCTTCGCGAAAGCCCGTGCGATGGCCGGTTCTACTCCAGCCAGGTCGATATCGGGCCGGGCGGCACTCAAATTCGTAACCATGGAACGTACCGACGCTATCCCCTTGATGGCGGTAAACGTGGCCTTTGGGGCAAGAAAGGCCGAGAGTCGTGTAAGGTCGGCGTCCATCAGCAGGGTGGCGTGGTGGAAGGCTTTTGTCGAGGTTTCACGATAGGCGCTTCCGGAGATTTTCTTGCCCTCCAACAGCAAATCATTCCTTTCATTCGACGTTGCCGGGTACCCGAGAGTCCGAAGGGCTTCCGTAACCAGGGAAATATTGGCCTTACGGTCAAAGTGGGCACGGCCTCCCATGAAGGTGATGCACAGGTTTCCCCGGTCGTGGTAGACGGCCCCACCTCCGCTTTGCCTTCTGGCCAAGACGACGCCCTCCTGTTCCATCAGGGACAACCTGCACTCGCGCCAAGGGTTCTGGTACCTACCGATAACTACCACCGGGTCGTTCCTCCAGAATAGGAGTATCCGCTCGTCAGGGGCCATTGTCTGGAATAGGCGGTGTTCCTGGGCCAGGTTGAACCAGGGATCGAAACTGGCAGATTTGAGAATCCTGCAGATACCGGTCTCAGGTACCACGGGCTTTCCCTACCATAGGCCGCAGCAATTGATGGACCAGACCCTGTTCTTCGGAGAGCACCCTCAGATAGAGAATTGGGCTGAGGCTTTCGCCGTTCCAGATCCCTTCCTTCTGAAGCTCGATAGCCTCCTCCACAAGCTGGTTCAAGGATGCAGCCCCCGCAACCTGGAGAAATAGATATAAACCGTTGGGAAGGGCGAGTCGCGTTCCGACCTTGGTTTCGTTTACCATAGTCTGGTGTATGGATGATGCGCCAAAAGCCGTCGGAAGCTGCAGGTAATTCACTGGATCCGGACTGAGGGAGACGGCAGAGGATGGCTCAAGCCCAAAAAGTGCCAGGCACTCGTCAAGTTCGGCTGCTGCCTCGAAGAAATCTTTCGTGAACGCTTCCGGAGTTGGTTGGATGGGTACCTCATTATTGTGCGCGGCTAGGCAGTTGGTTAGGGTGGGGACAGGTTTTTCATAGTACAGGGGGCTGCGTAAGTCCAGTTTCATGAAGCGCATGGGCGATCCTATACCGTAACCGAAAAAAAAACGAGGGTTGATGCAAGCGCGAGGCTGATTTTGCCCGTACTAGGGGTGGCGCGGCTAGATTGCGTCGGGAGTGGATATGGATACACTGATACGGAAATGTGGTTTCGGTTTTACGACGCGGCATCCTTTTGCCAGGCCGG
>Ga0172379_10012362_pt1 | contig 10013 bp, 11 predicted proteins | sample GrowelOW334metaG_FD_119756 | JGI IMG/M metagenome (GOLD analysis project Ga0172379, IMG submission 119756) | Groundwater microbial communities from an aquifer near a municipal landfill in Southern Ontario, Canada - Groundwater well OW334 metaG | ecosystem: Environmental > Aquatic > Deep...
GGTCGTGGCGATTCTGCTGACGGTATTCGCGTTCATCACCGCCTACTCCGCTATCATCAACTGGCCTTCCGGGCGGAGCCCGGACGGGGGGAAGGACGGGGGGAAGGACGGGGGAAACAGCGGCGGCCTGGACGGAGAAAGCGACGGGGGGAGGGCGGGGGGGAAGTCAACGGAGAGGGCGGCGCGGCGGGATCGCTGGACCGAGTGGCTCGCGAGCCCCCTGGTCCCGGGCCGGGCCGGGCGGGCCGCGTGGGCCGGGCTCGACGTCTGGGCCGTCACGCACGCGGTGATGTGGGCGGGCATCGGCGCGATCGCGCCGGGCCACTACCTCGGCTGCCTCCTCGCCGGCGAAGCCTGGGAGCTCGGCGAATACCTGTCCGGCGTCCTCGCGGGCAACTCGCGCTACTGGTACGGCCGCCCCGTCCTCGACGTCTGGGCGAACATGTGCGGCTACGTCGTCGGCAGCGCGGTCGCCCCGCTCGTCAACCCACTGTATGCCCCAAAACGGCCGTAAACCAAGTGGTCGCAGGCCGCGTTTTGATTCAGGGCGCTATCCTTGATATCCAAACGTGCCTGGCGGTCAATAGCGCGGCCCGAGAATGCGAGACCTGACGTTGACGAAGCCGAGGCCGCGCGCATCAACCACGAAGTCGGCGCGAGAGAAGAAGGTATACGCCCATGCCACGAGGATCGCCTCGGGGTCGCCCCACTCGCGTGCCTCGCGCACCATGTCGGACGAGACCAGCGCGTGCGCCTCGTTTTCTTTTGCCAGGCCCTGGACCATGAACGGCATCTCGCCGCGCATCCGCGCGGCGAACTTGGGGCCCGGCCGACAGAACGCGCGCGCCGCTTCGATATCTGCCAGTGTGATGAGCCGGGACGCCTCCATCGCTGGGTCGTCGGCCAGATTCAATTTTGGCAAATTGGCCACTTCAATATGCCAGCCTGGGCCGGCGCGCTGATCATAGCCGTGCTGGTCCTCGCGCTCGTGCTGCTGGCGATCCTGGTCGCGGCCGGCAGCTCCGCGTTCAGGGATGTGGCCAGGGATGTGGCCAGGGTTCGCGGCGGGGCCTCCAGGGCCCGGGCGCTGCCGCCGGTCGCCGTGGTCGACACGCTGAACCTGGCCGGCTGGCTGCGGCCGGGAGGGGTCGGCGGGTCGCCCACGGCGGCCGAGGCGGTCGCGGCGATCGACGCGACGGCCGCGACACTCCGGAAGCGGTTCCGGCGCGTCGTCTACGTCGTGAAGCCGGCGCGCGACACGGCCCAGGGGGGCGGGGACCAGTTCGAGGAGGCGATGCGCGGGGCGGCCGAGCGCAACGGGGTGGAGGTCGCGCTCGCCCGGCCGTACGACGAGCCGTGGCCGACCCCGCTCTGCGGCCACGACGACGCGTCCAAGCACGCCGCGCGCGCCGCCGACGACTTCTACGCGAACGTCCTGGCGAAGCGCCTGGGCGGGGTCGTCCTCACGGGCGACCGCATGCGCGACTTCGAGCTGTTCCGGCGCTGCGTCGCCCCGTTCGTCGGGACGGTCTTCGCGCCGGGCGGGCCGCCGGGCGGGCGCCGCGACCCGGTCCGGCCGGACGCGTTCGTCGGGATGCGCCCACAACCGCGCATTGGATTCGAGGAGGCCGGGCTCGCCCGGCCCGCCGCGTGAGCAGCGGGCGCTTGTCGCTCGCCCGGCCCGCCGCGTGAGCAGCGGGCGCTTGTCGCTCGCCCGGCCCGCCGCGTGAGCGACACTTTTGAACTCACCCGTGGCCGGACGATGGCAGAGCCTAGCCCCGACAGGATGGCGGAGCCTAGCCCCGACGGGATGACGGAGCCTAGCCCCGACGGGATGGCGGAGCCAAACCACGCCGATTGGCTGGCATACGCCAGCTGGCTGGCGCGACAGATCCGGCCGCACGGGCTGGCTCCCGCCCAACTGAAAGCGCGTGTGGACGACTGCGCCTGGCTCTCCGAAGTCGGCCCGGACGCCGAGCTGATCGGCGCGACGCTCGCATGCGCCGCGCGCCAGGCGCGATGGGCGGAAGCATCGCTCGCGATACGAGCTGCGGGAGTCTACGTGGATCGGAGGGCGATCGAGAATATCCCCGTCTCACCGGACGTCAGGTGTGCCGAGGGCGTGCGCACATCATGGGCACCACGATCTTCGTGCTGGAGCCGGCTCGTCGGCGCTGGCCAAATATTCGGCCGCGGCCCGGGTATGTCGCGATCTCTCCACGAGAAGGGCCACCCGCGCCCCGGCGCGCCATGTATCGGGGGGCCGTACGCGCCGACTCGGCGGGGGTACGTCCGCGCCTCGGTGCGGGCGGCCCTCCGATGCAGCGGCCACGCCGGGCGCGGGCCGCCGGCACTGTACAGGGCCCTCGGTAAGAATCCCCTCGGGGTTCGGGCGGCGTGTCGGCTCCGCCCGCGTAATCTGGCCTGCTCCGCCTGTTCCGGGGCGATCCTGGCCAACGCCGGCGGGTTCGACGCCGTCCACGTGCTCGCGCGGCGGGTAACTGTCCCGGTGACGATCCTGGTGCCGCCGGACCAGCCCGGCCTGCTGCGCCTGGCCGCCGCCGGCCGCCTCGAGGCGGCGTTCGCTCCCGCCCCGCCCCCCAGGCTCATCCCCCGCCCGCACCCCCGGTGCCTCGAATACGCCCGGCTACTCGCCGGCGCCATCGAGAAGAGCCCGCAGTGGATCGACGGCCCTGACATCCTGTTGCGCCGCTGCCTGACGATCGCCGAGAGCTGCCGCCCCTACATCGACTCCAAACTCAAAGACGATCCGGCGCGCCTCGACCAGGAGTGCGACCCGGTCGAAGTGCGGCGGCTCCTGCGGCACGTCGCCGGCCTGATTGAGGCGCGAATCCTCAAGAAGCCGCCCAGCGAAAGCGCGCGGGTTTGAACCTGCCGGCGGGCGATCATGGGCGTCCGGGTGATCACCCCCGGAGGTGCGCGGCCGTGGACCGCGGGTGGGTCGGCCGGGCCGCACGCCGCCGCCCTGGAAGCCCGCGCCGTGGCGCTGGGGGCGGCCGCGGCCGAGGCAGACGGGGAGCCAGCGGCGCTCCGGCGCTTCATGCGCCGGCGGGGGTTCCATCTCGCCGTGATCCAGTACGGGGACGCGGAGGCCGCGACGGCCGACCGGCGCGAGCGGATCGACTTCCTCGACGAGGGCGGGCTCGAGCGGCTCGCTTTCGAGCTGGGGGACACCAGCGACGCTATCAGCGAGTTCTGGCTGCGCGGGGGGGTCGCGATCGCGGCGGCCGCCGGGGACGACATGGCCATCGCGCTCGTCGACGCCGTCGACCCGGCGGACGACGGCACCGAGGAATGGGTGCCCCCCAACCAGTAATTCTGGCCGCCTAACGGCGGCCTGCTCGCCTCACTCGCCCCAGTCTTACGAGTCGCCTCATTTCGGCTCGCGCATTTTGGATAGCACATCGTTAGCGCATCACTAGCGCATTGCTAGCATATTATTAGCACATCGCTAGCACATCGCTAGTACATCGTTAGCGTGTTGCTAGCACATCGCTAGCGGGTCTGGTGCGAGCCGAGCGACGTGAGGCCCGAAGGGCCGAACGAGCGAGGCGAGACGGCCGAAGGCCGGGCGGCGTATAGCAGGCGGCGCGGGATCCATACCATGGAGCTCGCGCCTGCCGACGATATGGATATGGCCGCCGCCAGCCCGCGGGTGGCGCCGCACGCCGCTCCGCCCATCGCGCAGGCAGCTCCGCCCGTCGCGGAGCCGGCGCCGCCCGAGCTGATGCGGCACCAGTCGGCCGCGTCGCTCGGGTCCGCGGCGACCCGCGCGACCGCGCGGACGTGGCAGTCGTTCGCGATCACCCCCGGCGGGGCGAGCAACAATCCGGAGGCCACGGCCCCCGACGCCACGGCCCCCGACGCCCCGGCCCCTGACGCCCTGGCCCCGGACGCCGCGTCGCTCCACGACGCCGACTCGCTCCGCGACGCCGCGTCGCTCCACGACGAGGGGGATATCGGGCGCCCGAGGGGCGGCGCGCCGGCGGTCGGCGCGATGGAGGGGGTCTGGATGGCGCACGACGCGGCGGCCCGGGCGTACGTCTACGCCCGCCAGGCCCGGCGGCAGCGGCGGCGCGGCGTCCTGCTCGACGCCGCCGTCTCGGTCGCGAACTCGGCCGTCTCGCTGTTCGGGGGGTTCCAGCTCGTCGCGTGCGCCGGCGACTGGGGCTGGGGGCCGCTGCTGCTGATCAGCCTGGCCGTCGCGTTCGTCGCGTGCAGCCTGGCGAAGGATTTCATCGTGTGGCGCGCCGCCGAGCGCGACGCGGACGCCGCCCGCGCCCTGAACGAGCGGTTCTCGCGCGACCTCCTGGCGATCCTGCGCACCCACGCCGGCGACCGGGCCTTCTCGTACGACCTGTTCGCCGCGGCGAAGGCCGTCGTCGACCGCGCGGCCCCCCCGCCGGCCGAGCGGGACTGGGCCGAGGCGATGCGCGAGCTGGGCGCGCTGCCCCCCGCCTGGCGGGGGGTGGGGGGGCCGGACGCCGGCCAGCAGGGCTGACGGGCCCGGCTGGCCAACGGGCCCGGCAGGCCAACGGGCCTGGCAGGCTGGCGCCACATATAGCGATGAGCTGGGGCAAGACGCTGGCGCTGATCGTCGTCGCGCTCATCGCGACGGCCGCGATGTTCGCGCTACACGCCACCCCGGTGGCGGGCTGGATGGAGCGGCGATTCGTGGGGTCGCGGGACGCCGCGGGACGGGCCACCTGGATGGCGGCGATGGCCGCGGCGTATGTCGTCGCGGTCTTCGCGGCCGTCTGGCTGGGGGACCTGGCCGGCGCCTACACGCTCGCCTAGCGGGCGCGCGGGGCCGTCTTTTGGCACCAAAACACCGGGCGCCGAGGGCGCCGAGGGCGCCGAGGACGACGCGGACGCCGCGGACACCGCGGACACCGCGGGCGCCGATCAATATTCTGGACGCGCGACGCTGGTCGCCTCGCTGGCCGCCGCGAAGCCGGCCGGGCGCGGCGCGCCCGACGCGGCCGCGAGGGACGGTGCGCCCGACGCGGCCGCGAGGGACGCCGGGCCCGGCACGTCGTCCGGCACGTCGTCCGGCTCCTCGTCGCCCGCGTCCTCATCGTCCCCGCTGCTCCCATCCTCGGACTGGCTGGGCGACGGGGGCCGCTCCGCCGCGTCCGCGTCGCTCTCTGCGTCCGCGTTGCTCTCCGCGTCGTCGTCGGCCCCGCCGTCGGTCCCGTCGTCGCCCGCGCCCCCGTCGACGGCGCCAGCCGGGGCGGCGCTGCCAGCCGGGGCGAACAGCGCGCGCTCCTCGGCGGCCTCGCCCCCGTCGCTGGCGAGGTCGTCGGGCGCGTCGAACCCGATCACCTCGACGGGGACCGGGCCGCACGACGCCCCGCCCGCCATCCCGCCCGCCCCGTCGCCCAGTGTCTCGCCCGTCTCGTCGCCTGCCAGGTCGCCCGTCCCGCCCGCCGCGCCGCCCGACGCGCCCCCCCGCGCGTCGCGGGCGTCGAACAGGCCCTCGAAAGCGCCGAGCGCCTCCCGCAGTTCCTGCGCGCTTGTGAGCATCGGCTATACGACGCGCGGAACAGCTGCCATCACGATACGGTGGATCTGTAACAGGGCGCCGGGGGCCCGCGCCGCCAGCGCGTCCAGGTCGACCTCGCAGCCGTCGGCCCGGTCGACGACGAGCGGGGCGGGGCCCGGCGGGGACGGCCCCGCCCCGGGCGCTGCGGGGCTGCCAGACGCGGCGGCGCCATAACTTCGTTCGGCGCCGCCCCGCCCCAGGCCGGCCCCCGCGATGCGCTGCTCGATCCCCTCCATCGCGTCCCCGGCGTCCTGCGCCGCGTCCATCACGACGCGCAGGACCCGCTCCGCGTCCCGGGGGGCGAGCCGCGGCCCGCGGGCCTCGACCTCGGCGACGATGCCGGCCGCCCACGGGGCCGAATCGTCCGGGCCGTCGGCCGGCTCGGGGGAGGGCATCGGAGGCGGGACAGGTGGCACGGGCGGCGCGGGCGGCACGGGCGGGGCCGCGGGCTGGGCCGCGGGCGGCACGGGCGGCACGGGCGGCACGGGCTGGGCCGCGGGCGGCACGGGCTGGGCTGCGGGCTGGGCTGCGGGCTGGACCGCGGGCAGGACTGCGGGCGAGGGGAGCGGGGGCGGCGCGGTTGCCGGGGCGCGACCTTTCCGAGGGCGTGTCATCCGCGATCGAGGTGGGCGAGGGCTCAAAAGCAGGTGCGGTCCGGGCTCCGCCCCGGGCCAATCCCCCCGTCCGGGCGGAGCCCGGTGCTGCGAAGCAACGGGGGGCGGTCACGCCGCGGGGGCGGCCCGGGCCAGCCGGATGGCGCCCCAGACGTTCTCGTGCGACGCGAGGAGCGCCGGGTCCCGGAAGTGCCGCGCCAGCTGGTTGACGGCGGTCGCCCAGGCCGTGGCGTCCTGGAGCAGGAACGCGAGGACCTCCTCGGCCCCGAGCGCCGGGACGCCGTCGGCCTGCCCGGCCGGCGGGCCGTCCCGCCGGACCGCGTACGGGGCCGAGCCGGGGGACTCGGCCGGGCGGGTCCAGTAGCCGGCCGGCAGCCCGGCCGGGCTGGCCGCCAGCGTAAGCAGGTCGGCCACCCGGGCTCCGCCCGGACGGGGGGAGGGAGGGCGGTCCCCCGCCCCCGGGGCGTGGATGTACCCGGACGCGTCGGGGCCGAGCGCCGCGGGCGGGTCGGCCCGGGCGAAGAGCCGCTCGAAGAACGCGGCGCGCTCGGCCCCGACCGGGTCGGCCAGGATCGCCGCCCGCTCCGCGTACGCCGCGCGCAGGCGCGCGGCCAGGGCCGCGACAAGTGTCCGGGCGGTCCCCCCGTCTGGGCGGAGCCCAGGGCGTGCCTCGAAGACGGGGGCGGCCGGGGGGCAGGCGAAGACGACCGCGTGGACCTGGGCGCTCGTCTGGAACGGAGTGAAATACTTGTGGACGACGCGGGCTGGGACGACCTGGCCGGCGCGCACGGCGCGCGAGCGCGGGTTCACTGCGAACGTCACGTTGTAGTCCGGCTGGCCGCCGCGAGCGGTCCCAGTTTCTACGGGGGCCGCCTCGCTGCTCGCTTCGCGCCGGCTCGCCCGCGCTCCGCCCTCCTGGGTCGCGGGCCCCTCCCCTCCCCCCGTCTGGGCTCCGCCCGGAACGAGCCGGCCCTCGATCATCGGGGCCGTACGGGTGATCTGGACGAGCCCGGGGAGCGCGTCGCCGGGGGCGAGCGCGATGACCCGGGCCCGCACGACGACCCACGCCCGGGCGCGGCCGTCCAGGTCGAGGAGCGGGGCGAGCGGGGCGCGCTCGATGCCGAGGATCGCGGCGACGAACGCCCCGCCGTAGCAGATCCCCTCGTATTCCTGCCGCACGAGCTCGAGCGCGTGGGCCTCGATGTCCGCGGCGAAGCCGAGGGCGTCCGGGACCCCCTCGACCTGGAGCGTCAGCAGGCGCTCGACCTCCATCGTATCCCCGCCCGGGCATTTCAAAAGACGGGCCCGGGCGAAGCCCGGACGGGGGAGCGGCCCGGGCTCCGCCCGGACCGGGGAGCGGCCCGGGCTCCACCCGGACGGGGGAGCGGCCCGGGCTCCGCCCGGACGGGGGAGCGGCCCGGGCTCCGCCCGGACGGGGGAGCGGCCCGGGCTCCGCCCGGACGGGGGAGCGCTTGCGGCGGCCTCACGTGCGAGGCCCTAGGGGCCGCGCGAGCAGGATGGTCGCCAGCCGCTTCGAGCGGCGCAGGAGCGCGCGCCAATGGCGCTGGATCTGGGGCGTCATCGCCTCCGGGTGCTCGTCGATCGCCTCCTCGAGCTCCGCCAGGCTGCGCCAGCACGCGCCGGCGAGCTGGCTGGCGACGGCCGGCGGGAGCAGGCGGCTGGCCGGGCTGGCCAGGATTGCGTAAGCGGCGGCGGCGTCGCGTTCGTTACACTCGTAGCAGCGCGCGAAGGACGTCAGGCCCCCCAGCGCGTCGGGGGGGACCTCGCCGGACGCCAGCATCCGGGCGAGCGGCCCCGCCCGCAGCTCGACCTGGACCCCGGCGAGCGCCCCGGCCGCGAGCAGCGCGCGGATGCCGTCGCTTGTCTTCACTATGTTTACCAGGTCCGTCCGCAGCCCCGGCGGCTCGCGGGCGAGGGCCCGGGCGACCAGCCGGACGCCGAGCGTGTCGCTCCCGAACCACCGGGCGTAGAGCGCGAGCGTTGCCTCCGGCGGTTCTTTTGGGGCGCCATCCGAGGGATCCACCGGGAAGGCGGCACGGTGCCGCCAGCCGAACAGGGCCGCCCGCCGGGCCGCGCGCGGCGCCATCCTCGGCCGCCAGCCGGACGCCGCACCAGGCGCGCCAAACGCCCCGTGCCACGGGCCGGCGTGCGGCCCGGAGCCGCGGGCCCCTCTCGCCAGGGTTCCGCCCGGGCACCGTCCGGGCTGCGGCGGATACCGCCAGGGCCGCGGCAAATACCGCCCAAAGACCAGCACGGCCGCGCAATCGGCGTCGAGGTGCTGGTCTTCGGCGGCGCTGAAGGGTCGCAAGCCCCACCGCGCGCGTCGCCTCCCGCCCCGCACCGCCTCGCGCAAGGCGCGCTCGGCCGTTTCGTATGGGTCCCGCCTGGGCATCCCGCGTCCATTTTCTGGTGGGTCGTTTCAAAACCGCCTCGCGCCGCCCCGGGGCGCGTCAGAACGTGGCCGGGAAGGTCTGGCCGCGGCGGTCGCGCACGACGGCCGGGCGGAGGGGCGGCGCCGCCGGGCCGCCCCGCGCTCCGATCGCGCCGCCCCAGCTGCGGTGCGGGCACCAGGCGTTGTCGGCCCACTGCCACACGCGAGACGCGTTCCGCGTTGGCCGGCGCTCCATCTGGCACGCGACCCAGCGCCAGGCGCGCGGGCCCAGTATGTAGATCATGCCACGCGGCCCGAACCCCGGCTCGTCCATGGTCACGGCGACGAGCGCATACGGGCGATCCGGCCGGTCCCGGGGCGCATCGGGCGAGCGGGCTCGGGCGGGCACGCGCGCGAAGCCCAGGCGGTCCCAGTGCCCGTCCTCGAAATCGCAGTCGGGCAGCAGCACCGGGGGGTCGGCCAGCACGGTGTCCAGCTCGCCGTCGACGCACATGATGGCAACCCGCCGGCCGTCGCCGTCGGCCCGGCACAGCGTCAGCACCCCGGGGGCCGCCCGCGGCCTGTCGAGCACGCACATGCTCCAGCCGCTGAACAGCACCCGGATGGAAACGAACCCGCCGTGCGGCCGGACCAGCAGGCGCCCGCCGAACCGCACGTCGACGCCGGGCCCATCCCGTTGCCAGGTCCAGTAGCGCCTCCTGTCGAGGGTGGCACCTCGGGGCGCCCGCCACATCCTTACCGTCGCGGCGCGGTTCAAAAGCAACGCCGGCGGCGATCACGCCGGTGGCGATCACACCTCGGCAGTCTCTTCGGCGATCTCGCCGGCCACGTCCGCCACATCGGGGGGGAGGCCCGGGGTGGGGGGAAGGCCCGGGGCGGTCTCGTTCGAGTGCTCCCACTGGGCGAGCGTCGGGGCGCGGTCGCCGGGGACGTAGAGCCAGCGGCGCCCCCCGTCGCGGTCGCGCAGCTCGAGCTCAAGGAGGAGCTCCGCGATCTCGGCGCACAGCGCCCCGCCCCGCCCCCCCGGGGGGGCGGGGCGCTGGGGCCGCCCGTCGTCCTCCCCCCGCCCGGGCGGAGCCCGGAGCGGGGCCCCCGGCGGACCGAGCTCGCGGCGGAGGCGGTCGCGCGCGGCGGCGAGGGCCGGGCGCGGGCGCGTCGCGCACTCCGCCCCGCGCGCGACGGTGCGCAGGTCGGCGGCCCCGCGGGCGGGCGGCCGGACGAGCAGGATGGGGCGCCCCCGCCGCTCGGCGGCGACCCCGACGACGAAGCCCTCCGGGCGGCGGGGCGGCGCGGCCGGGGGCTCGGGCGCCCACACCCCGTCGCGGAGCCGGGCGGCCCCGGCCTCGGCGGCGTAGCCGTCGCGCCGGAGGAAGCCGAGCCGCGCGTACAGCGGGCGCATCGCGCGGGGGGCGCGGTCGGA
>Ga0172379_10012363_pt1 | contig 10011 bp, 9 predicted proteins | sample GrowelOW334metaG_FD_119756 | JGI IMG/M metagenome (GOLD analysis project Ga0172379, IMG submission 119756) | Groundwater microbial communities from an aquifer near a municipal landfill in Southern Ontario, Canada - Groundwater well OW334 metaG | ecosystem: Environmental > Aquatic > Deep...
GTACTGACTCATTGAAGAGTAGACCAGTTTGCTCTTATAATGGAGATATGCCTGCCGCACCAAAAATCTTAATCAACCTGTTTGGTCAGGAACAGCAAGAACATTCGCCGGTCGGACGTTTCATCGGCTGGGTTACCACCTATGGCAGGTATATCATGGTGACGACGGAAATGATTGTTCTTGTTGCGTTTCTCTCCCGATTTAGTCTCGACAGACAATTAACCGATCTGAAAGATGAAATTCAACAGAAACAGGATATCATTGCCGCTAATCAGGATCTGGAGATTGATTTTCGTCAGACACAGGATTCGTTAAATAAAATTAAGGCGATTCTTGCTAAACAGGAAGTTCCGACAAATACCATTAATACCCTGCGGATGCTTCTTCCTTCAGGAACATATTTTCAGTCGTTATCCATTAACGACAATAAAATTACTTCGCAGGTCGTATCGGTGACGGTTCAAAGCTTTTCCCAATTTTTGATTAATTTAAGCGCAACGAAACAACTGTCTAATATTGAAATCGGTACCGTTGATAAACAGACAGTCGCAGGTATCCAATACACATTAACGGCAGAACTGGCGCAGGCAACAATAAAAAAATAACATCGTATGGATAAATTTTCTTTACCGCAGGAGTACCGAAAATATTACCGCTCGCTGGAGCCGATGCTTGCGAAACCGAAAACAAAGCGGTATTCCACTGTTATTTTTTTCTTTTTGACTATTGCGCTGTTTGGGTGGTATGCAATCCGTCCCACTATTCAGACTATTTTATATCTACAAAAAGAAATCGTTGATAAAAAAGCGGTGAATATTCACATGGATGAGAAGATAAATGCCCTTATTGAAGCGCAGGCAATACTTGAAAATATTCAACCGCGAAGAGAGGTCATTACGAAAGCCGTACCAAAAAATCCGCTGGCCGTTGATATCGCACGGCAACTGCAAAATTTGGCTAACACGACACAGGCGTCACTGAGCGCAATACAGATAGGATCGGTTCCCATCTTGACTGCTACCACGAGCGCCGCTCTTACCTCCTATGTCGTTAAGCACGTCCCCATTCCCATCAACATTTCAGTTGACGGACCATATTTCGTACTTGCGTCTTTCATGAATGGGTTATTAGCTATGCAGCGCATTGTTACCATTGATTCAATCTTCTTTTCTCCAAATAAAAGCGGGGTGCCGCAACCAGGAATAACTGCAATTCAATTACAATTAAAATTAAATGCGTTTTATCAGAACTATTAATATATGAAGCAAGAATCTGATCGGGACCTACTTCTTATTACCATATTTACCTTCATAACCGTATTATTATGGATTTATTTTGAACTTGTGCAAACCACAAAAACGTCTACCAACACACCGGTTGTTAATCAACTCATCGTGCCCTTAACACCGAAGCTTGATACTGATACACTGAATATACTGACAACAAAAAAAAACTATTAACGTATGCAGAAAACAAAACGGATACCCACACTTCTTGCGCTCATGCTCCTCGTTGTCACGGTCGGGGGCATCGGGTTCTTATTTGAAGGCATAACCAGACAAAGCACCATTGCTTCACTGTCAATTGAACCGAAAAGCGTCATGATAACAAATCTCACTGACACCTCATTCACATTCACCTGGCAAACCGACGAACCTGCAACAGGAACACTCCTTGCAACGTCTGTAGCTGGAAAAAAATATTCTGCTTTTGACGAACGTGACATAACGGGAAAAATGGGAAAATATCTGACGCATTCAATTACGGTTCGCACGCTTTCTCCATCAACCATGTATACCATAACCGTTCTTTCCAACGGGAAAAAATATCCGGTTGAGACGAAAAGTTTTCAGGTGACGACCCTTCCGACACTATCAAACGACGCTCCGCTACTGGATCCTGCGTTCGGATCTATTCAAACAGCAGGTAGTCTTCCGGCTGAAGGTGCACTTGTCTATTTAAATCTTGAGGGAAGTCAAACACTCTCCACACTTGTCCGGACATCCGGATCGTGGATTATTCCGCTGTCACTTATCCGCACGCAAGACGGTGCTGCCTATATTACTTCCCAAGACCGTATCAATGAAACAATCGTTATTCAACTGGGGACCAGTGAATCCCGGGTTGCCACTGACACGCTCAATGATGCTCCTGTTCCTGATGTTATTTTAGGGCAACCGTATGATTTTCGCGGACGTGATGCGAAAAAAACTACTCCGGCAACACTTGCACAAAAACAGATTATTCCGACAACAAACCCGAAACAAACTGTGTTGGGGGCAACGACTGACAAGACAATCAGCGGTGTTGCACTTACCGCTCCGGTTCAGGGTGCAACAATAAGTTCGAATAAACCGCTTATCACAGGAATTGGAATAGTTGGTAAAACAGTTACCATTACCATGGGTATTACGGATCCAACCATCGGATCAACCGTGGTCGGAAAAGACAGAACGTGGAAATATACCCCAAAACAGGCACTCTCACCCGGAAAACAAAGTGTGACCATAACAACGGTTGACGCAAAAAATAAACCGGTTGCTATTACTCATACATTCACCGTTCTGAAAAGCGGATCGCAGGTACTGGGAGATGCAACCCCATCAGGAACAATTGCGGCAACACCAAGTGCAACTGCAACTCCTACTCCCACTTCTATTATTGAAGCAACAGAGTCAGCAACTCCCACAGCAACGCTCTCCGGAGAAGAGATGCCCACAAGCGGATCGTTCTTACCGACAGTACTACTCATTGCACTGGCGTGTTCATTAGTTATTGGCGGAGGCGCAATATTATTTATTAAATAAACATATTCTTGACTATTGCATCTCGTATGCTCTAGTCTGAATATAGGACTTATTTTGTCCATCTCATGGCAGACGAACCAAAAAATCCACAGCAAATAATTGATGATGCGACAAAAGCAATGGGGCAATCAACTTCCGTTGATGTCCAACCGCCGACACCGGTAACTGCTCCCCCACTCATGCAAACAACGCCTGTTGAACCAAAAGTAGAACCGCCTCCCATTCTTCCTGAACAAAAGAAAGAAATAGCAGCCCCGCCGGTAGCAGCCCCGCCAATTGCAGTAGTTCCGCCGATAGTTGATAGCGGACTTCCTCCGCTTCCCGCTACACCGCAGAAACCGGAACTGATCGTTATTCCTCCAAAAGGTCAAAGCCCAGAACCGCCTCAAACAATTGTGAAGCCACCGAAGAAAAAAGGCGGAAAAGGACTGTTAATTGGCATGCTTTTGTTTTTCATCCTCACCCTTCCTGTAGCCATGTACTACGGAACACAAAAGATAACGGAAATTCGAAGCAGGGCAGCCGGTCGTTGTGAACAAAAATTGCCTATTATTGAAGTATGTAAAGATATTGAATGTATAATGTATACCAGTCAAACAAGTTGCACATCAGGAACCGGGACATGTTGCAAATGGACAATTGTTCCTACACCAACTTTCAAGCCACCAATCGGCACTTGTACTCCCGGACAAACTAGATCATGCACGACGGGCCAAAATTGTCCTGGTAGATATGATTGCGTTAATGGTACATGGAGCACCTCATGTTTGGATATTGCAGATAATTGTCCTCCCCAATCTCCATTCCCAACAGCAGGTAAAGTAGGCGAGTGGGGTACTTGTTACACTGATGCTGGTTGTAATACCGGTTTATTCTGCGGTATGACCAATCAATGTGTCCGATCAACAACCTGGTGTCCACGCTGTTCAACTGTACATGCCCCCGACGCTGATCCATGTGCCTGTACAGCAACGTGTCGCGATACTCACTGTACAGGAGCTTCAACAGTAACAAACACTCCCACTCGTCCAGCAGCAACAAGTACTCGTCCACCAACCGGTAACTGGCATTGTAATGGTGGGACAGGAGTACCTCCCCCAATCCCGGTCGCCTGTACAAACGGCGGAACATATAATGGAAAATGCATTGTTTACCATTGTCCTCAGGGGTGTGGTGGTACCGCATGTGGAGAAAGTTCTCCTGGTGTTTGGTGGGAATATAAAAGCTGTGCAACTGCCAGCTTAACTGGTAGTGAATGCGGACAGATTGATACTGTTACAGATCCAGGTGTATATTGTATTCCTCAAACTGGTTGTGATGTTAAAGCACTCGTGTGTAATAGTACCTGTTCTGGTGGACCAACACAACCACCACAGGCAACCAATACTCCCCGACCACCTAATACTCCGGTACCGACCAATACCCCTGGACCGGGAGCAACCAATACTCCCCGACCAACTAATACTCCGGTACCGACCAATACCCCTGGACCGGGAGCAACCAATACTCCTGAGCCAAGCTCAACACCCACGATTGGAAATACCAGCGCTCCTGGAACCTGTGACGCATCATGCGACACGGATAGCAACTGTGAATCAGGACTTTCCTGTTATTCAGTCACAGGCGTGAAACGATGTAGGAAAGCCGCGTGTCCGGATCGGTCAAATTGTGAGTGTCCGCTTGCTAATGAACCAACACCAACAACCAGATATTACCAACCAGGAGAACCGACAGCAACACTCACAGTAGAACGTGTTATTGCGGAAGCCCCCGTTACAACAGCCACCCCGATGCCGACCCCGAAGGTTCCGGTTTCCGGAATTATTGATGTAAAAGCAATCATCATTACTGTCGGAAGCATTCTTCTTCTGGTATTGGGATTAATTCTCTAAGCTCTTTTTGATGAAGGTGTGAATTGTTTCGTAGTCTTTCTCCGGTACCAACACATATCGTCCGTACATCCATGATGGTGGGTTGATAAGCATCGGCTCTATAGATATCTTTGAAATAGATGATGATCGGACGCTGAGAAGATATTTTCCCATGGTTAACTGTTCTCCGATTGTCATATCCGTATCCGTTGCCTGGTCAGCTACCTGTATTAATTGTTTAGCTGTGTTTGGATGAAACCACGGTTGTATCTTCATGATTTTTTCCTTTAACGCAACGATGATATCCTGTTGCCGAAGACCCCGTGCAAAATCCGTTCCCTCATCCCCTTCCGCGTGACGGCTCCGGACATAAATGAGAGCTGTTGCTCCATCCATATGCTGGGATCCGGCCTGAAATTGCACTGTTTCATATCGGCACGCAAATATGATATCTCCGCCGCATTCATCATTTTCTTTTCCAGCTATCGGATACTGGGTGTCAATGAATGCTTTCGGAACGACTACGTCAATGCCGTCCACAATATCAATGAGTTGTTCAAATTGGGAAAAATCAACAACCACTACATAATGGATGACTAACCCGGTCACATCTTCAATAACCGCTTTGGCAAGTACTTTTCCTCCTCCTGTCCTTTTTGCTTCCCCATAATGATATGCACTGTTAATACGGTCTTTCAGTGCTTCCGACCACATATCACGGGGAATCGACAGAAGCGAAACGGAGGGTTTTTCTTTCGAAACGGAGGCAACTATCATCGTATCGGTCAGATCCGGTCCTTCATGTGTCCCCCCGGCAATGCCGAGCACTAATATATTTACCCTGTTATCTGTAGCCTGAAGCGGTACTCCCCTAGTAAATACCAGCCGGAAGATAACCTGCGGGGTAATTCCGGTTTGTGCAACAAACCGCTGACTCACTCTATAGAGCTTAATACACGCAAATATGCTCAAGAAAAATACAATGACAAATCCAATCAACTGGAGTTGCGAATATTTGTTTCGTTTCATACCGTTTCAATGAATTGCTCTGCAATGCCAAAAAATGAACGCGGATCTAAGCTCGCTCCGCCGACCAACAGTCCGCTTATACCGGAAGTCTGAATATATGGACCTACTACTACTCCCGTGATACTGCCGCCATACACCACTGGTTTATGGATGGTATCATGTACATTCTTACAAACAGCTGAAACGCGGGTTGGGTCTTCCGGTTTCCCTGACCCGATTGCTTCCACCGGTTCATAGGCAACGATGTCAACTGCCTCCGGTATGCGTTCACTTTCGGAAGACACACAGTAAATGACAATAAGCCCTGCTGATTTTGCCTGGAGCACCTGATACGAAAGCTCTTCATCGGTCTCACCGAAATATTGTCTCCGTTCGGAATGACCGATTAATACGTACGTTGCAAGCTCCGCTATCATCTCCGCACTGATTTCCCCTGTATACGGACCTTTCCCGAACGGAGATACGTCCTGAGCAGCTAAGGCTATCGGAAGATGTTCCTTTTTAATGATCTCTTTAGCTGTTGCCAAAACCGTAAACGGAACTCCCAGGACAACTGTAAGATCTTTTGATAACGGATGCTGCACAAAATGAGAAGAAAATATTTGGAACCACTCTTTTGTTTCCACCAGTGTCATATTACTCTTCCAGTTTCCTATCAAAAACCTCGGGTTCATATGATAAGATTATACTCTATGGGAAGTCCGCTGCTCAATGAACTGAACCGTGACCAACAAAAGGCCGTTATCGCTACCGACGGACCGGTGCTCATCTTGGCAGGAGCCGGCAGCGGAAAAACCCGGGTACTCACCTACAAAGTAGCCTATCTCATATTTGAAAAACATGTTGATCCGACCCGCATTCTTATGGTTACATTCACCAATAAAGCAGCGGGGGAAATGAGAGACCGGATCAAAAAACTGTTAACCGAAAGCGGTCAGCTCATTACTGATTTGCCTCTTATGGGCACGTTCCATGCGATATGCGCCAAAATTCTCAGGCGGGATGGAAAACACATGGGAATTCCTATTAATTTTACTATTTACGATGGACAGGATCAGCTGGACATAGTCAAAGAGGTCATGAAGGAAGCGGATATTTCAACAAAAGACTTCAAACCCCATGCGATACTCACCACGATATCAGAGGCAAAAAACGAACTGATAGGACCCCTTGAGTATCCACAGTTTGCCCGCGGGTATTTCCAGGAAACGGTGGCTCGCGTCTATCTTCTCTATCAAAAAAAGCTTATCGAGAGTAGTGCCTTGGATTTTGATGATTTACTTGCAAAAACCGTTGAATTATTTACGAAACATCCCGATGTGCTTGGAACCTATCAGGAACAGTTTCTGTATCTCCTCGTTGATGAATACCAGGACACTAATCATGCACAATATATGCTTACCACAATGCTGTCTAAACGGCACAGAAATATTACCGTTGTCGGCGATGCCTCACAAAGTATCTATCGATTCCGCGGAGCGGATTTCAGAAATATCACGAACTTTAAACATGATTTTAAAGACGTCAAAGAGTTCCATTTGGAACAAAATTATAGGTCTTCACAGACTATTTTGGATGCGGCAACAGGTGTCATTTCCAAAAATACCTCGCATCCGATATTAAAATTATGGACCGATAAAAAAGCGGGTGATCAGATCGTCCTGTATGAAGCACGAACGGAACATGATGAAGCGTCATTTATCGTTACCACTGTATTACAGGCAAATCGCCCGTATACCGAGCACGCAATTCTTTATCGGACGAACGCACAATCAGGGGTCCTTGAAGAAGCGTTTTTACACGCAGGGATTCCCTATGTTCTTGTGGGAGGCACCAGATTTTATGACCGGAAAGAAATTAAAGACGTACTCGCGTATCTCAAAATCCTTGCAAACCCCAAGGACATGGTTTCCTATAGACGGATGGAAAAAGTAGGCGTGGGGAGACTGAAAAAATTCCTCACGTTTTCCCAAACCGTGAAAACAGACGCAAAGCTGATATCGTTCAGCACGCTCGAGCTTATGGATAAGGTGCTTGATACAACCAAATATCTGGAACTGTATGATGCCAATGTCGAAGAAGAAGCATATCGGCTTGAAAACATTAAGGAACTGAGGTCCGTTGCAACCGAATTCCCGGTTCTTTCCGAATTTTTGGAAACGGTCAGTTTGCTTGAGGAAAAATACTCAAAAAAAACATCTCAGGATAATAAGAAGCGGGATGCCGTCACCATGATGACCCTGCATGCGGCAAAAGGACTGGAATTCCCCATTGTCTACATGGTCGGCATGGAAGAAGGGTTATTTCCCCATTCGCGGTCGCTCATGGACCGGGACGAGCTCGAAGAGGAACGGAGGCTTTGTTATGTGGGAGTGACACGGGCAAAAGAACGGTTATATCTCACCTATGCAAACCGGAGGTTGTTTTTCGGAACACGGACACAAAATATGGTCTCACGGTTTATCTCCGATATACCGGAACATATCCTTGAAAAACACGTGTCTATCGATGCGTCAGGAGGGTTTCGGGAAGACGATATGCTTCTCTAGCGTTACAGATATCTTGTTATCACTACTATACAAGTACCGATAACAACAAGAAGCGACAATATTATTTCTATCTGCAAAAAAAATCTGCTCGGTCCTTTCACACAGCCAAATGAAAAAATGTGGGGAAATATGCTTGTATCAAGAAAGGGAAACCAATAACTATGTCGTTTGACTGAAGTCCGCCCGCGCAGGTGACGTTTTTTCATACCATTTATATTGTATCACATACGAAAAAGAGCGATAATACCAGTATGACTCCAGTTCATCCGTTACAGACAACTGCGTGGGCGGCATTTAGAAAAGCCATGGGAATTGATGTGGGAACCGTTGATTCGTGGTATGTATCTTTTCATCGTATTGCCTATACTCCTTGGACAATCGGATATTTCCCCAAAGGTCCAACGCCGACAAAAACGATGATTGACGGGCTAAAAATATTGGGAAAAGAAAAAAATGCGGTATTTATTCAAATAGAACCTAATGTTGTATCGGATAGCAAACATCAAAAATTACCTGTACATACCCTTGTTCCCAGTCATCATCCGCTATTTACCAAATACACATTTATCCTCGACCTTACGAAATCCGAAGAGGAACTTCTTAAAGCAATGCATCCGAAAACACGGTATAACATCAAAGTGGCAGAAAAACATAACGTAGAAATACAGGAAGATAATAGCGACAAGGCATTCGAAACATATCTCCAACTTTCCCAGGAGACTACCGACAGACAGGGGTTTTATGCGCATAACCAAACGTATCACCGCACCATGTGGAAGACGATGCATACAGCCGGAATAGCGAAACTCTGGACAGCTACCTATGAAGGAAGTGTCGTTGCGGCGTGGATCATCTTTGTCCACGATGGAGTTATGTACTATCCATACGGGGCATCGTCCCGGGAACATCGGGAGGTTATGGCACCGAATCTGTTGTTATGGGAACTGATGAAATGGGGAAAACAACAAGGACTCAAAACATTTGATTTATGGGGTGCAATGGGACCGGATCCGGATCCAAAAGATCCCTGGTACGGATTTCATCGGTTTACAACGGGATATAATCCGACACTTGTTGAATATATGGGGTCATATGACCTTGTCATCCGTCCATTCTTATATACACTATACGGTATTGCAGATACATTGCGATGGAGCGTATTAAAACTTCTCAAATAAATGGAATTACAACAATCCCCCCTGTATCAGAAGTATATTAAGGCATTGCATTGGAATGTTGCGGATGTTGACGGATCTGCTATTTTTTACCGCAACATCCCTCTTCTCGGAACACTTGCGAAGCTTCAGCGCCCAACCCGTCTTCCTTATCTGCCGAAACTTATCACGGCACTGAAGAAACTGAAAGTACGTCAGCTAAGCGTTGAACCGAAAGAGGATGTATCTCAAGAAGAGTTCTCACGATATATTTCCGTTCTTTCAAAATTTTTCCATATTATAACCGCGCCATTTATTCCCACAAAAACAATTGTTGTAGATATATCTGTTAGTACCAAAGAAATATTTTCCAAATTCACATCTGCGAAGCGACGCGCTGTCCGGAAAGCGGAAAAAAATTTGCTTACGATCGTAGAGTCTCATGATATTAATGATCTCATATCAATTAAATCCAAGGGGGCGGGGATGTTTGGAGGAATAACAACGCATGGCATCGACCGTCTATGGAAATTATTCTACCCGAAACACGCTACCATACTTCTAGCCCAAACCGATTCCAAAAAAGTAGTTGCCGGGATAC
>Ga0172379_10012364_pt1 | contig 10011 bp, 9 predicted proteins | sample GrowelOW334metaG_FD_119756 | JGI IMG/M metagenome (GOLD analysis project Ga0172379, IMG submission 119756) | Groundwater microbial communities from an aquifer near a municipal landfill in Southern Ontario, Canada - Groundwater well OW334 metaG | ecosystem: Environmental > Aquatic > Deep...
TCCAAACATGGCTCCCTACATCTTCATGGAGAAGAACGGGATCCACATCATCGACCTGCAAAAAACAATTGTAAAGATTGACGAAGCTGCCGATGCCCTCAAGCAAATCGCCCGTTCAGGCCGCAAGGTCATGTTCGTTGCGACCAAAAAACAGGCTAAAACTATCGTAGCCGAGAAAGTTTCAGCAGTAAATATGCCCTACGTTGTTGAACGTTGGCCGGGTGGTATGCTTACCAACTTCCCAACCATCCGTAAGGCTGTAAAGAAGATGTCGACCATCGACAAGATGATCAAAGATTCGAGCTGGGATAATCTTTCCAAACGTGAGAAACTTCAGATCACCCGTCAAAGGGCTAAACTTGAGAAGATCCTTGGTTCTATCGTTGACCTGACCCGCTTACCTGCAGCGCTCTTTATCATCGACGTGATGAAAGAAAAGATCGCTGTTCGCGAAGCCCAGCGTTTGAGCATCCCAATCTTCGGGATGGTAGATACCAACTCCGATCCAAACGGTATCGATTTCGTTATTCCGGCCAATGATGACGCTTCACAATCCATCGATCTGATCGTTGGGGTGATGTGCGACGCTATTAAAGATGGTCTTTCAGACCGCAAAGTTGAACGCGATGGCGAGGAAAAAGACGAAAAACCTATTTCTACCTTAAAAAAGGGTCGCAAGGCTGTAGCCAAAATCATTGTTGAGGACGATGAAGAGGTAGAAGCTGACGACAATGAAGATATCCTTGAAGAGGAGCTCGATGCGATTCTTGTTGACGAGGATGCAGCTGAAGAGGAAGAGGAGGAAGATCTCCCTGAAGAGGTAAAATAATTATTTCAAATATTTATTCTGAGATGGAAATTAGTACTGCAGATGTAGTCAAATTGCGCAAAGCAACAGGCGCAGGAATGATGGATTGCAAAAATGCTTTGGCTGATGCCGAAGGAAACTTTGATCGTGCGGTGGAGATTATCCGCGAAAAAGGGAAACTGGTTGCCAGCAAGCGTGCCGACAGGGAATCATCTGAAGGTGTTGTTCTGGCTAAAGTATCTGCCAACCAAAGTTTTGGAGCGATTATCTCCCTGAATTGCGAAACGGATTTCGTTGCAAAAAATGAGAACTTTGTTGCCCTAACCCATAAAATCCTTGATCAGGCGCTTGCCAACAAAAGCAACAGCCTTGATGCAGTGAAAGCACTGGTTCTTGATGGACGTACCATTGGTGAACAAGTGATGGAGCAGACAGGTATTATCGGGGAAAAGATTGAATTGCCTTTCTACGAGTCTGTCTCGGCAGCATTTGTTGTTCCTTACATCCACCCCGGAAACAAACTGGCTACGCTGGTTGGTTTCAACAAGGTCGTTGATCTGCAGGTTGGAAAAGATATCGCAATGCAAATAGCCGCTATGAGTCCTGTTGCCATCGACAACAATGATGTGGCTCCAGAAATTGTTGAGCAAGAGTTGAAGATTGCCAAAGAAAAATTCCGTTTGGAAGGCAAGCCTGAAAACATGCTTGACAAAATTGCACAGGGCGCGTTGAACAAATTTTTCAAAGAGAGTACCCTATTAAACCAGGACTTTGTTAAAGACAACAAGATGACAATCCGTCAATACCTTGGAAGCATTGATAAAGACCTTAAAGTAACTGAGATCAAACGCTTTACTTTAAACGTCTGATCAAAGTGTTCCCCCTGATATTAAAGCCTCCTTCGGGAGGTTTTTTTTTGATACAACCTGTCCGGAGTATCGGAATATGGTTTGTTATCAATTATTTTTAATATAAATTTGTATTGAATTGAACAACCCTAAACTTGGGGACCAACATACACAAATAGAGACATACAGGGTAGAATTTAGCCAAAATGATAAAATATAACAGGGTAGTTTTAAAGCTTTCGGGAGAATCCCTTCTCGGAAAACTTCAACACGGCATCGATCAGGAGGTCCTTTCTGATTATGCCCTTCAAATCAAAGAGATTATCTCCATCGGAATTGAGGTTGGTATCGTCATTGGCGGTGGCAATATTTTCAGGGGTTTGAGCGGTACCGCCAAAGGTTTCGATCGCTGCAAAGGAGACCAGATGGGTATGCTTGCCACTGTCGTCAACAGTTTAGCTCTTGCCTCGGCCCTTGAATCACTGCAAATAAAGGCCAGGGTACTTACTGCCATTGCCATGCAACCGATCGGTGAATTTTATACCAAAGAACTGGCTATCAAGGCACTTGAGAAAGGCGAAGTAGCCATTTTTGCCGCAGGAACCGGTAATCCGTTTTTTACTACAGATACCGCAGCCTCCCTTCGTGCTATTGAAGTAGGGGCGGATGTCATGTTAAAGGGCACCCGGGTGGATGGCATTTACACAGCGGATCCTGAAAAAAATCCGGCTGCGATGAAGTTTGACAAAATATCCTTTGACGAGATTTACTCGAAAGATTTGCGTGTCATGGATCTTACTGCAACAACACTTTGCAAGGAGAACAATCTTCCAATTATCGTCTTCAACATGGATAAAAAGGGAAATCTGTTGAAAGTGGTCCATGGTGAACCCATCGGCACCTATGTATACAATGAGTAGCATCATAAACGCAAAATCATATACAAATGAATGAGGAAATTCAAATGTTAATGGATGAAACCATCGAAAGGATGGAGCATGCTTTGACTCATCTCGACCACGAACTGGCGCATATCAGGGCTGGAAAAGCTTCTCCCAGAATGATTGAAGGAGTATTGGTGGATTATTACGGATCTATGACCCCACTGCCACAGGTAGCCAACATCAGTACGCCTGACGCCCGGACCATTGCCATTCAACCCTGGGAGAAGAAGATGATTCACACCATTGAACGAGCCATCATCAACTCCAATCTGGGCTTTAACCCTGAAAACAACGGAGAAATCATCCGCATCAATGTCCCCATTCCAACAGAAGAACGCAGGCGCAATCTGGTAAGGGATGCCCACAAGGAAAGCGAGACTGCTAAAGTCAGCGTCCGTTCAGCACGTAAAGATGGCAACGATTTCCTAAAAAAACTGCTGAAGGGAAAGGAGATCTCTGAAGATGAAGAGAAAATAGCTGTCGATGAGATCCAGAATCTCACGGACAGCTATACCAAAAAAATTGAGACAATGTTACTGGCCAAAGAGAAAGAGATCCTGACCATCTGACAAAACGGACAGGGAACTTAATCCCTTTTATTGTTTTCTGATCAACAACCAAATATCGCTATATTTAGGGAAAGATGACCTTACTTCGGCAATTCTGGCACGGGCTGCAGTTTCTTCTGCATAACTGTTGCCGCAAACCCGGTACATTCCGCTATCATTCATCAAGATAACAGGATGAAAATTTTCAGAAGTAAGTGTCTCTTTCAAACGTTTTGCATTTTCCAATACAGAGAAACTACCCATAATCACAAAGAATTTATTGGAGCCATAATCAGCAATTTCGCCTGAAGCTACAGAAAAATGCTCCTCTTTGGATGCCACGGCCATGGGTTTACCGATAAAGGCTTTGGGCGCTGGCGTAGGTGCCCCAACAACTGCCGGGGTAGTTTTTTCCTCGGCCACAGCTACCGGTTTTGGAGCAATCTTTTGGGTTTTACAAGCGGCAAGTGCAACGACAACGAGGATAAGCAATAGTGATGGGTTCTTCATATAATCTGTAATTATTGAGTTGAATTGTAAGGTCTCCCGATAATTCATCATCATGATACCAACAGTCGACCATTTGACTGGCTAAATTACTATTTTTTTCAATCACTCTACAGAAAAGAGCCCTGATTTAACCCTCTAAACTCTCCAAAAAAAAACAGATTGGGAATGACTACTTTAACGTAAGATTTTTGATATCTTTACATTCATTGTATATTATAATCAAATCAAAAGAATATTTTGTTTAGACTGGACGCTTAATCCCTTAAAAAAATGACCGCTATGCAAAGACGAACTGAACCATTAATTTTCATTGTGGAAGACAATCCCGTTTACAATAAACTGGTTGCAAACTACTTACAATCAAAAAAATTCACTCACGTGGAAAGTTTTTTAAGTGGTGAAGAGTGTTTAAAAAGAATTGATGAAAAACCCGATATTATCATACAAGATTATCTGCTGGAAGGAATAGACGGTATAGGGGTATTAAAACATGTCAAGAAAGTGCTTCCCCACACCGAATTTATCTTCCTTTCCGGCCAGGACAGTGTAGATGTTGCAGTCAATACCTTGAAGCTGGGAGCGTTTGATTACATCGTGAAAGATCAGATGGCGCTTAAAAAACTGACTGACAAGATTACCAAAATACTATCCATGCAAAGTCTTGTAAAGAGCAACAAAAGATACAAAACCGGAATCACGCTTTTCTTTCTTGCCCTTGCAGCCATCATCCTGCTTCTGGTCAGTTTGTCTTTACTTTATCCCCACAAGTTCACCTTATTTACAAGATAATAAACAACACGTTAAATAGCCGTTTCTTTTAAACGGCTATTTTTTTTCGCATTGGTTAAAGTGATAGGTCTTAAAATAGCCCGGTACTCCGCATTGTTCCCGAGGATTGATTTGGCTTTGGCAATATCAGTGTCATCCTTGAAGGATGCTATTACGGCCCCTTTCTGATAATAATACCTAGTAACAATCTCATCTGCCAAAACACTGCTTACCTCTTTTCTGAACTTCTTAAGATCGGCTTCAACATTGATGGTTAACTTTTTCTCGAGGGCGTCAAATTCTGCCTTGGATTCATCGTAGGAACGCTCCTTTCTGGCAGTTTCAATCAATCCTTTCAATACTTGCTCACTTCTGGATTGATAAGTAAATTTTTTATCAAGTAGAAACTGGTGGAAATCGTTAAATATCTGATCGTTAATGTCAAATTGATCAGGTGGGGCAATGGTTGGATGGGCAGCAACAAAATGGGTGGCATAATCAAAAATTATATTCTCCTGAATCAATTTATATGCCAGATCGCAAAGCGTATCCTGATCCAATTTTACATCCGGTACAATTCCTCCTCCATCAAAAACCTTGCGTCCCCCTTTGGTGGCAAACTCATGAATCAACGAATCAGGAATGGTTCCAACGCTACCATCTTTATTTCTGTGCGAATAGTCCAGGGCCTGGATACATCTTCCGCTGGGTATATAGTACTTTGCAGTCGTGACTTTCAATTTGGTGTTGTAACTCAAGTCTCTGGTTGTTTGGACCAATCCTTTGCCAAACGTCCTTTTGCCCATGATGACTGCCCGGTCAAGATCTTGCAGGGCACCTGCCACAATTTCCGAAGCAGATGCCGAACCCCTGTTAACCAACACGATGATTGGCATAATGGTATCTATAGGTTGTTCGGTCGCACGGTACATTTTGTCCCATTGGGCAACCTTTCCCCTGGTATTTACAACCTCTTCTCCGTGTTTGACAAAAAGGTTGACCATCTTTACCGCCTCACCCAGTAATCCTCCCGGGTTTGAACGAAGGTCAATCACCATCGTCGCAGCGCCCTTTTTGTCCCTTAAATCCAGAAATGATTCTTTAATCCGGTCGGCACAACCATCCGTGAAACTAGAGAGGCGCATGTACCCTGTCTTAGCATCAAGCATACCCGCGTAGGTGACAGGATCAATTTTTATCTCTTCCCTTACCAGCTCGATCTCAAATATTTTTTTGGTTTCAGGACGGAGCATTTTCAATTTCAAAGCTTTTTTGGCGGGTCCCTTCAGTCCGGCTGAGACATCCTCCACGGTAGATTTATTAACGGGTTTCCCATCCAGCTCAAGGAAAATATCCCCCGCTTTTAACCCAGACTTTTGGGCAGGAAAACCTTCGTAAGGTTCTGCCACCACTATTTTGTCACCTCTTTTGCTGATTAGTGCTCCAATACCGCCATACTCTCCGGTAGTCATGAATTTAAAATCATCCATATCTTCTTCAGGAATGTATGTAGTATAGGGGTCGAGAGATTCCAGCATATCATCGATACCTGCTTTGATCAATTTCTCAGGCTTTATGTCTTCCACATAGAAAAGATTAAGCTCACGGAAAAGGGTATAGAAAATATCAAGGTTTTTAGAGATCTCAAAATTTTTCTGGTCAGTCTTGAAACCCCAGAACGACAATCCCATGATGGCTACAATCGATAAGGCCAAAGCAACTTTAAGAATCCTGTTCGTCTTCATTGATGGTACAGTATTACTTTTTATTGGTTCTTGTTGAAGTGGGTAAAGTTAATAAAAGCTCATTGATTCAATTCAACCGATTATAAATGAAAAACAAAAAGATAATAAATCGTTACAAATCAGCCCTTAATAATTAGCCCATCCTCACATTAACCAATCATCTCATTGGCAAATTCCTACAATTTGTCTACTTTTGGGAATAAAACCTGCATATTGGAAAAAGGATTGGTTATAAGGTCTACAGGAAGTTGGTATACTGTCAAAAATGATGATGGCGAAATGATTGATTGCCGCATCAAAGGAAAATTGCGCATGAAGGGCGTTCGAACAACCAACCCTGTTTCTGTTGGCGACCGGATCAAATACCAGATACAGGACGACGAAACAACTCCGAGCGGCAGGTCCGGCGTAATCTTTGAAATCGAACCCCGCAAGAACTACATCATCCGCAAATCGTCTAATTTATCGAAAGAGAGCCAGATTATTGCGGCCAATGTTGATCAGCTTTTTCTGATAGTTACAGTCAATTATCCCGTTACGCTTACCGGTTTTATCGACAGGTACCTTATCTCCGCGGAGGCCTACCGAATCCCGGCAGGTATCGTTTTCAACAAGATTGATCTCTACACGGAGGATGACCTCGCCCGTTTGGAAGAGCTGGTATATATTTATGAAGGAATAGGTTACCGCTGTTTTAGGGTATCTGCCAAAAAAAATCAAAACATCGATCAGCTCTTGGAGCAACTCAAGGGAAAAACAACGCTTTTCTCAGGCCATTCAGGGGTTGGGAAATCATCCCTGCTCAACTGTCTCAATCCGATGCTTCAGCTAAAAACAAACGAAATTTCAGACCACCACCAGCAAGGGAAACACACAACAACTTTTGCTGAAATGCATGTTCTTTCCAATGACAGTTACCTGATTGATACTCCCGGAATACGGGGGTTTGGCGTGATTGACATGGAAAAAACCGAAATTTCCCACTACTTTCCCGAAATATTCAGACTGTTGGACCATTGCCGGTTTTTCAATTGTACCCACTTGCACGAGCCTGGTTGCGCGGTAAAGGAGGCCGTTGAAAAAGGTGGAATTTCAACTTCCCGATATGATTCTTACCTATCTTTGATGGGGGAAGACAATGGGAGGTACAGGACGGCTTTTTAGACGGAGAGACGGAGACGGAGAGGGAGACGGAGAGACGGAGGGACGGAGAGACGAGTCAGTCCGAAGGGCGAAAATAATGTGAAAATTGGGAAATGTGGAAATGTGAAAATTGGCAATAGAACCTGATGATATGTTTTTCGTAAAGAACAATAAAAAATAATTTACAATGAACAGCCCCAAACCACACTTCCTGGTCATTTTTGGTGCTTCAGGCGATCTGACCAAAAGAAAACTTATTCCGGCTTTGTTTGAGTTATGCGAACAAAAGCTTTTGCCTGAAAATTTTGCAGTATTGGGAGTCTCCAGAACGGAACTTTCTGATGCAGCCTTCCGCGAAAAAATGAAAGAATTTTTGCCTGTCAGCTCCCAAAATGGCCCTTGTGTTGAGCGATTTTTGGACTTACTCTTTTACCAGTCGCTTGAAACTTCAAACGCATCCGATTATCCGAACCTTAAAACAAGGTTGGAAAAATTGGGGAACCAACTCTCCATTCCTGCCAATTATATCTTTTACCTCTCAACTCCACCGCAGTTGTACCAGGTAATTCCCCAAATTTTGGCGGAAGCAGGACTTAATGATGTTTCGATGGGATTCAAAAGGATCATCATCGAAAAACCTTTTGGAACCGATCTGGCCAGTGCAAAAGAGCTTAACCGGAAATTGCTCACCTTCTATACCGAAGATCAACTTTACCGGATCGATCACTACCTGGGAAAAGAGACCGTTCAGAACATGCTGGTTACCAGGTTTTCGAATGGAATTTTTGAACCCATCTGGAACCAAAATTTCATTCACCATGTCGAAATTACCTCGGCTGAAACGTTGGGTGTTGAAGATCGCGGCGGATATTACGACCATTCAGGAGCCCTGCGCGACATGGTCCAGAACCACCTGATGCAACTGGTTGGATTAATTGCCATGGAACCTCCTGTTGTGATTGAAGCCAATGCTATTCGCAACGAGATGCTGAAGGTGTTCCAATCCCTGCGGCCGCTCCAAAAGGAGGATATTGCCACCCACGTCTTTCGGGGACAATACACCCAATCGCACATAGGCAATGATCTGGTCAAAGGCTACCGCGAAGAAAACGGTGTAGACCCAATGTCCAAGACCGAAACCTTCGTAGCGCTTAAATTTTTCATCGATAATTTCCGCTGGGCTGGTGTCCCCATCTACATCCGCACAGGCAAAAAATTGCCCACGCGGGTAACGGAAGTTGTAATCTATTTTAAAACCACCCCACATCACCTCTTCCAGTACGACTCAGTTAATGAGCCTGTTAACAATCAGCTGGTGCTTCGCATTCAGCCTGATGAAGGGGTTTTGTTGAAATTGGGAATGAAAGTTCCGGGCGCTGGTTTCAGGGTTCAGACCATGAACATGGATTTTCACTACAAAGAGCTTTCCGACAGTTATCTGCCATCGGCTTATAGCAGGCTGTTGCTGGATTGCATGCATGGCGACGCAACTCTTTATTCGCGAAGTGACGCCGTCGAAAAAGCGTGGGAATATGTTCAACCCATTCTGGATGGCTGGCAAAACAACCCCGACATTCCAATTTATGGCTATCCTGCAGGCACCTGGGGACCGGAAAATGTCGACCGGCTTGTTGAAAACAGCATTTGGCGCAGGCCCTGCAAAAACCTGGCCCACGATGGTGAGTATTGCGAATTGTAAACAGATGAAAAGAGAGCTGCAAATATTTTCAAATCCCGAAGCCTTGGCCGAACAGGTTAGTGTTCTGCTAATGGGTTGGATAGAAAAATCTTCCAATAACAAATTTCACCTGGCAATTTCAGGAGGATCGACTCCCAACCTGCTGTTTTCCGCTTTGGCTACCAGCTATTCCGGTTCCACACTCTGGCAGAAAACACACATTTGGTGGGTGGATGAGCGGATGGTTGCACCAAATGATCCTGAAAGCAATTTTGGGGTGGCAAAAAAATTGTTGTTATCCAAAATCGCTATTCCGGAAACCAACATCCACCGAATTTTGGGTGAGCAGGTACCTTACCAGGAAGCTGAAAACTATTCAAGGCAGATCCGGGAGCAGGTTCCGATGAAGGATGTATGGCCCCGATTCGACCTGATATTTCTGGGCATTGGAGACGACGGGCATACAGCCTCCATCTTTCCAAATCAGATGGAACTGCTGCAATCGGACCGTATTTGCGAAATTGCCACCCATCCTGTCACTCATCAGCAAAGGGTAACCCTGACAGGCAGGGCAATAGACAATGCGGATAAAATCTGTTTCCTGGTCACCGGAGCAAACAAGGCTGAACGGATGTCGGAAATTTGGTCGAAAGGGGAAAAAGGGAAAAAATTGCCAGCCGGCTGGATACATCCAACTGAAGGACAATCAATTTGGTTTGCAGACGAAAAGGCAACAACCTATATTCGATGATTGTGCATCCGAAACCTTAGAAATATCCTGACGTAGAATCCTCTGGATGAAGATATGCATGTATTGGCCTATTAATTTTACTTTTGTACACCCGGGACAAGCATACGATCCGTTTTCTAAATAAAAACAGACAATTAAGTTGAATACAATATCATCCTATGCCCAAAAATAGAAAAGCCGGACACCTGATCATGTTCGCGGTGACCCTTATTTTTGGGATCAACATTCCGCTCTCAAAATCTTTGCTCCCCCAATGGATTTCACCCGA
>Ga0172379_10012365_pt1 | contig 10011 bp, 9 predicted proteins | sample GrowelOW334metaG_FD_119756 | JGI IMG/M metagenome (GOLD analysis project Ga0172379, IMG submission 119756) | Groundwater microbial communities from an aquifer near a municipal landfill in Southern Ontario, Canada - Groundwater well OW334 metaG | ecosystem: Environmental > Aquatic > Deep...
CGAGAATAGCTGCTGTCAATGTTGTCTTGCCGTGATCGATATGACCGATGGTACCGATATTCACGTGCGGCTTAGTCCTGACAAAATTTTCCTTTGCCATAAGATCCTCCTTTTAAACTTCCCCTAAATCTTTCTTTCGCTTCCTAACACACCCAGACCCTAAATTACTTAATTTGGATCTTATCGGATTAGATATTTAGTGGAGCTGCAGATCGGGATTGAACCGATGACCTCATCCTTACCAAGGATGTGCTCTACCAACTGAGCTACTGCAGCCGCTTTTTGCACGAGCGGCCTAAAATGCTAAAATGACAAAAAAAACACCTATCTGAGTTATTTTCAATTTTAAACTCATCGATAATGCATTGACCCAAATATTTGATTTTTAAAATTGAGATGCTTATTATAGCAAAAATGCACTTTCTGTCAAGCATTTTTTTAATTATTTTTCAAAAAAATTAACTTTATTTTTTTATCGACGGTAATATGCGTCACATATGCAAATAAATAAGCATTATGTAATAAATAAAAAAAGGCAGTACAACAAAAAGTTGCCTGCCTCTTATTATTATGTTAGATGAGCTCGACAGCCTCTTTCTTGACCCAGGACACTTTACCGTCGGCACGCCTGACCTGCCGCCATCCGTTCCTTGTCTTTAAGACCACTACCTTGTTGCCCTCGGCAAGCTTATAAAAGACAGTTGATTTATCTATAGGCTCATACCTGCATTCCGCTTCTTTCTGGACCACTATACCGTGCGACAATATCTTCTCTTCGTAATATCTTAAAGCAAATGATGCGAGGGCAAAAAAGAATACGATCACTATGACGGGCGTGATAAATCTTAGCTTAATAGCCAGCTTTCTGCTGCCGATGGAAATGGCTAGCGCTACCAGGAATGCCAGATATAGAGCGAACGTGCAGATCGCTACAGCATTAAGGTTAAGGTCCCTAAAAGGACGCCTTATTATACGTACTATGAGATTCCGGCCGGAGCCGTCAGATGGCGGACTATCCGTGAGGCTTCTGGCGTACTCCAGGTTCGACTTGAGATCTCCGTCTCCCGGAATGAACTTATTTGCTTTCTCATATGAAAGAATTGCGTAGCCGGTCTTACCGAGCTTTAAAAAGCCGTTACCTATATTATAGTAGACGTTGCCGCTCTCGATGCCGCTGTCCAATATGGCCACGTAATTTTCCACGGCCTTGTCATAGTCGCCGCTCTCATAATAAGCGTTAGCTTTATAGAAAAGCTGGTTGGGGTCTTTGGCCTTCTCCTGGGCGGCTGTAAAGCCGGGAGAGCAAAACAGCGTGATCAAAAGTATTATTAATGTTTTTTTCATATCTTTAACCGCTCGAAATATTTTACAACCTCTTCGAGCTCCTTCATGTTATCCCTCATGGTCAACTCATCGGTGGAAAGTCCCGCAAACCTCGCCTGATCGCAGGTAGAGAAGAGCCTTTCCATTTTTTTCAGAAGATCAATATCTACATTCTTTGAGCGGACCGCGTATTCGACCGCATCATAGGTTATACCGCTTGCCGGTATATGGAGCCTGTTGCCGAAATAATTCTGGAGAGCTTTGAATATATGCTCATAGAAATTCTTTGGATCACCCGAGTGAAGCGCGCGCTTCACTGCCTTGAAACCGCTGCGCGCAAGCCTGTACGATATCACCCTGCCAGCGTAAACAGTATCGCTCTTCATCCTTTCGCTTCGGCTTGTGACAACATAAAAAGCTGCTAAAAATATCAGCGGCAGAATGAGTATCGTCAGTATTATATTAAGGTGATAGATATTTGCATCTTTACCGTGTATCCGCCCTATAGATTCTTTTACATAGATGATATCCCTCTTTATCGCTTCAGGTTCGGAAAGCGCTTGAGGCGAAGATACGGCAGGCCCTACCACCTGAGCGGGAGCTTCATCCTTACCCTTCTCTACCTGTATAACAATGCCGGGCTGTGTTATTGTCTTGTACTCGCTCTTATTGGGGTCGAAATATGTGAATGCAGCTGCGGGCGTACGCGTAACCTTATCGGATTCCGGGATCAGGACCTGTACAAAAGACTTCGTATTGGCCTCTGTCTTGATCTGCGGTTCATAAGTTTTAAACCCGTCTAAATTCTCAAGTTTCGGCATCAACACAGTATTGAAATTACCTGTCCCGTTTATCTCCATAGTTACCGTTATGGGGTCACCGGTCTTGACCTGCTTCGGATTGGCGCTGTATATGAACTGGAAATCCCCCACGGCCCCCTCAAAACTCTTGCTCTTCCCCGCTTCCGGCAGCGGCAATATGGCAAGCGGCGAGTCCTGTGAGCTCAATTCGAGAGGATATCTTTCGAAGTGAGTGAAGAAATCATCGAAGAATTCATCCCTTAAGCCGCTATTGCCGAACTCATCCATCCCGCCGGACAAAGACTTGCGCATCCTCTTCTGGACTATCGCATTACATTTGATCTTTGCCGGGCCAAGCTTGTATTCACCGGGACGGGTGGCGAAGATATTGGTCTTAAATTCGAGAACGTCGTAGAGCGAGCCATTATGATAGTCCCTGTATTGTTTGGGTTCCTTGAATTCGGCCTTGGAAAAACTCTCTTGCGCAAATGTCGGAAGCTGTATATCGCGGACGTTGAGCCTATATACGTAAAGCTTTACAGTTACCGGTATAAGTTCATAAACGTATGCTTTTGTCTTCGCGAGGGTCATTGTAAGAAATATCCTGTCGCCGAAATCGAGTTTCTCATCGATCGTAGAATTGCTTGGTTCGGATACAGCCGGCACACGATCTTCAGTTACCTGCAATACCGCCGCATTGGAAACATATCTGACGCCTTTATAAGTAAAGGAGAACGGGCCAAGGTTGAACTTTCCGATCTTTAGCGGCACAATGGAGTACATGTGAGTGATCGAGTTCGACACCTTGCCGTTGATGACGGTCATCATGGTAGATGGCCCGAGATAGCGCGCCTCGACACCTTCTATATTATCAATATCGGGTGCCGGCATGCTTTGAGTGCCATAAAAGACGAGGCCAAGCTGGACCCTCTCCCCCAGAGCGACTTTATCTCTATCGAGATTTGCTTCGAATTTGACGTCGGCAGCAAAAACTGACGACACAGTTGCGGTCATCATTGCCGCCATCATTAAAAGTATATATATTTTTTTCATATCTTTTACACCGTTATATTTACCAATTCTTATCCGGATCGGGCATCTCAAGCGGTTTTCTTCGCAATTTTATCGACTTCCCGGTCGCTTCTTCGCCCCTATACCCCTCAAGAAGCATCTTCGCCTCCTGTTCACTCATCTTACCCGTTTCTTCCTGCCCCGACTGATAGAACTCAAGGCCTTGTTCATCCTTAGCCTCTTCGCCCTCAGTCTTTTCGCCGGCGCCTGCAGCATCTTCTTCCTGGGCCTGCTCCTCAGCAGGCTTCGGCTCCTCAGAACCCTGCTCTTGTGTCTTGTTCTCCTCGGCCTCGTTCTGCTGGCCCTCTTTCTCTTTTGCCTTGCGCTCTTCTGCACCCTGAGCACCCTTATCTTCACCCTCTTTGCCATCTGTCTTTTCTTCCGGCTTTTCTTCCTTACCCGACTTCTCCTCTTTACCTTCACCGGAGCCGGACTTCTCTTCCTGGTCACCCTTTTGGCTCTCGTCCTTCTTAGCGTCATCGCCCTTAGACCGGTCGGACTGATCCCCCTGGTTCTTCTGATCGCTCTTTTCGTCTTTTTTATTCTGATCCTGCTGCGGCTGTTGTTGCTGCTGGTCATTTTGCTGTTGCTGCTGATCATCTTTTTGCTGATCCTGGTCTTTATTCTGCTGGTCCTGCTTGTTTTGTTCTTGCTGCTGCTCGTTCTGCTGCTGGTCCTTCTTGTCATCCTTCTTTTGTTCTTCTTTCTTCTTTTGATCTTCTTTTTTCTCTTCTTTTTCAGCCTTCTTCTCTTTCAACTCTTTAAGTTTGGCATCGACGAACTCGTAATTAAATTTCGCGTCCTTGTCGTCGGGATCCAGGTCGATGGCCCTTTTGTAATATTTAAGGGCCGTCTCGTAATGCTCTTTCGCTTTATCGATCTTCGAGCCTTCCGAGCGCAATCCCAATCTATACTGCACGTTACCTATATTGAAATCGGAGCCTTGAACGACATCGTCGTCTCCGGAAACGATAGCTTTATTGAAGGACGATACGGCATTTTCGTATGACCCTTTTTTATATAAAACATCGCCAATATTAAAATTAACTATACCGGAATCGGGTTCCTTGGCCTGGGCATCCTGGTAAAACTTCAATGCCTCGTCATATTTGCCATTATTATATACCAGATTACCTTTTTTTACATCCTGTTTGACCGCGGCCGTTGCGTTCGTCACGGTCATCAGGATCGATATTACGGCAAACGGCGCGATCCATCTTCTCACGATAAGACCCTCTTCCTGTCGGAGATGACCGCTTCGATGAATAAAAGTACGACTGCTGCGGCAAGAAATATCTGGAACCGCTCCTGATAATTTTTTTTCATCTTTGAATCTATGTCCCTCTTCTCAAGTTTCGATATGCTTTTGTCATAAAGGAGGGTCAGGCCGAATTCGGATTGTGTAGCCCTTACATAGCTGCCTCCGGTAGTTATGGCTATCTTTTTCAGAAGGTCCTCATTCAGCCTAGTCTTCACTATATTCCCGCTCTTATCTCCGAGATATGTGCGTTCGCCGCGAGGATCTGTCGTCGGTATCAACTCTCCCTCCGGCGTCCCTACGCCTACGCAGTATATCCTTATCCCGAGATGCGCGGCTTCATCGGCTGCCTTCATCGCGTCGCCTTCGAGATCTTCACCGTCCGTGATTATCACGAGTACCTTATATTTAGTCTCCGGCCCTTTGAAGATATTGATAGCCTCTCGGACTGCGCCTGATATCGAAGTGCCCGGCCTTGGTATCGTGTCCGTTCCAAGATCATCCAGGGCGAGCATAAAGCCATCGTAGTCGATAGTGAGAGGGCACTGTAAAAAAGCGGTCCCGGAGAATGCGATCAGGCCGATCCTGTCGCCATTGAGCTTCTTTATCATATCTTTTACCGCGAATTTGGACCTCTCGAGCCTGTTCGGCTTGACATCTCTGGCGAGCATGCTTTTAGAGACATCCATAGCGATCAGTATGTCGATCCCGGACCTCTTCTCCTCGCTCCACTCAAATCCCCATTGAGGCCGCGCAAGAGCAAACAGAAGAAGGCTTACCGCGGCGAGCAGCATGGCCATCTTCAGGATCCTCCTGCTCAAGCTGGATGATGGAGTTATGCTCTTGGCAAGGCTCTTTTCAGCAAAGCGCTCTATAAGCATTCTACGGACATTCATGACTATCACATAGAATAGCGCTAATACGGAAATGGCTGAAAATATGATCGGCAGATAATCTGCATTCGCGAAATTCATAGCGTTAAGGCACCTTTAAAAAGACCGTATTAGATAAAAATATCTCCAGGGCCAGTATGATGAGCCCGGGTATCAGGAAATAGTAAAAAATCTCGTTATACTGGCGGTAACCGAAGTGTTCTATATTTGACTTCTCAAGTTTATTAATGTCGTCGTATATCGACTTCAAAGTTTCCGTGTCGGTCGCCCGATAGTATTTACCGCCCGTCTCTTCGGCTATCTTTTTAAGAGAATCCTCGTCGATCTCTATGGCTATATTCTGATATACGGTCCTGCCGTACATATCCTTCATAGGATACGGGACGAGCCCCTTAGTCCCGACCCCGATTGTATAGACCTTGACCTTCATCGCCTTTGCAGCTTCAGCAGCGGTTAGAGGAGATATGTTGCCCGCATTACTGATGCCATCCGTAAGCAATATGATGATCTTCGACTTTGTCTTGGATGATTTCAGCCTGTTAAGCGAGCTGGCGAGCGCTGAACCTACCGCGGTAGCGTCCTCTATCATCCCGACCTTTATCCTATCGAGATTTTCGTACAGCCACTCGTAATCTGTCGACAAAGGGCATGCGGTATACGCCCTGGCGGCAAAGACGACCATGCCGATCCTGTCATCCTTCCTCTTTTTGATGAATTCTTTGACGACATCCCTGACGACCTCGAACCTGTTGACCCTGTTGACGCCGAGACGAAAGTCTTCCGCCAGCATGCTGGTAGAAGTATCGAGTGTCAGGACTATATCTACGCCCTCCGAGACGGTCCGCGTATGGTCCAGTACGGTCTGCGGACGAGCAAGAGCAATGATGACGAGCGCGATAGCAAGAGCTCGCATAAATATCGTCATACGGCTCAACCGAAGCCTCAAGGTTGGAGGGCATCCCTCGATAAGATCTTTTGAAGGAAATGTAAAGCTTGACCCTCTGGGTTTTCTAAGTACGTAGAATATCAGCGCAGGTAAGAGAAGCAGAAAGAATAATATCCAGGGGTCTTTAAATGCGAACATCTTTTTTTTCAACCTCGCGTTTGGCTATTTCATCTCTGGTCTGGGCGATAAAGTTCTTTGCTGTATTAAAAACTGACTCTGCATCGGCATTTGTCGGCACATGTTTCGCGAATTTTACCATATCGCAGGTCTTTAAAAATTCCATGAGCAGGCCCTTTTCACCCTCAGAAAGAGAACGCGACACATGAAGCGAAACGAGGAACTCTTCCGTCGTCATTTCGGGCGCCTTTATCCCAAGAGCATTTTCTATATACGTCCTTACACAGTCAGATATCATGAAGTAATACTCCCGGATATCGCCGGTCGTGGCGAATAAGCTCTTTATACGCTCAAGTTCTTCGAACGCGACTACATGAGGGGGCCTGACTATCACCCTTCTACGGATCTTTATAAAGATAAGGATCGTCAATACGAGCAGAACCAATGATGCTGCCAGCGACCAAACGACGGGATTGTTCAATGAAAAGAAGGAAAAAGGGCCTTTTATATCTTTGATATCTTCCACCTTTTCCTTGTCCTGAATAACGCTTTCAACGGTCACATGTATCTCTTCCGTCTTTAGCGCCTGCCACTCTTTTTCGGGAGGTGTTCTATATTTAACTTCAAGGACGGGCACCGAGAACTTTCCGACTGTAAAAGAGGTTATGTCATACCACTGCGAGTAGAGGCGGCCTGTAAGAAACTTTTTCTCTGTCTTTTGGCCGCTATCCCTTACTTCGAACGGCCCCATATTGTTATTTTGGAACATCGGGAATTCGACTTCTAGCCTGGAGCCGGAACTGACAGAGATGGACAGGTGTATCCTGTCGCCTATAAAAATAGATCTCTTATCGACCTGGGATCGTATCCGTACGTCGCTCTGGCCTGCCTCAAGGTGAAAAGCGCTGGCAAGAAGGAAAAAAAATGCGAGAAAATATTTTAACCTTATATTTTTCATGCCGCCCTTACATCCTTCGTTTTCGCATCTTAAAGAATTTGGTAAATTCTTCTATATACGCTTTATCTGTCCTGATATCGATATGGTCGACGTTGACCGAACCAAAGAGGCGTGAACGCTCCTCAAGCCTCTTCTTTGCTTTTGCTCCGTATAGAGACCTGAGCTTGGCGCTTGAGGTGTCGACCGTAAACGCTGCCCCGCTCTCCGCGTCCGTCATCTCCACGAGCCCCACATCAGGCAATATGGTCTCCCGCGGGTCGGTTATGCTGATAGCGACCACGTCGTGCTTCTTATTTGCGATAGAGATCGATTTCTTGTAATCCGCGGCGAGAAAATCTGATATTATGAATGTGACCGCTCTTCTGGTGATAATGCTGTCGAGGAACTTGAGGGCGCCGGCGATATCGGTACCTTTCCCTTTTGGCTTAAAGTATAATGCCTCCCTGACCACCCTCAACACATGCTGCGGACCTTTTCTGGGGGGTATGAATTTCTCCACCTTATCGGTGAAGATGATAAGGCCGACACGGTCATTGTTCTGTATCGCGGCGAAAGCGAGAACCGCGCAAACCTCGGCGGCAAGTTCTTTTTTGAGGCGTTTAGATGTGCCGAAATCGGACGACGCGGATGCGTCGAGCAGTATCATGACCGTCAGTTGGCGTTCTTCGACATACTTCTTTATGAACGGGCGGCCCATCCTTGCGGTAACGTTCCAGTCTATCGAGCGTATCTCGTCGCCGGGCTGATATTCCCTGACTTCGTCGAACTCTATACCCCTGCCCTTAAAGACGCTCTCATACTGGCCGGACAGGAAATCCGTTACCAGCCGCGATGTGGTGATCTCTATACGACGTACTTTTTTTAATATTTCTCTTGGCAGCATATACCGACCCGGAGGATCTTTTTATGGGACTTTCACAGCGTCAAACACGAGCTTCACGACGTCTTCGGAGGTCTTATCTTCCGCCTCGGCCTCATAACTCACTATCACTCGATGCCTCAATACGTCCATGCCGATGGTCTTCACGTCCTGAGGAACTACGTAGCCTCTGCCTTGTATGAAAGCGTGCGCCTTTGCCGCCACCGAAAGATATATGCTTGCCCTTGGAGACGCGCCGTACTGTATCAAGCCTACCAGGCTATCGAGGCCATAGGCTTTCGGATCGCGCGTTGCGAAGACGATATCGATGATATACCGTTCTATGCGCTCATCCATATAGATCTCATCTACGACCTTACGCGCCCTCATGATATCTTCCGGGCCGACGACGGGATCTACGTCTGTCGTTTTGTTGGTAGTAGCCATACGCTTCATGATCTTGAACTCTTCTTCTTTATTGGGATATCCGATCTTCAATTTGAGCATGAACCTGTCCACCTGGGCCTCCGGCAGCGGATATGTCCCCTCGTGCTCTATAGGGTTCTGCGTCGCTAATACGAGGAAAGGTTCATCGAGTTTGTATGTATGCTCGCCGATCGTTACCTGTCTCTCCTGCATCGCCTCAAGGAGCGCGCTCTGGACCTTGGCGGGAGCCCTGTTTATTTCGTCGGCAAGTATTATATTGGCAAATATAGGGCCTTTTTTTGTCGTGAAATTGCCTTCTTTTGGATTATATATCAACGTACCGATCAGGTCGGCGGGAAGAAGGTCCGGAGTGAATTGAAGCCTTTGGAATTTCGTCTTTATCGCCTGGGCAAGGACCTTTACAGACATGGTCTTTGCAAGTCCCGGCACGCCCTCGATAAGTATGTGTCCGTTCGCGAGAAGGCCTACGAGCAACCTCTCGAGAAGATAACTCTGACCAACTATGACCTTACCCATCTCCTGGGTAAGCGCCTGGATAAAAACGCTCTCCTTTTTAACTTTCTCATTGATTGCATCTAAAGAGTTCGGCATATGACATCCTCCTTGATTTGATTATCATCTAATTATACTGTAAAAACGAAAAATCTCAAGGTAGTTCGCTCCGGAACCTGTCCTTGAGATCGCAATATACTATTTTTTGATCACGAATTGCTCATATCCTTTATCTGGAGATTGATCAGTTTAAGGGAAACTACGCGATCAAGATATTCTAAACTGAGAGGTTTTGTTATATAGTCATCCGCGCCCGCGTCCCGGGCAATCTTCATGACATCTTCATCCTTTTCGCCCGTGACCATTATCACGGAGACCGTCTTATCTATCTCTTTTATCTTCTTCAGCGTCTCTATGCCGTCCATGCCCTTCATTCTTATGTCGAGAAGCACTATGCGAGGCCTCTCTCTTTTCACTATCTCTACAGCTTCCTGGCCGCTCATGGCATTAAATACCTCATATCCTCGAGCCGAGAAAAAGTCGTATAGAAAAGAGTCTATCCCCTCTACATCGTCTACTGTTAATATTTTACACACCGGTTTCTGTTCCATAATCCCTCATAGTATATCATAAGCTTTCAATTCGACAAGTTTTTATACTATAGTTTCTTCCCAGTCTCCCCACCCCGCGCAGGCGGTTACTTTTGCGGCCATCTTCCGCTTGCCGCAAATTTAGATTAGGCATCTAAATTTGCTGTTGTAAAATTTACGATGGTAAAGCCTATATCGCCCCAATGTATCGTAAATTTTAAAAGTCGCTCCAGATGGACCGCAAAAGTTCCGCCATC
>Ga0172379_10012366_pt1 | contig 10011 bp, 5 predicted proteins | sample GrowelOW334metaG_FD_119756 | JGI IMG/M metagenome (GOLD analysis project Ga0172379, IMG submission 119756) | Groundwater microbial communities from an aquifer near a municipal landfill in Southern Ontario, Canada - Groundwater well OW334 metaG | ecosystem: Environmental > Aquatic > Deep...
ATACTCCGAAAAGCCGGAATCACGCGGCGTAGTGCGTGACGGATTGTATATCATGTTATCATGTACTACGCCGCCGCCGAAGGCGTCAAGCCCGAAGGCCATGAAGTCGGACATCAGATTCTGCCAGGTCTGGTAACCGCGTACCGCGTAGATTGTTTTGTTGTTTATCGTCAGGTCATAAACATTTAAAAGTTTTACCGAGTTTGAAAGTTTGGACCAGGTTCTGCCGCCGTCAGTTGATTTTGCCAGCATCCATGGTGAGGAATACGGCCAGGACAGCGCCATGTATATTTTACTGCTGTCCTGCGGATCGGTTATTAACGAACGCGCATAGAAATCCGGTGCCATGGATGCATTGGTTCCGTTGATTATCGGATCATTGATAACTTCGACGGTACTCGCAGTTCCGGATTTTTCAGTAACGCGGATAAGATAATTTTTGGTTTCCCCGACATAGGTTGTTTTGCCGTCGCCACTGGTTCTTGCCGCAGTATAAGTCATTCCGCAGCCGACGGGAGCCAGAATCGTATTATTCGGCCCGACGGCCAAAGTATACGGCGGTTTCAACTGGATCGATTTCAGGTCAGCCGGGGGACTTTTCATTTCCGGAATCAGATCGCTGAGGATGATTTTCTCCGTCATTGACTTTTGGGACAGGTCATATCTGATAAGCGCGATTTGCCTGGAACCCTTGGCATACCTCCCTTTGGCAACCCACAGCGTGTCAGCGGAGGTCTTCACCATCTGCGGAGCAACGCCGGTGACTGCGACATCAGTATCAATCACCAGAGTTTTTACCGTTTTAGCGCTTTTGCTGTATTCATAAATACTGTTTGCCGCGCCTGCAATCTGGGAAGGAACCTGGCCGTCGCTGTAAAAGAAAGAAACATAAATTTTGTCGCTGTCAAAAGGATCAACATAGATGGAACAGCCTGCGGCGAAATCATTCTGCAAAGCAGGAACATCATGCCAGACTTTATTGACCAGATCGTAATACTGAACGCCTTTATAATGCATCACCCACATCAGTTTCGACACCTGGTCATAAGCCATCCTGACGACACAATTATTTTTCAATGGGCTGCTGATGTCTTTGGCATTTATCCAGTTGACGATATTGCCGTTTGCGGCGTCATAAACGACGATGCCGCCGCCTTCATTGCGGTTGTGTTCGCGTATAACCTCATCTGTAGCGCGGCTGTCAAACGACATATTTACATTCAACGCCGGTTCCCCGGTGCCGCACCAGATCTGTTTGTTTACCGGATCATAAGCCACGCAGGTCTGCTGGCGGAATTTAATGTCGCTGCCGTCATAAGCTTTCTGGTAGTCAGTGATTTGGGCCGTATCAGTATTTATAGCCAGCAGGCCGCCGGCATCCCGGTTCATCTGCCGTGACGGGTGTGAGCGGAAGCAGGTGGCAAACGACCCCGGGATAAATGTCGCGCCGCGGTAAATGAACGGATACTGGCTGACTATGTCGCCTACTGCGTAAAAATTGTTATCCAACGGCAAATCGGCATAGCCGTAGCCGGAATTTTCAACGTTATTGAAAAAAGCGAACATCAGGTCTTTGGCGACAGTATCCATCGTCGCGGTCAACTGCTTCGTGGTCGGATTCGCCGGAACTTGGATCAATTCTATATTCCTCCTCTTCAGCTCATTTCGCACCATTGCCGAAATTTGCTGATGCAGCGTAAGAAATTTGGCTTTCCCGCCGTTCTGCTTGTGTGATGCATACGCCGGGGAGCCGGAGTCATCGATCATTTTTTTAATATTATTCACTCCCGGCCCATCCAGTCGTGACACAATGTAATAACCGAACATTTTCGAAGAAAATTTCTTGTTAAGAATGTCGGGATTGTAGTAATAAAAGTATTTGTTCCTGCAGAAAATATCCGGAATGCTGTTGTCCGTCGCTGATTCGGACAAATTGAACAGCACATAGACGTCAGTAAGATGGAAGGGAGCGCTTGCGTCTGCAAATTCCGGACTGGCGGCAACCATCGGAATGCCGCGCGTTAAGACAATGTAGTTTATCTTGTCTGTCAGGTTGTTGGCCGCCATATGGTTTTTTATGGCGTCAACCAATGCCTTTTTCTCATCTTTGGTCGCCTGCCCGAATTCGTTGCCGGCACCCTGCTGGTCGGTCATGGAGACATGCACAACATTGATATCCGGAATCTGGCGGGCGGTTTTATAATACGCACCGATCTCCACCGACGAAGGCGCTTTGTCGTTGATTACCACTAAAACATCGCTGTAAGACGGCATGCCTGATACCGGCGTTGCGGCAAGACACACTGCCGTCAACAATACGATCATTCTGAATATCGTGTTCTTCATACTGACCCCCTTGTCTATATGTTTTCGCAATACACTTATACACGAATTGAGCCCCGGCATATATGACGGATTGCCCAATGCTGAATTTTTAATTTTTAGTCTGATTTTATATAAACCGCCCCGACGCACAGCGTCGAGGTGTAGAAGACGGGAAGTACGGTTGCCGGGGCATTAACCTACCCCGGGCGTGACATTACTTAATTTCCTCAAGCGTGACATCTTTAAACATCAATTCCAGTTCCGGGCTGACGCCGAGAAGGATAATCCTGGCATTGCGGGTGCCTTTATACCATACGCCGGTTTTTACGCCAAACGGATTTTCGCCCTTGAATACACCCTTAAATTCAGTCCATTCCGCCGGGGCCGGAGCATTGCTGGCGCTGTCAATATACATAAAGGTCGCGCTGTCGCGATGAACCCGCACTTTAGTCCCGGCGGGAAACTCTTTCCCGCAACTGTCATTGAGGGTTATTTCCGTCACATCGCCTTTATTCTCGACCCTGGCAAATCCCATCGAACTGAGCGCTGAATTCGGCAGATCGGAATAGCTGCCGGAATTATCAGTGTTAAATGCGATAAAATAATATTGCCCTTGCTCCCATCCCTTGCCGCCCTTGATCTTTATCACCTTATCTTCAGGCTTGCATGGCTCCGCCAGTTCGGCATCGGTACCGGCAACCGCATTCACCTGACTCGGCGCAATCCAGACATTATCTGAATTAAGCGGCTGGACACCCAAATAAAACCGCCCTGCCTTCGACCCCGGAACCGCTTTGAATGAACCGGAAACCTGGTAAGTTTTCGCAGGATCAACACTTATTGTGCCTTTAGAGAAAACGATGCCGTTGCCTTTCAGCACAACAGCATTGCCGTCTTTGGCGGCCGGCTCGGATAAATTAGATCCGCCGCCATTCCAGCCGCAGCTCCAGTCACTGATGGTTTGCGGTTTCAGCCCGGTGTCCTGCGCGTTTGCGACAACACATATGGAAATACTCACTGCTGCTGCAGTCCATTTTTTCAAATTTGCATTCATAATATTCTCCTTGCTTGATTGTATTAACTAATTTTTAAACCGAGATGCTGCTTGAAGAACGCTACTGCCTTGTTTCCGCCCCATCCGTGTTCTCCGGGTGACAGATCGAGCTGAAGATTTTCCGGCATCCTGGCCGCCGCATATATTTTCTCGAGCTTCCTGAAGCATGCCATTGCAGTATCCACTTTGAAGCATGAATCGTTGGCGCCGATGTCAATCAGCAGCGGACGAGGGGCAAGCAATCCCTGCAGCTCCGGCAGATCAACCAGTTTGTAAAGACCGGGCGCAATCTGCAGACCGCAGTAATTGATGTCGCGGATGCCGAAATGCGCCCACAGGTCGCTGTAGCAGATGATTTCCGTCGCCTTGAAGCGCTCGTCGCAAAGACTCATCCAGAGAGTCATTGCTCCGCCGCCGCTGAGTCCCATGGTTCCGAGTTTGCCGGAATCAACTTGCGGGAGCGAGCAGATAAAGTCGGTGGCGGCTTTGCCGTGGGTGACGTTGATGGACAGCGAGGTCATGCCGAACATGGTGGCATGCAGGTAATAGAGGTTGCACCAGTCGCGTCCCTCCTGGAAGCGATGGTTCGGCTTATTATTGTCGTTGCGCTCACCGAAGCCGATCCAGTCAATGGAGTAAGTGATGAACCCGGCCTTTGCCATTTGATGCCCGTAACTGTAGTTATACAGGCTGATCTGGTCCCGCGTTTCCGGGGATGAATCATTGCCCATAACCGGTTCTTTCCCGCATGGACCGTGGCCGTGACAGCAGAGGATCGCCGGGTATTTTTTGTTTTTTTTCATTTTCTCCGGGAATGCGGCCAGCAATGTTGCGGAGATATGTTTTGAAACATCAATCAGCCATTTCTGTTTAGTCAGACCGTCATGTTCCCACTCCGCCAGCAGTTGCGGGTTTAACGGGACCCGTTCCGGGGAATCGCCGATGGTGGCAAGCACTTTGGGCAAAGCCTGTTTTTTCCATTTGGCGAAGTCTGTTTTTGCGTTGAATGCATACTGCGGCACATGCTCAGCGGCCATTTCGACAAACATCCGTTGCGGACTTAAATTTCTGAATGACATTTTTAAACTCCTGGACATTAAAAATGTTAAAACCCTATGATGCTGAAGTGCCTGGCCGGCAGCGAAACCGTAAACTTGTCGCCGTTGACCGGAATATCCTGCTCGTTATATTCGTCACGGACTTTCGGCAAACCTTGTTTGAGTTTGGAAATGTCCACGGTGACGGTCTGCGGTTCTTTGGTCAGATTGCCGACTATTGCGAAAAAGCGGCCGTCCGGACATTTGTAGTAAGTAACTCCGGCTTTGGACGCCGGTTCCACGCCGATTTCCTTCTGCTGGTCGTAGAAGTTTACTGTCGCCGTGTCCAGTTTATAGCGCATCTCTGCGCCCCATATCCTGCTGATGACATTGCCATCCTCGAATGCGATGGTCAGCGGAACGTCATTCAGCAGCAGCTTGGTGCACATTGCCTTGGTATATTCCTCGCCCGTCGCGGCATCGCCTTTGGTCATTGACCCGCCCCATGCCGGATTTGCTCTGCCCAGGTTGCCCAGGAAAAGTATGCCGGAACCTTTGAGACGCATGTTCAGTTCGGAGCGGTACTCGTCTCTGGTAATGTCATCAAAGTAGTAGTATGGCGTCCGCTTCTCCTGCATCAGTCCACAATACTGTTCGCCCGGAAACCAGTAATCACCGAAATCATGAATCATCGGGTTGTAGAAACTGTGGGCATGATAAACGGTGACGCCGTTATGCTGATGCGCCAGCCGGTAAGTGCGCAGCATGTGCCGGCGCAGCCCCATAATGGTCAGCGAATTGACCCGGCGTCCGAAATTGTCAATAAAGCTCGCGCCGTTAAGTTCATTGGCGCTGATCTGATTGTCGGAAATATCATAATATAAACCGACATAGAGCTGCTTGGGATGGTTCAGGGCTTCGCTGGTATTCCACATGATATAATCGCTGTAGCCGGTACGCGGGTCGGCCCTGGTAATGGGGGATTCTTTTTCGTCCGGGGTAATTTTCCCGGTCGGACGGATGGGATAACCGCCGCCAATAATTTCGCCGGTGACATCCCAGTATTTCTGGAAATAATTGCCGGCCTTGTCATAACTGTTGCAGAAAGTAGCGGCGCCGTATGGAATTACCCGCGTCATTCCATTCTTCTTCATTTCGTCCATGACCTGTCCAAAGTACGGACTTAATTTCATGGTAAAGCATGATTCGTAACCTTCACCGACATGCTGCACCAGCGCCACGTCGCAATTCGGATACCGGTTATAGCCTCCAAGCCGGAAAGAGCGGGATTTTTCCGGCAGCGGACGGCTGGGAGTGGCGATGAACATCGCGTGATATGCCGTATTTTCCGGAACGGTCACTGCTCTGGTGATCATATTGACTTCACAGTTGCCGCCAAGATCAGTGACTTTGGCCGTAATGACGTTTTCATCTTTGCCGTAAATCCAGTTGGCGTCGTGTTCCGGAGCCCAGCAAAAACCTTTTGCCTCGGAAGTCAGCCATAAGACGGTCGCCGACTTGCGGGAGTCGAATGGAAACGGCGATTCATATTTGCCATTGCCGGAAAGTTTCAGCAGCGGGTGCATGGTGAACTGCGAGAATTTTCTGCTTACGGTCCATTCCAGTTTCATGGACTTGACTTCAGGCCGCCCGAGAATTTCAAAATCCCAGCGGATCATCCCGTCAAATTCAATCCTGGTGGTCCAGTTGATGGAAAAGGTTTTCGCTTTGCCGGTGCCTTTTAACATGACGGAAGTTTTGTTCGGACTAAGTTCTTTGCCGGTGACATCCCACTTAATATCAGCTTTGCCTTCCGGCGTTGTTACCACCAGTTCCGGTGCCTTATCCAGAATTGACTCGCCGCCGTCAACGATCTTCCGCGGCAGCGGATTGCTGCCGAAACAGTATTCGCGGTTCCAGACTTTAACCACATTGTCTCCGGTCAGTTCCATCGGCGTCCAAGGGGCGGGAACAGCATCTTCAAGTCCGATTTTATTGCCATACCAGGCGGTGTCCGGACGGATAATCTTTTTCGTCACATTCATTTTTTCGCCGCGGGAATTGGTAATGTCGATGGTAAACGCATATTCACCGGGCTCATTAACCCCGTCAATGACGCGGGTGCTTTTAATCTCTTTCGAACCCCATACCCCTTTAATTGTTTTGCCGGACGGAGAAAGCAGCACATATTCCGCATTGGTTTTGCCAGCCTTGATTTCGGACTGCCATTTGTCATCCATCGGCGCAAAATCAACCGTGACGGACAGACGGTCAAGCGGACCTTTCCCGTCATCGACGCCATTAAGTTCGATATCAATATAGGTCATTTCCCTTTTGGGCGCGTTTTTTAGCACGGACGCCGCTTTCAGATACTGATTGCGAACTTCCGCGGCAGTCAGGGCGCGATTATAGATTTTCAGATCGTCAAACGCGGTCTGGGTTGAAGGATCGCTGCCGCTTGCTCCCCACATGCTTTCGCGAATACCGATCCATGACTGTTTCGCCGCCGGCACAAAACTCGCCGGAAGCAGATTGTCTTTGGACAGCGCGGTAGTTACGAGCAATTCACCATTGAGGTAAATCTTGATTTCCTTCTCGTCCCAGGAGCCGGCGACCTGAAACCATTCGCCTTTAGTGAAGCTCAAGCCTGCCCCCGCAAGTTTATACATACTGGGCTTGCAGGTGGAATTCTGCCAGAACAGATAAACTATTGGTTCCTGAAAATATTGATAGAAAAATATATTCTGCCACTCTTTGCCGTTACTGAATCGGAGAAACAGATACGGTTTATGGGTCTGAATAGCATCGCCTACTTTAACGTTTTTCGGACTGTAGTCTATGGCGGAAACCCAGAACGCCGCGGTTCCCTGACGGTAATTGACGTTTTTATCCACATTGTACCGCATCAGCTCATCAACGCCCTTTCTGAGAAACGCGTTTTTGCCGTCATAACCGCCAAAGCCCCTGAATTCCAGATTGTCCTTGAACGTGGTTGAGGAAGGGTCCCCCAGCGCCAGATCGGCACTGGTGCTGAACTTGTCGAAAGTCACACAGAATGACAAATCGCGGTCAGTAATTTTATCGGTCAGCATGAAAAAATTTTTTGAATCTTCGGCTTTACACGGAACAACTGCGGACAACAGCAGCATGCCGATTCCTGCCGCTTTGATTAATCTTCTCCAGTAACTTTTTTGCATCGCGAGAACCCTCTCATTAATTGTTGAAATCCTGCCGGAAAACGGCAATAAAGGACTGTTATAACATGTACGGATTAATTATCTGACGTAGTTTAAACTGAGCAGACGTCAGTTACCGGAACATAATGTCTGCCCCGTTCAACTTTTAGTTGCTGCCCCAGGTTGCAGTCCGATATCTCGGATTCCAGAATTGACGCCTGGCATCACCCAGCGGATCTGATCCGCTGTTTAACTGTCCGGTGAATTTCCACGAGGCGCGGGGCTCGGACGAAGCATGACCATCGACCCAGACAATATTCGCGTTGTTGCTGTGACGATCATTAAGTTGAGCCATGGTAGGGGCGCTTATCGGATTATTGGAGCCCAGGGCAGCCCAGGTTATGCCTGCCTGCGGGTTTGAAGGTATCCAATTATCTCCAAGCATGATCTTACTGCTGGGGTTGCGGGTCATAGTATTTTTTAAATAAACCGGCGTATTCATTTGGTCTGCGCCAATATAATCGGCATTATAGCCGTAAGTAAGATAATAGTATCTGTACCAGTTCTTGGGATTCAGCTCAACACGATTTCCTCCAATAATATAATCGCTGGAAAAAACCATTTGCGCAGACGGACACAAAAGCATTTTTGCATCGGGCAGATACTTAAACATTACCTGGCCTGCCGCCCATGGGAATTCGCCGGCATATGTTGCCGAACTGCGGAATCGCCATGGCATGTAAAAACCGCTATAGTCATCCTGATAGGTGAACATTCCCAGATTCATCTGTTTAAGATTGTTCAAACATGCTGACTGACGTCCTTTTTCCCGGGCTTTGCTCAGCGCCGGCAGCAGCATGGAGGCGAGGATCGCGATGATGGCGATCACGACGAGGAGCTCGATAAGCGTAAAAACTTTTACTTTTCCAGCGGAACTGCGGTTTCTTCTTTTCATGATAACCCCCTTTATTAGGTTGATTTTTGTATGATTAATTTGGCGGAAACACTTTCATGCCGGGGTGTCCGGTTGCCGGTGCGGATTGCGTCAATCACCATCCGGCAGGCGGTCCGGCCGATATTGAAGTGGTCAATCTTGCAGTGGGTAAATTCCGGCAGCAGATTATTGAACGTCATCCCGGATGCATAACCGAACGCACCGACATTTTTGCCTAAGATAATATTATTCTCCATGCAGTATTTGTACAGCAGCGGCACCCCTTCGGTGTAGACGCAGAAAATCGCGTCCTTCCGGCTGGTCATATCCCAGCCGGAACCGGCAATAAACTTGCTCAGACCATTAATATCCGGCCTGTTCGCACGATAAATCCATGCCGGATCCGCTTCGATGCCGTGACTGGCGGCGGCGGCGCGCATGGCGCTAAGTTTACTAATCTCCTGTTCATTATCAACAGGAATGCGTTGTGAGGTAATTATGTCCAGGACGCGAAGCCTGCGATAGCCGTTTGCCGCCAGATGCGCGGCCAGCGCGTTAAATACTGTTGCATATTCACTGAACACCGTTGAAAAGGTCGCTGAATCATTTTTCCTCGAGATAATATTCACACAGTATTTGTTGTCACTGATAAGGGCCTGCCGCAGTCCTGACAATTGATAGCCGATTAAAATCGCGCCGTCAAATTCTTCCATGCGGCGGCTCTGACGACGAATCTGAATTGCCTTGTCGGTATCTTCAAAATGCTGAAATGCAATTTCCGCCTGCTGTTCTTTCGCCTCCGTTACCATGCCGCGGTACACTTCCGAGACCGCTCCCCAGTTTTCCATGGAGCCTATCGCGTCCGGCGAAAGCGACGCTTCCGGGAACGGGAAAATAATCCGGACGGTGCTCAGTTCGTGATTCACATCTTCGGCGATAAAGGTGCCTTTGGCGGGAACGCGTTCAATGTAATTCTGCTTCTCCAGCAGATCCAGCGCCTCGATGATTGTACCCCGGCTGGCTCCGAACTGCTCGGCCAGCATTCTCTCGCCGGGCATTCTCTTGCCGGGCCTGAAAACTCCGCGCCTGATTTCTTTAATCAGTTTTTCGCTGACCTGCACAGACAGCGCAGTCTTGCTTTCTTTGTCAATTACTTCCTGCATCAATTATTCCCTTATTTTGCAACTGGATCAAACTGGACTAGTCCAGTAATTAATAGTATAACTGATGTTTCGAAATTTGTCAATAGTTTTTGGTGTTTTTATTTTAAAATTATATGTTTTGAAGCAGATTTTCACAATCAAACAGGACTGTCACATGACAGGAGCGTAATTAATCCTTATTCAATTTAAGATAATTGTATTGGGTGCGCCTATAGAATAATGTGAATATATGCAAAACTTTTTTGTGTTTCTTAAATTTGCAACTATAATATGATGTAAAATATATTGTAATTCCTTTTTTAATAAATCAAAAATTAAGGAG
>Ga0172379_10012367_pt1 | contig 10011 bp, 4 predicted proteins | sample GrowelOW334metaG_FD_119756 | JGI IMG/M metagenome (GOLD analysis project Ga0172379, IMG submission 119756) | Groundwater microbial communities from an aquifer near a municipal landfill in Southern Ontario, Canada - Groundwater well OW334 metaG | ecosystem: Environmental > Aquatic > Deep...
ATATTGTCTACCACGGGGTCGGAAGCGAAGTTCGCAGGTTTAATTTCAACGGCCGCCAGTTGAACTCGAATCTTATGCCTCTTGAAAGCGGAGACATAGAAGTCATGATGAAGAACTGATGAAACTTATTGCAAAAATATTTTTTTCAGTTGATCTTCAACGATTTCAAAATAACATTGGCTTCTTCATAGTCGTCTTTTGCGCCAATCTTATCAGCACATTGCATTATTAAGTTGAGTGATTTTTCAACCCATTCACGTTCGACCGCCAAAACCTGTCCTGACATTGGCACGGCAGTCCATGCAATGGCCATTGCTTCCTTGTATTCTTTATCCAATTTCCAGGACTCGGCGAACAGGTATGTTAATTTTTTATCAAATTCAACAGGAGGCTTTAGTCTAAAAGCTTCCTGATAATCTTTCCGTGCGTCTTCATTACGATTCATATTTCGCAAACTTTCGGCATGAAGGATTTTCAGTTCAAAATAACGATAAAGCTTTTTCTGATTCAATAAGAATTCGCATTGTTTCAACACTTCCACATATTTTTTCTGGCGGTAATTTAATTCAGCAATTCTGTAATATAGCTCACATATTTCCGCTGTATTTTCAAAATCAACTTTATGTTTCTCCATGAGCGTTTCATTTAAATTATCATCATGTTGACTTATATGTTCGGAAATTTTCAGAAGTTGAGATGTTGGTATGAATTTTGCCTTCAATAATTTCTCATACATCGCAATAGAGGCAGACATATTTTCTGATTTCTGTAAGAATTCAGCTATTTGAATAATCAGAGTAACCGCATCACTCTTATCCATCCAATTATTGCCTATCCAGTCTCCCATCTTGACCATCTCTTTTTGTTTGTTATTTGCCTGATAAATTTGTACCAGTCGGAAGGCTGTTTCAACGGAATTTTTCTCATTCGGATATTTTGTTAAATAAGTAGATAGGAGTTCAGAGGCAGCTGTGTAATTTTTCAATTCGATTGCAGCCATTGAAGATAGAATCAACGTGTTTTGTTTTTGTTTATCAGGCAAGTTTTCCATTGATAAGATTTTATTTAAATGATTTTGTGCCAAGTCATTTTTTCCGCATTTCAACGCTGCCCGCGCGATTAGCAGATTAAATTCTATTTCAGATTTCTGCGATTTTTTTAACTTCTGCATAGCATCGGTTGCTATTTCAATGACTTTGACATAATCACTATTCTGATACGCGCATTGAGTTGCGCTTAAAAGAGCTTGTGATTTTAGTTCCGTTTCCGCTGCCTTATCGGCAGTTAAAATAAAGTATTTGATAGCCATAGGAAAATCATTCTGGGTAAGCGATATGTTGGCACATTTGAGGTAAACCATCTCTATTTCCGGACTATCTGTGGAAGATTCTGCAAAGATTTTAAAAAGCTCCAAGGCTTCAATATTGGCTTTAGCCGCATTAGCTTTCTTTGCAAGATTCAATATTGTTGCAGCATATTCAGCATTAAGAACTTTAACTCTTTTAATTACACCCAATGTATCTGTGAATTTGCCGATCCCAGCCAGGGCTTGCGCATAGCGTAGCAACAGTTGGGAGTTTTCAGTTTTCTTCAGTTCAGGTTCTAATGCAACAATAATATCAGAATAACGATGCTGCTTAAGCATTTCGTCAATCATAGCATTGAATGTTATTGACTTATCTGTTTTTTTTATGTTAGATGGGAGCGGTAAATTATAACCAAGTAAACGCAATGACTCCTGACATTGTACTAAGCGTTCTTCCAAGTTATCAATCATTGCAATATTCTTTGGCATGCAACTGACAGCTTTTAGATAGTAAATTGCAGCTTGTGAATAGCGCCTAATCTTTTCTTTTTCGTTAGTTGTCCGAACCGCCAATGCAATATTCTGCTCTCCTATGAGTTCCAGTAGATTAACTGCCAATAATGATTGAGTTTGAGGGTGACGCTCTAATGTATCTGGAAAATAATATCGCAACAATTGCAAAATCATGCCAATACATTCGTTATATTCACCGCGCAAATTTAAGATCTTGGTCTGCAATATTACAACCTTGACAGCGATTTCCGGATTGCCTGAATCATTTATCCTTTTAAGCAGTCTTATTGCCATATTTGATAATTCGTCTGCTTGCGAGATATTGTGAGCTTTCCAATCAACAGCGCGGTTGGTAAAAATCTCAGCCTTATCAAGCAAATCCTTTGCCAATAAATTAGGTTGAGATAATACGGCACGTGCTTCCTTCAAAGTGTTTTCGATGCCATTCTCGCTATAACGAGCTATATATTCTTTTACTGCTGATACTTGGAGCAATTCATCTTTAGTCAGTTTACTATCCTTTATGTCAGATATCATCTTTTCGCATTTCTCAAATTCGCCCTGCTCAAATGCTTGAAGTACTGCTTGAACTTGCGACAAGTTTTCGGCACAAGCCATCCATTGAAGTAATAAGAATAGGGAAATAACTGATTTTCTCATTTCAACACCGCCACGTCATTTATCTCATAAGAGACATTGGTAATTTTATCATTTAAAATTCTATCCGGTTCTAAAAATCTTAAGCTTTGCCAATAAGGAGCTTTATTATTTGCATTCAACTTGACCATAATCCTTTGCCAATGATTAAGAGGAATTTGAGTTTGGAATCGTTGTCCGCTAAAGGAAAAACGGAATGGGATAAATGAAGTTGAATCTCTTTTATCCGTGCTTGTAATACGGGCATAAATATTGAAAGATAAATATGAAACCTCCGGAGGTCCGTCTCTTAACGTCAAATAGATACTGTCGTAATTGCCTGTTTTATCGTTTAACTTGAAATTAAGCAGTATGCTTTGTTTTTCGAATGGTTTAAATTTACCTCGACTTCCATCTGCACTTGAAGGAATTATTTGAAATGATGCACTCTGCCCGTATTTGGCGGCAAATCCATTGCTTTCCCTGACGGGATATCGTTCTATTTTGGGAGGCAAATCAGGGGATGCGGTAGTTATTTCATTATAGTTAAATTTTATCGCAGGCGGTAAATAGCGCTCGTTCGAGATTTGTTTAAGCAAAGGCTTTGAACCCTTGCGAACTAGACGAATAACAGTCAACTCCGGAAACACACCGGAATATTTAAAAATATTATTCTCGACGGTTATGGTTTGCGAAGTACTTACCAGTTCGCTTGCCATTCCCATATATGGAGAGTCTTTAGTAAAAAAGCCTTTTTCAACAGTCATTTGGGTTTCGCCCGACCAGGGCAAGAGAGTAAGCACTTCGGTTTCTTCCGGAGTTGGAAACCGCTTGGCAATAATGACTGTTGCCACACCGGGTGCGTTGAAACTGGCGGCAGCATTGGCAAAAAGAAGTGGTTTATCGCCAGTGCTTGGATAGATTTGTGTTGGTAATTTATGGGGATCTCCTTCAAAAAGTTTGCCAACCTGACAGAGCGCAGCCACCGAAGGATACTCTGTTTTAAAAACAGAATCAAAAAATCTTCCGCCTGATAATATGTTTTTTATGTAAACTGCTGTGCCACCGCCTGCAAGCCAGTCAACAAGTTCCCGTCCTGTCTGGCGCAAATAGTGCAATTGAAAGTCCTTTCCCATTCGTTCTACCCCATGGCTTGACCAGGAAGCCCAATATTCATTATCTGACGAATACTGTACCAATTTCCCCAACATCTGTCTATTTTCAGTTGTATCTGAGAGCGGAATACTATTGATTGTTTTTATTTTTGAATTTAATCTTTTTAATGTATCAATTGCTGAAATATCTGTTAGTTCCCAAATTGGAATAGAATTATTAAGCGCTTTCATTAAGCTTTGACACCTATCAGCATCAATTTTTTTTACACTTATAATTGGAATTGCACCGGCAATTCTAATTCTGTTAATTTTTTGATTAAGGGTTTTTATATCATAATCATTTTCAATTGAAATAACTCCAGCATTGAAACTTGATCGGATTGTAATAGGCAGTTCATCAAGATTTTCAGTTCCCAGATAAATGGATTTGCCGACTTGGGCAAATGTTCCAATTTCTGCAGCATCAAAGGCCAAAACAGATTTACCGTTATTCCGGATTTGAACAATATTGCCGAAACTCTGGAGATAATTCTCAGGAATCAGCAACTCTATCAATTGTTTGTCACACATCAAGAAAGAGTTATAAAGACGCTTACCACTTATCAAAACTTCAATGGAAAGATTATTGTCAATAGCATCTTGATTTTGTCCGATTAATGCCAATGTCAATCTCAAATGCCCTTTAAAGTTACGGGGAAGCAATTCATCAAAGAACAATGCAATTCGTTGATTGGGTTGTAATGTCTGAGGCCAATCACTCGTTTTCCTCACGGGAATTGTTGACTTCAAGCTGGCATAAACAGGAAATTCATCAGGTAAATGCGGAGAATTGCTTGCTTGCGGCTGACTATCGAATTTACCAAATTGAATCGGCTCCATCTCAGTTGTGCCAATGCCAAGAATAACTGATGCCAAAGGATCAGCTCCACTCGGCAATTTTGTAATCAACCCGGCCATGCCCATATCCAAATCATCGGCAGATTTTTTATTCATATTGGCAGATTCAACGATGCTGTAACTGGGTAAATAGCGATAGTAAACCTGCAACATTAAAGCACACAAGCTGCTGGAATAAATTGCTAAATCTTTTTTGTCTTTTAAACGGAAGCTATTATCGCCTACAGGAAGATTCCAGTTACCGTCGGCTTGCTGATTGGCAGTCAATTCTGCTTTTAAATTTTCATTCCAGTTATCCCACTCTTTCCCACGCCCTTTTTCTGCTTGAAAAAGAGCCTGAGTCTGATAATACCAACGATAAAGCGGAAATTTTGAACTTTTCCCCCATACTGGTAATGGAATTTTGCCGCTTTCATCCTTCATGGTCTTTTCGGCATGACGTGCAGGTGTACTGGAACCTAAACCCAAAAGTTGTAAACACAGTAATCCGACTGGATTCATATTATCGTTTGATTGAAACCTCTTCATATTAATTCCCTGTGAAAATCCGCCCTTTTCGGCTTGATGAATTTTAATCAATGCCTCAGTGGCCAATTCAAATGCCTTATCGATGCCGTCAATATGGATTCCGGCATTGCGGCTGGCAGTCAATGCCTGAATATGCCAACAAAGCAGCGACAAATTACAGGCAGGTTCACCTGCAATAATCTCCCTCGCAAGAGGATTGGATAATTGCTCCGTTGCAGGTGGCACTTGTGGCGAATTATCATATTTAGGGGCAAAACTGCCAAGTTTATTCTGCCGCTCAATTATAACTTTTAGCCTCTCTTCCAATGGCTTTCGCAAACTAAAACTGCCGCTGATGGCATAACATTCGGCCAAAGCATAAGTCAATACAGCGTGACCAAAGCCATCGCCTGCATATTCAATATCGGGTTCATTGGATATTGATATTAGAAAATCTACACCATTTCGAACATTATCTGCATAGAGTTTGGAATCAAATTTTTCATCATGGGCGAAAAATGCCAATAAAGCCAATGAACTCAAGGTCACCGCATCTCCAGTCTTAAAACTCTCCGTACATCCCCAGCTCCCATTGGCATTTTGAGCAGAGGCGAGAAACTTCAGAGCTTTTTCCACCGCACTCTCACTTTGTTTATCACCACCATAACGTTTGATTAGTTGAGTACGCTTTGCAGTGTCACTTCGGGATTTGAAGGATTCGCCAATATGATGACCGGCTGGTAGCTTTCCACTGGCAAGAGGGATATTCACCTTTACTCGATTATTAGCCCCAGTTCCCTGAATTTCCCTGACGATCTTGTCAAGCTCATTATGTCTTTCGGAAACTGATGCGCTAGGCTTTATTGCATCTGGTGCTGACACTGTATTAGGAAGAGAGTTTCGCATTGCTTGTTCGGAAAATTCCTGATCGCCCTGTTGAGAGGTTTTATTAGTTGCAGAAGTCTCAGCGCCCATTGTTTCAGAAAAATTCAGGATCGGCATTATCTCTGGCTCGGGAGGTGTAAAATTGCTGATATCAACTTCTATTTCTGGTGTAAACTCGGTTTTCGATGCAGTAGAATTGTTGTTTAGAAGGCAAATCAACAAAAGCAGCATTATGTTCAAAACTAATGCTACTAACAGCGAATAACGAAATTTCCACTTTTTAACCATTTCTGTATAGGTCAGTTTCCGATACGCGTTGTTATATTGCTTGTAATTTGTATAATAGACTGTAATACTATCTTTGCTATATTATATTAAAAAATAAACTAGTTGGCCGATTGACTCCGGCAACGGCGGAGTAAACGCCTTATCCGCAAATGGTTACACATTATGGCGCAAGTTTGATGCCTTCTTGCGTAACCGCTTGCACTGAAAGTGGTTGCGTAAGTTCCGCTTGAGTCAATCAGCCAGCAAAAAAAAATAATAGTCGCATATCTCTAAATTAGGAATACTGTCTATGAAATATTGCGTCGCTTGTCTTCTTTTGCTCTTCACCACTATTTTTGTGGTAATGGCTGAAGAAGGATTGAGTAAGAGCAAAATTTCTGAATTAACTGTGCGGGCAAAGAATAAAGATTATGCAGCTGTATGGCAGTTGGCGGCATACTACCGTACCAACAATGATTTGAAATCTCCAGAAGAGTTACTGAAGAAATACACTTCTCCAATTGGTTTTGAAAAGATCCCCCCAAAAGATTCCGTAGATTATTTGAAATGTCTTCTGGAAACCGCACACCTTCGGGCATTAAAGGATGATGTGTCTGGGGCTCTGGCATTGCTGAGTTGGGCTGAGGGGCGCAACAATGATTTTCAACGGGCGGTATCCTGCCTGAAATACGCTGAAATTCTACTCGACTTGGGTGAATTTGAACGGGCAGACGCATATCTCAAAAATGTCAGAGAGATTACTGTAAAAAATATCAAGGAAGAAAACACTGCTGGCGCAGCTCTTGGACAAGGGGGCGAAACTCTTGACACTGATGCCGTCTGGAGGGAATTACAAGACAAATCTGTTATCTTGAGTTATGAAATAGAAGCGGAACAGCTCAAGGAAAAGTTCGGTGCAGGTTACAGCCTGTACGTAAAGCTTCGCCGAATGCAAAACACTGTCAAACGCTTAAAAGTTCCCCGTTATCAGAAAGAGGCCTTGAAGCTGGCCGATGAAATCATCGCTACCGATCCGGCCAGTCAGTTTGCTGCTGCGGCAGGATACCTGAAAGGTGAAATTCTGGCAGATAAGCTAACCGATAAATCCCCAGCCGAAGAGATTAAAACCGTAAAAGATTATTTGGGGAAATTTGTTAAAACTCAACCTGATGGATTGTATCACGGCGAAGCTTTGATGTTGTTGGGAAAAATCTCATTGGAAATTGAATGGAATGCCAAAGATGCGGAAAAGTATTATTCACAGGCGCTGGATTATTTTCAGAAATCACGCGAGAAACGTGATGCGATGAGTTTATACGCCGCCATGAGCGATGACCTTAAAAAACAGACCGCCCCAGTCCAAAAGCCTGCAACTCTGAACCAATGGAAACGCATCGAATATCACGATGAAGACCCCCTGAAACTATATAACACAGCCAATGCTCCTGTATGGTATGTCAGCGATAAAGAGAAGAACTGTATTTTTGCGCTTGGATTTATTGCCTTTTCAGATGAGAAATTTGATGTTGCAGAAACTTATTGGGACTTGGTAAAAAATTACTCTTCCGACGATGATATTATTGATGAAAAGTCACCGGCTACCGTTTATAAACGCCTGCTCAAAGCATGTCGCCTAAGAGGAATGATGTTCTGGCCTGAAGAAAAGGAGCCAATAAAGGATGCTGATATGCGTTTGAAATTCCAATATGCAGAATACTTGGCTTTACTGGAAAAGTTTTCGGAATCCATAGACTCCTTTAAAGATTTAGTAAGAAAATGCAGGAATGACGATAGCAAAGCTATTGCAATAGTCGGAATCGCATTTTCAAACAGCTTGTGGTTCGAAGATAAAACTCACCAGACATCGTTTTCATATTATAAACAGGTGATTGACAATAAGAAATTGAGCAAAAGTGCTATATATGGGCGTGCTCTCATGGAATGCGGAAAATTGTTTATGGGAACAGTTGGTGGAGAGAGAAATGCTTTGCCGCTTTTCGCACAGTATCTTACGTTGTTTAAAAACGGTCGCTACGTGCGGGAGGCAGAATACAGAACGGCGTGCTGCTATATCAGTGAGGGAAAAATAAACAAAGCCAAGGAGGTATATCAAAAGTTGAAAAACGGGAAAGATGCCTATGAGTTTTTTCTGGAAGGGCGAATTGCTGAATACGAAAACAACAAAAATAACAAGGAACTATGAATATGTTATACAAAAGACACATCCTTTCAATGTTGTGCTCCTTATCATTGGTTGCCTCTTTTTCTCTGTCTGCAGGAAATGACTCCTGGAGCCAATCCGGCAGTAACTTTTCTTATACACGGACAAGTAAAATCAATAAAAGTGAACTGCAAAATGGAGGCATTAGATACACTTTTAGCGTAAGTCCTCCTGGTGTTTACAGTTTTGATACAGGATACGGGACTTGTTCGCCGGGAACAATAAGTGTCACATCAGGTACTGCCACTGGAATAGCGGAATATGACAATAACAGTTTGCCGTCAGCAGATGTAAGTATGGCCATGTCCGGCAAATTGATCGCCAGCGGTCCGGGGGGCGGTACTCAGCCTACTTGGGACGCAAATGCCACTCTGAAGGCTCCGTTTAATATTAGATCAAATTACGATAATGGAGCCAAGGTTATTACCGTTCCAGCTGGAACAAATGTCACATACTCGGCCTATGAAGGTTCAAGCAGCAAAAACAGCAATTGGACAGTTAATGGTAATACCAAGAACAATGAATCAAGCATAATTTTCAGTCGTAGTTGGTGGGATGTGTCAGGTTGGTTTTCCGAAGGAATGGGGACTCCAGATCCCGGAGTTTATAATATAACCGCAAGTCCAACGGATGATGCTAATATTTCCGATAGCGGCATAATGACTATCGTAGGAGCTCAATTCTCACAAGGAACATGCTCCGGATATGATGATTATACGAACTGGAATAAGGGGGCATCAGATTATTATAGTCCAAATAGAACAGGATATTGCACAAAACCTTTTTTTTCACTGAAGGATGAGGCAAATGGAACGGCTTTGTTAACTCTTACTCCAAGTCCTGTTTCAGAAAGTGTAAATATAACTGAAAACGACAGTAGTATTGAAAATCTTTCGCCAGCCAATACAACGAGTAGCACAAATGTGTCTTTTAAAGGCATAGCTGGATTTTGGTCTGATGAAGGTGACATTGATGCTGTATTTAAGAACACAACGCTCGCAAGTATTACTGTATGTGCATATAAAGAAAAAAATATAGACGTACTGATTGTAAAGGTAAACGGGGCGTCTCATGCTGCCGATTATGGCCGGTTTTCACAGGCGATTGTTACTGCTAATATTGATGATTTGACCTATAACAAATCTACAATAACGGTTGATGGAATAGAATATAATATTAATGATAATACGATTTGGTCAGAGGCTATGTTTAGACAATTGAGAGACGATTTCTATACTTATAATTCAACTGCCGCCTACGATTATGTGCAATTTATTGTAAAAGGCAGTATGGATGATGGTTCTTGTGGAATGTCTGATAACATTCCGGCTAAGGATTCATGGGTTTTACGAGATATTGCGGCTTCTAGAACTTATCCCCATGAATTAGGGCATTGTTTAGGGCTTTATCATCGTAATTCAGATAAAGATGCTCTCATGTGTCAGACTGCGGATGCTAATATAGGTGTAGAAAAATTAAGAAAAGCGGAGTGGGACGATGTTAACTAAAATCAAAAAAACAATAGGCTTCCTCTTTGTTTATTTTTTAGCATTTAATGCTCATTGTGTAGATGACTTTATCACCGAGTTTCAGATTAAGATAATGAAAGTTGATCGTTCAATATTTGAAGATTTCAAGAAGAATAAATCTTTTGATTTGGATAG
>Ga0172379_10012368_pt1 | contig 10011 bp, 8 predicted proteins | sample GrowelOW334metaG_FD_119756 | JGI IMG/M metagenome (GOLD analysis project Ga0172379, IMG submission 119756) | Groundwater microbial communities from an aquifer near a municipal landfill in Southern Ontario, Canada - Groundwater well OW334 metaG | ecosystem: Environmental > Aquatic > Deep...
ACCGATTAATTATTATTATTTTGGTCATTTAGTTATTGCCACCATTACCAAACTTTCAGGCATTTCATCAGCTATTACTTACAATTTAGCCATGGCTTCCACTTGCGCCTTAACCTTTACAGCCTCCTTTTCTCTGGCTTCTAATCTTATTTTTTCCAGTTTTTCCAAAAAGAAACTTATATTTTCACTTACCGCCGGTCTAGTTTCCGCATTGCTATTAACCTTTGGCGGCAACCTTCACGTTGCTTATAAAATTATCAAAATCGACATCCAAAACAATAATCATTTAGTTTTAACCAGAAACGCCATTGCCAAAGCCGCGGAAACTTATTGGTATCCCGACGCTACCCGTTTTATTGGTTTCGATCCCGAAACCAAAGATAAAACCATTCACGAATTCCCTCTTTACAGTTTTGTTGTTTCCGATCTTCATGGCCACATGAACGATATTCCCAATGTTATTTTATTTATGGCCATTTTATTTTCCATTATTTCTATCTCTTCCCACTGGCTACTGGTTTTACCCCTATCTCTCATTCTGTCTATTAACTATATGACTAATGCTTGGGATATCGCCGTCTACGGCTTATTGTTTGCCATCTTCTTTTTTATTTATAATTTTTACCGCCATGGTTTTAAACCAGCTTTTATTAAAACCATCACCAGCGGTTTGCTTATAATTCTTTTTTGGTTCCTTTTTACCCTACCATTTTCTATTCACTTTACCCCCATGACCCAGGGTTTAAGGCTGTCAGACGCCCACACCCCCTTTTACCAATTACTTGTTTTATATGGCGGCTTTTGGCTTATCTGTTTCCCTTTTGTATTTTTTATACTTTCCAAAATTATTAAAAAATCAAAAACGGATATAAAAAATTCTGACCTTTTCGTTTTATCTCTAATTATCCTGGCTACCATTTTAATTATCATTCCCGAAATTGGTTACATCAAAGACATTTATATCTATGAGCATCGTCGGGCTAATACCATGTTTAAGCTGGTCTACGAAGCTTTCATTATGTATTCCCTGGCTTCCGGTTACGTCGTCGTCAGATTACTCGCCTCCCTAAAATCCAAACTTTTAGTTATTGTTTATGGGTTAATTTTTATTACAGTTTTCTCGATCCATCTTTCTTATTCCTATTTTGCCATCAATTCATACTACGGAAGTTTTCGAAATTATAAGGGTCTTTGGGGTTTAAATTGGCTAAAAAATTCTTATCCGGATAACTTAAGTGCTGTTAATTGGATTAACAGTAATATTCAAGGTCAGCCGGTAATGCTGGAGGCAGTCGGTGATAGTTACACCACTTTTAATCAAATTTCTATTGCCACCGGTCTGCCGACCGTTGAAGGTTGGATTGTCCACGAATGGCTTTGGCGCGATGGTTATGACAAGCCTGCCGCCCGCCAGACTGATGTTAAAAATATTTACGAATCCAAGGATCTAAAACAGATTAGAACTCTTTTACAAAAATATTCAGTTGATTATATTTTTGTCGGCCCCAAAGAAAAAGAAAAATATCCCAACCTAGACGATTCTATTTTTTCTCAACTCGGCGCCAATATTGTTTTCCAATCCGGCGATACTAAAATATACAAGCTAATCAAATAAACCCTTTCTCCTCTTAATGCTTTATCATTAATACCTATGGATCACATCCTTGATGGTTTAAACAAAGAACAATGCCTTGCCGTGACTCATCAGGGAACGCCACTTTTACTGTTAGCCGGTGCTGGATCGGGAAAAACCAGAGTTCTTACTCACCGTGCCGCCTATTTTGTGGAAACGAATCTTGCCAAACCTTCAGAAATCTTACTTTTGACGTTTACCAACAAAGCCGCAGGGGAGATGAAACAACGGCTAGTAAAACTCTTGGCTAATAGCTCTAAAGTCGCAACTGATAATTTTTTTGCCGGTACCTTTCACTCCTTTTGTAGTCGCGTTCTTCGCAGCGATGGCCATTTTATCGGTGTTTCGCCCAATTATGTTATTTACGACAGTAATGACCAGGAAAATTTAGTCAAAATTGTTTTAAACGAACTCGGTTTATCAACCAAGGAATTCAAACCAAGCAACTTACTTTATTTTATCGAAGCCGCCAAAAATAATTATCAATCTCCCACTGATTTAGGAGAAACCACCAATGGTTTTTGGCAGTCCTACGCCACCAAAGTATATAGTCTTTATCAAAAAAAATTAGATGCCTTTCAAGCTCTCGATTTTAACGACCTTTTGTTTAAGACGGTTACTTTATTCGTAGACCATCCCGAGATCCTATTAAAATACCAGGAAATTTACAAATTTATTTTGGTTGACGAATACCAAGATACTAATCAAATTCAATATCTCTTAACTAAGCTTTTAGCCAAAAAATATTCCCAAATTACTGCCGTCGGTGACGCTTCTCAGGCCATTTATGGTTGGCGCGGCGCCGACTACAAAAATTTAATCAGCTTCACTACTGATTTTGCTAATGTTAAGGTAATTAACCTTGAACAGAACTATCGCTCAACTCAAACAATTTTAGACGCCGCCAATTCCGTCATTATTAAAAATAATTCTCATCCGGTTTTAAAGCTCTTTACTACCAAAAAAAGTTCCGATCTGATCAAATTATTTGAAGCCGAATCTGAAATCGCCGAAGCCGATTACATTGCCCAGAAAATTAATTTTATTAATAATAATCTAAAAATTCCCTATCGTAACATTGCCGTCCTTTACCGAATGAATGCCCAATCCCGGGTTCTAGAAGAAGCCTTTTTAAGAGGATCAATTCCCTACGTTTTAATTGGTGGCCTCCGTTTCTATGAGCGTGCCGAAATTAAGGATATTTTAGCCATGCTTCGTCTGGCAGTCGATAGGGTCGACAAAATATCTGAAGACCGGGTTCAGAAAGCCATTGGTAAACGTAGAATGGTTGGATTTATCAGCCACTTAAACGATCTTGACATCAAACAACTAACCTCTCTTCAGTTACTTGAATCATTGGTACTAAATTCCGGTTATCTAAAAAAATTTGATCCCAAAGATGAAGAAGACCAACGTCGTATTGAAAATATTAAAGAATTAAAATCAGTAGCCACTTCCTATCCTCATCTCCATGACTTTCTGGAAAACATTGCCTTGGTTCAGCAGGAATATAGTTTGCAGGAAAAAAATAAAAAGAATAAAGAAAATCGTGATGGTGTCCGTTTAATGACTCTCCATAGTTCCAAAGGTTTGGAGTTTGAAGTTGTTTTTTTGGTTGGTTTTGAAGAGGGGATTTTGCCTCACGCTCGCTGCTTGGTCAACGAATTGGAAATCGAAGAAGAGCGCCGACTTTGTTATGTTGGTATTACCAGAGCTAAAGACTACCTTTATATCACCTATGCCACCAAACGCCTCTTCTTTGGTAAAAGTTCCCTCAATGAACCCAGCCGTTTTCTTTTAGACATTCCCCAAAATCTTGTCGAATACGACGAATCGGCCGTCGTCACCCGCGACCTGCGTCACCCAAAACCAAAAGAAGACGACGATTTCATCTACGACCCAGACATCTATTAACACGGTGCTATAATTCACTCAAATGAATTGTTCCTTGCACCCCGAAAAGACATTCCCCTTTATTATTGCTGAAGGAGGTAAGATTGTTGTCCAGTGTCCAGAAAAATTTCCTTTTACTAGTCGTTGTAAAATTGATGGCCAGCCATGTCAACCCGAAGATGTTGTGGCTTGCAGAACCCAACTTGAGGTTGAAATAAGAGCTCGTCTACAAGGTATCAAACTATATTGCTAAAATCTTTGCTTAATCCGGTTATAATCATTCTATGATTACCCGTATTCTCTATACCGAAGAAAAAGCTAAATACAATTCCCTGATTAAACATCCGGTTCAAACATGGGAGTGGGGTGATTTTCAAATATCACAGGGCCACAAAGTTTATCGGCTTGGTATTTTTAATGAAAAAGAAATGGTTGGTGCTTATATGGTTAGTTTTCATAAACTTCCAAAAGTTGACTATTCTATTGGCACCTTATGGCGTGGCCCAACTGTAGACGACGAAATGATAAAAAATATCAGAAAAATTGCCACCGACGAAAAAGCTATTTTTGTTAAATTTGAGCCCGATACCTATCAAAAAATTTACCACCCTGACGGTACTACTACCAATTTTTCCGTCAATACTCAATTTGACCAATTTATTGTTTCTCCCAAAGTTAATTTTTATCCCTACACTTACGTTGTTGATTTGTCTAAAACTGAAGATCAGCTTTTAGACTCAATGCATCCTAAAACTAGATACAACATCAAAGTTGCCAATCGCCATGACGTCAAAATCATTGACGCTACCAACGACAAAGGTTTTGAAACCTATTTAAAATTAATTTTTGATACTACCAAACGTCAGGGTTTTTATCTTCACAACGAAAGCTATCACCGATCTCAGTGGCAGATTCTTAAAAAAACCGGTATTCCCCATATTTTAATGGCCACTTTTCAGGGTCAGGTTTTAAGTGCCTTTATGTTATTTGCCCTTAAAGACAAGTTCTTTTATCCCTACGGCGCTTCGCTTGACGATCATCGCGAAGTTATGGCACCGACACTTTTGATGTGGGAAGCCATTAAATTAGGCAAATCTCTCGGTTGTAAAACTTTTGACATGTGGGGGTGTCTTGGCCCTGACGCTAAAGAAAGTGATAATGGTTATGGCTTTACTCGTTTCAAGCAGGGTTACGGCGGCGACTTAATCCAGTTTGTTGGCTCTTATGATTTAATAATTAACCCTCAGCTTTACAAAATTTATAATCTAATCGACAAATACCGCTGGCAATTTCTCCGTCTCAAAGCCAAGGTGTTAAAATAATCCCATGCCTGATACTAAAATAAATCGCGACGATCTTCTTCACATCGCCAAGCTTTCGCGACTAACCATTCCTTCTGAAGAAGAAAACGAACTTATTGACCAACTTTCCCAAACCGTTTCCTATATCGATGTCCTAACCAAATTAGATACCCAAAATGTGGCCCCGACCTTTCAGGTAAACCATAAAAAAAATGTTTTTCGATCCGATGAAATTAAACCATCACTTACTCAACAGCAAGCCTTGTCTAATGCCAAAGACGCCTATCAGGGTTATTTTAAAACTGAAGCCACTATCAACAAAAACAAATAAATATGCCGAACCTAAATAAATTAACCCTAAAAGAAGCTCTTTTGGGAATTAAAGAAAAGAAATTTACTGCTCCCGAGTTAGTTTCTGATTGTTATGACCGTATTGCTGCCGTCGATCATCAGTTAAATTCTTTTGTTACTATAGTTGACAAAGAAACAGCCTTAAAACAGGCTCAAAAAGTCGATCCGTCTTTACCTTTGGCCGGGATTCCCGTAGCTATTAAAGATAATTTTTTAATTGAAGGTTTGCGCACCACAGCCTCTTCCAAAGTTCTTGATAGCTATATTGCTCAATATACCTCTACCGTTGTTCAAAAGTTAATCTCAGCGGGTGCTATCGTCATTGGTAAAACTAATATGGACGCTTGGGCTCACGGCTCATCTACCGAAACCAGTGATTTTGGTCCAACAAAAAACCCCTGGAATACTAACCACCTTCCCGGTGGGTCGTCAGGTGGTTCTGCCGCTGCCGTTGCCGCCGACGAATGCATCATTTCTATCGGCTCTGAAACTGCCGGTTCAATTCGCCAGCCATCAGCCTGGTGCGGTATTGTTGGTTTAAAGCCAACTTATGGCCGCTGTTCCCGATACGGCGTTATTTCTATGGCCTCATCAACCGATTCTCCCGGCCCAATTTGTAAAACTGTTGATGATAGTGCCTTCGTTTTATCCATAATTGCCGGCCACGATCCTAATGATGCTACCAGTATTGACCAAAACTCTTGGCTGTATCCATCACAATCAATTTCTGATTTAAAAGGCTTAAGGCTAGGTTTGCCCAAAGCCTATTTTCCTTCAGAAATAAAAACCGAAGTTAAAGAAGCTACTCTAAGAGCGGCTGAAACTTTTAAAAAACTTGGTGCCGAAATTATTGAGCTTGATGTTCTTGACCCACAATATGCCATCGCTGTTTATACCGTACTACAACGTTCCGAAGTTTCGTCTAATTTAGCTAGATTTACCGGTGTCCGTTATGGTAACGACCGCTCATTTTTTGCTAAAGAAGCCATCAGAAGAATTATGTTGGGTACTTATTCTCTAAGTAGTGGCTATTACGATGCCTACTATTTAAAAGCCCAAAAAGTTAGAACCTTAATAGTTGACGATTTTAACAACCAATTTAAAAAAGTTGACGCCATTATCGGCCCGACTTCGCCGACAACCGCTCTACCTTTGGGTGCCACTCAGGGCCAGGCTATGTTTGGTGAACTTGAAGATATGTTAATGGAACCATCGTCATTAGCCGGTTTACCCGGAATTTCTATTCCCTGTGGCTTTGCCAACGGTTTACCCATTGGTCTTCAAATCACCGGTCCACAATTAAGCGAAGACAAAATCGTCAATATCGCCCGCCTCTTTGAATCTAATACTGATTATCATTTGCAACGCCCACAATTATGAAAGTCACTCCCATTATTGGTCTCGAAGTTCACGTCGAACTAAAAACTAAATCAAAAATGTTTTGTGGTTGTGACGCCAGTCATTTTCATGCCCAGCCCAATACTCACACTTGTCCCGTCTGTTTAGGATTACCTGGTGCTTTGCCTGTTCCTAACAAAACCGCTTGTGATTGGGATATTAAATTAGGTCTGGCCTTAGGTTGTTCTATAAATAGAAACTCTTTTTTTGAACGCAAAAATTATTTTTATCCGGATTTACCCAAAGGCTATCAAATTACTCAACTCCAAAAACCTTTTGCCATCAACGGAAAAATAAAAGTCGATGGTTACGATATTCGCATCAATCGGGCTCATATGGAAGAAGACACTGGTAAATCGGTTCACATGACTCTTGATGGCAAAGACGTTACTCTATTGGATTACAACCGTTCCGGAGTTCCTTTAGTCGAAATAGTTTCCGAGCCCGATATTCCTTCCGCTCAAGTTGCTAAAAGTTATTTGAATAAAATTCAGCAGATTGTCCGTTACATTGGTATTTCCGATGCCGATATCGAAAAGGGAAGTATGCGTTGCGAGCCAACTGTCAACCTTTGTATTGATGATAAGTATTTCACTCCGTTAGTTGAGATAAAAAACGTCGCCTCCCTAACCGGTGTACTAAACGCTATCGAATTTGAAATTAAACGACAAACCCAAGAATATATTGACAGCAATATTGTCAAGTCAGATACCAATAAAACCACCCGTGGTTGGGATGCCGATAAAAGTCTTACCTTTTTACAACGGGAAAAAGAGGGTAGTGCTGATTATCGCTATTTTCCCGAGCCAGATATTCCACCAATAGAATATTCAGATGACGAAATCGAAGCCATCCGGGCTTCTTTGCCCGAACTCCCCGATCAAAAAATTGCCAGATATAAATCTTATAATCTATCTGATTATGATGCTAATTTATTAGCAGACGATGCTGTCTTTTCTGCTATATTCGAAAAAGCTTTAAATAATTCTACTGATTTTGAATTTGCTAAATTTGTCACTAATTTATTTATAGGTCCTCTTAAAACCATTTCGCTTGAAATCGAAAAAATAAACCCAATCTTTTTCAAAAATATTTTTGAACATAAAAAAGAGTTATCGTCAACCGCTATAAAACAATTAATTTTAGATTCTTATGAAACCGGTATTGACCCGCTTGAAATTGCCAAATCAAAAAATCTTTTCCAAGTTTCTGATACTGGTAAAATCGAAGAAATTGCCAAAAAAATTATTGCTGATAATCCAAAAGCTGTTGCCGATTATCAAAAAAATCCATTATCAATTGGTTTTTTAATCGGTCAACTCATGCGTGCTTCCGCCGGCTCCGCCAATCCCCAACTGGCTAAAGAAATTTTGGAAAAACTATTGAAATAAAAGGTATTTCCTCAATTTTTCGACCAATTAATGCTATGAAAAAAATATTAATTGTCATAGGTTTAATTTTAGTAATTATTTTCGCCTTAAGATTATTGACTCCAGAAGATACGTGGATTTATCAAAACGGTACTTGGGTTAAACACGGCAACCCTTCATCTCCTCAACCAACCGTTTTACCAGGCATATAAAAATTGTTATAATCCATTAATACATTTTTGCCCTAAGGAGAACAAAACAATGGATGTAACTGAAAAAGAAATGCCAATCAGTATGGTTAAACTTCTTAACGGAATCAATGGTATTATTGACCCCAAATCCAGAGAACAAGTACTTAGTGATTTTAAAAATATGGACGAAGCAAGAAGGGTAAGTCTAGCTGAAAAAACCCAAGTCTTTATTGAAAGCAAAGAATTTTTAGGTTTACGAGTTGCGCCATTTTATTTTACATTGACCAGTTCAATTCCTTCACTGGCCCAGCTAACTCCAGGAGAACAGGCAAATGTGTTAAACAGGATCGCCGGTATACCTTTAATGAGGTAGAATCTTGCTAAACTATACAGGTGCCCACAACTAAGCAAAACGAATCAATTTTTCAACAGCAATACTCTAAACTTAATCCGGAGCAAAAACTGGCCGCCGACACTATCGATGGTCCAGTAATGGTAATTGCCGGTGCCGGCACCGGCAAGACCCAAACAATTATCCTACGAATTGGCAAAATTCTTAATGATACCCAAACCAATCCCCACAGCATTCTTTGTCTAACTTTTACCGAATCAGCCGCCATCAATATGCGTTCCCGGCTGGTTTCCCTTATTGGTGCTACCGGCTACAGTGTCAGAGTTGGCACTTTTCATGCTTTTTGTAATGGTGTTATTCGCGACAATCCCCAATATTTTTTATTTTCCAAACGCCAGGCAGTTCCTTTAGACGACGTTAAACAAATTCAAATTGTTCGCCAATGTATCGATAAATTACCCACTACAAGTTTATTAAAAAACGTCAACTTTACTTATTTTTTCCAAAAAGATATTATTCGTGCCCTGCAAACTTTAAAAAAAGAAAATATTACCCCAGATCTTTTGGAAGATCTAAACAAGAAAGCCGCCGACTTTGTTAATCTGGCCACTCCATTTATTGATCAGCTCAGTGCTATCCGTGCCACTCCCAAAGCCTCCGTCGAAATTACCAGCCTCATTAATTCTATTGCGTCTTTGCCAGTCGACATCCTTTATCAATCCCGAATTAAATTATTTCAAAATCTAAACTTATCACTTTCTGAACTTAAAAAATCAGTCAAAGATTTTGTCATTTCAACTTCAACTAATCTTGTCAAAAATAACGATCTTTTAGCAATATATCAGGGCTATCAACAGGCATTGCTGGATCAAAATCTTTATGATTATGACGACATGATTCTGTGGGTCATAAATGCCTTTAAAGCCAACCCCGATTTACTTGCCCAATACCAGGAAACCTATCAATATATTTTAGTTGACGAGTTTCAGGATACTAATTCATCACAATACCAAATCATTAGTCTGCTTTTACAAAACCAAGAAAACCCCAACATTTTTGTTGTCGGTGACGACGATCAGTCAATTTATCGCTTTCAGGGAGCCTCGGTTGAAAACATTTTTAGTTTTTACCAAGCTTTCAAATCCAGTCTTAAAGTTATTGTCTTGAAAAATAATTACCGAAGCCATCGGCTAATTCTTGAAACATCTGGCCAAGTGATTTCTAACAATCTTAATCGGATTACTAAATATATCGACAACATTGATAAATCTCTTGTCTCTGTCGCCACCTACGATCCCAATCCAATTAATTTATTTGCCGGCAAATCTAATCTTGAAGAAAATTATTACGTCGCTACTAAAATTAAAAAACTCATCGATTCCGGAGTTAACCCCAATCAAATCGCTGTACTTTATCGGAATAATGCCGACGTTAAAGAACTCTTACCCTTCTTAACTCAAAACCAAACCAAATACCTGTTATCCGACTCAATTGATATATTACAAACCATTGAGATTCAGCA
>Ga0172379_10012369_pt1 | contig 10010 bp, 10 predicted proteins | sample GrowelOW334metaG_FD_119756 | JGI IMG/M metagenome (GOLD analysis project Ga0172379, IMG submission 119756) | Groundwater microbial communities from an aquifer near a municipal landfill in Southern Ontario, Canada - Groundwater well OW334 metaG | ecosystem: Environmental > Aquatic > Deep...
CAACTCTTTTTCCGAAAAAACGGTTGCGCCGGATACAATGGGAGAAAATACCGGTTCCTCTCCCTGATTCATTCCCGCCGCGGGAAGTTTCGCGCCGCACTGTCCGCAAAACGTATTGGCGGATGGATTTTCTTTCGAGCATTGAGTGCAGACCATGGGCATTATCCTTCAACGTTCAAAAATTTTTGAATCAGTTCGAGCACTTTACTCGGCATGTACGGTTTCACAAGATAATGACTTGCCCCCAGTCTCTTCACTTCCTGGACAACCTCGATACTTGAAACGGCGGAGATCATGATGATGAGGGCATTCGGATTGATCGCACGCATTTGCTTCAGGGCTTCGATCCCGGGAAGTTTCGGCATCATATTATCGAGAAAGACGATGGAGGGGGAATACTTCTTAAACTGTTCAACTCCTTCTTCGCCGTCTCCGGCAAAATATAATTTTTGAATTCCTGCCTTCTTCAGCGTCATCATGAACAACGCACGAATATGTTCTGAATCATCGACGACGAGGACGGAAACATCTTGCATTTTCATGGCATTACTCAATAATGTTGAATTTTTTCAGCACGCCGTAAATTTTTTCAATTTCGAATGGTTTTAAAAGATACCCGTTTGCGCCGGCTTCCTTGGCGAGCTGCACATCTTCCATGGATGACAATGCCGTGAGCATAATGCCGATACAATCCGGATTAATTTTTTTCATCTCCCGAAGGGCATCAATTCCGGATATTTTCGGCATCATATTGTCCAAAAACACGATATCCGGCTTCAACTCCTTGAATTTTGCAATCGCCTCCTCGCCATTTTCTGCAATCTCAGTCTGAAGATTCTTTTTCTTTAAAATGGCAGCGAGCAGCGTTCTATTGTATGCGGAATCGTCAACAATAAGTACTTTTTTCGTCATGCAGGGGGTCTAGGTTTGTAATTTGTTTCTGCATAGTAACAAGATTTATCGGGGAATGCAACATGACAGGATCAAATGACAGGGTCATTTTCATCGCGATAATACAACGATGGTGGAAATACAAAAAAAAACGCCGATACTCCAGACCGGCGTTTGCACTGTTCTTTTTAGGAAAAAGTTTATTTCACCAATTGTAAGACGATCGAATTAAATTCATCCGGCTTTTCCATCATTACCATATGTCCTGCATCTTCAATAAATGTAAGTGTAGCATGTGGAATACCGTTTTTTGCTATTTTACCAATGGCAGTTGAACTGCCACCGTGAAGGATCGGATTGGGAATCAATCCATCATTCCGGCCAAAAATAATGTGGGTCGGGATAGTCAGGTCTTTTAATCGGCTTGTCGTCGGTTCGTCGATCATGCCTGCAACCGATCGAATAACGGCGTAGCAGAATTCATCAAAATCAGAAGTCTTTGCCATCCTCGCACGTTCTTCAACCATCCATTCAAATTTGTCATCATAGTTGTAAAAATTTGCGGCAAGATTTGCACGGATTCGATCTTCAGGAGTTTTCTTTACAAAATCTATCGTCATAACACTTTTTAACCAATCGCCGTCTCCGCGAGAAAATGGTTCTATCCCCGCGGGTGAGGCAAGAATCAATTGGTCTAGCATGCCGGGATAGTTTAACGCGAATATTATCCCGATTTGTCCTCCCATTGAATGACCAACATAAACAATTTTGGACAGTTTCTGCTTTTCAAGAAATCCCTTTATCGTTTCGGCGAAGAATGTCATGGTATAAGGATAAACACCTTTGTCTGATTTACCGTACCCCGGAAGATCAATGGCGATCACGCGAAACTGTTTTGACATTTCTCTGATGTTATATCGCCAGAATCCGCCGTTGCTGGCAAGTCCGTGGACCAATAGAATTGTTTTGGGTCCGCTTCCTTCATCGATATAACTGACGGTAATGCCGTTCACAGACGCTTCATGGGAGACAAAACCATAATCAAAATCAGAGAACTGCATTGCAGGGGAGTTTTTATACACAAATCCTCCTGAACATCCGAAAAAGAAAAGGGCAGAAAGTACACAGAGAGAGAATTTCATTGATCATTCCTTTCCTAGAACATTAACCAAGACATATTCAAAAATGCTACCCACGGATCCTGAGAGGGGCGTACACCGTTATACGTCACCAGCGGACTGTCGTAAAAATCTCCCATCATCATATAGCCGGCACTGAAACCAAAAGTCAGAAATACTTTGTAGGTATACTGTGCTTCGAAGTTGATCTCCGACCCGACAAGATTCCCTCCTCCTTGAGGGGCATAATTCGAGAGAGCAGCAGCCCCGCCAAGCTTCACCATCATTTTATTCGGAATAATATCGTGTGAAGCATTGAGGAACAATCCCGTAACACCATAGCCCATATTGGAAATATCCTGAACAGCCGAATAGTATCTGTTCACTACTTTAGGATCAGGAAACAGAAGAAGCGCTTTATGGTTGCCGTAAATTGCCGTCGGCGATCCGTAGACGTTTCCGGTAATGACACTGCTCACCTGTTTGTCGGCAGCGCCGTTATTGTCGCCGGTGGTGTATAACCCTTCAAAGCTGATCCTGTCGTTGACCGTTTGTCCGTATTTATAATTGATTGATCCATTCACCGCAACGCCGAGAATATCGGCATAATAGTTTGTCGCTGAAATTCCAACGGTATCAATCGTTCCGATATTCGACATGACAAAAACATCTTCCCACCATCTGCCTGTTGCGAAATCACGATTGTACGATATATGTCCGCCAAGCCAGGTAATGTTTGCTTCGTATTTTGATGTTGGAATGCTCATTCTGTTTTTCCCTGTGGCTCCATTATACTCTGCAAGCGAACTGTTCAATCCCTGGCCAAGAACAGAGATTCCCCCGTTGTTTTTTCCTCTGTCCCATAAGAACCAAGCATCAAGCCCTGCTTCCACACGGGGTGTCAAGCGGGATTCTGCATCAACCATCCAAAGGGCAACGTCATCATTATCCGAAATATTGTTCTCATACAATTGAAAATATCCTGCCCGAAATTGTGTCTCTTGGTTCAAATACTTATATAAACTCACACCAACTCCCTGCGTACCAAAATAAGAAAGTTTATATCCGCTTGTTTGCGTTGTGCTAATCGCGGTAACATTCGGGTCGCGGACATTATCGAATACTCTCTGAAGACCTATGACAAGGTTCCATGTTGCGTCCGTTGGATGAATATCCACGTTCGCAAGGAGTGTTTGTAAATTAACCTGCCCTGCGTTGAGCCCACCTCCTTTATTTCCTCCAACTCCGTACGCTGCGTCACCCCATGTCATGTCGATCTTGAATAGACTCCGGAATGTGGCAACACCATCGAGGATTTGCGGAGAATAAATGAACATCGGAACGAACCTCTGTTCGACGTACGAAGCGGTCTTTCCGACATTTGTCGTGTTAGGGCCAAAGAGTCTGCCGATGATTTGTCCCTGCAGCAGTTCATTGGTAGGTGAAATATTTGAGGCGGTCGCGCGGGTAAACCAGTAACCGATAAATTTCAATTCTCCGGGTTTGGGGTCGGGGAGCCGTAGGGACCGGTCATGAAATTGAATACTGTCTTGCGCCGAGAGAATTGCTGCCGGAGAAACAGCCAATATCATGAGAAGGAACAGCCGTAGAGTTTTCATACATTTTCCGTTATAAACGCCATGCAACGGTGAATACCGCTGCATGGCTGATGTAGGGAAATTATTGCTTTACGTAGTGCTGGATATAAATCGGATATGCCGTTGTCCCAACCGATGTGCTTCCGAATCCTTTTGCCGGTGTAGGTGGATTTACTCCGAGTGCCGGACTTGTTTGTATGATCTCATAGCTCATATTCGTACCGCTGATCGCGTAAATGCCGGTTGAAGTAACGACCGAGGGAGTCGCCTGATTGGCAACGATATCGAATATCTTCGCTCCCTTCGTAACCGATGCAGAAGCGGTATCGGAATATTGCGATTCCGAATAGGTAATCGTTCCGGTAAATGTTGTTTGAACATTGGCGCTGTCTGTTTGAACAACCGTATAGGATTTGTTCTCGTTAAAGGTTGCAACAATTTTTATAATTTTAAATGGAGCAACTTTTAAACCGTACGGCACATTCGCCCCCTCGGAAACCCATACTCCGACGATCGGATCCTTTGTCGTCGGCGCAACGGTGGTATCTTCATCTTTCTTGCAGCCGATCACAAGCAGCAGTGCAGCGGTAAACAGAAATAATATTTTTTTCATACGTCCTCCTAGGAGATTTGTTGTGGATGGTACTGTGAATTAAAAATGAGAATGTTGCTGTAAATTTATCAATGCGCGTTTCAATATTTTCCCGCTGTCTCCCTTCGGCAGTTTCGGTATAAATTCAAAATATTTAGGGATTTTGAACTTTGCCAGCTGGCCGGAGCAAAATTCTTTCAATTCTTCAACTGTTAACTGCTCCCCCGCTCGGACCACGACAAATGCCTTTCCGACTTCTCCCCATTGCGAATCGGGAACACCGATGACCGCAACCTCGCTGACTTTGGGATGTGAATAGAGAAAATGTTCAATCTCGGCAGGGTAGATATTTTCGGCGCCGCTGATAAACATATCTTTTTTTCGATCAACTACGTAAAAATATCCCTCTTCATCTTTCCGCACGATATCTCCGGTGTGGAACCATCCGTCCCGGATCGCCTCTTCGGTTGCTTTCCAATTATTCCAATATCCGGGAGTCACTACCGGCGATTTTAACAGCAGTTCCCCCGGCTCATTCGTACCGACATCGATTCCGGCATCATTAACAATTCTCGTGTCGATATAAAAATTGGGAAAACCGATCGATCCTTTTTTTCGTATTGCATCGTTCTCCGGCAATGAAAAACAATTAGGTCCGACTTCCGTCAAACCGTATCCCTGCCTGATGGGAACTCCTTTTTTTTGCCACAATTCGATCTGCGGCATCGGCATCGGCTCTCCCCCTACAATCGCGAAGCGGACGGAGTCGAATGTCGTTCGCTCGAACAGCGCAGTTTCAGACATCATCTTCATCATCGTCGGAACTCCGAACAGCACCGTCACATTCTCCGCATCGCAGAGCTCGACGATTCGTTCAGCGTCGAACGAATTCAGAAAAATGATCGTTGCACCGTGATGCAGGAACGGAGTCGTCAGTACGTGCCACCCCCCGGTGTGGAAGAACGGAGCAAATGTCAGCGAGATATCATCGCTGGTGATGTTCAGCCGCATTTCGGTATTGATCGAATTCCAAAAAATCATCTCGTTCGTGATTAATGCCCCTTTGGGTTTCCCGGTCGTACCGGATGTATAAAGGATCATACACGGACTTTCAAAACGGACATCGATGGCAAGCGGTGTCGGGGGAATCGATGCGTCGGATATTATTCCTGCGAGACTAATTTCTGTCTTCGACGAAAGTAAAAGCACCTGCTGGGTTGTTGACGAAAGGGCAAGATGGTCCGCGACTTCTCTAAAGTGTTCTTGGAGGACAAGGAGTTTCGCGTTACAGTCTCCGAGAATGTATTCGATCTCGCGCGGCGCAAGGCGATAGTTTATCGGTACGAGGATTGCGCCAATTTGTTGAACCGCAAAATATAAGAAGAGGTATTCGATACTATTCATCGACAGCACGGCAATCCTGTCGCCATAAGAAATACCGTATTCGTCGATAAGGGCGTGCGATATTCTATTGGCAATGGCGGACATTTCGGCGTAGGTATACTGTTTCCCGGAAATATCGTCTTTCACTCCGATCTTCGACGGCGTTAAGAGCGCCCATCGATCGAGCCATTTCGTGCGAACCATATTACGCGTCCGAATTTTTGGTGAAAATCATTCCGGCAGCTGCCACTATTGTGCTGGCAAAGAGCGCACACGCAGCTGTCACGGCCGGATTGTTGTAATACATCGTGATCTCTCCGTAAAACATGCCGAAATGAACAGCCAGAGCCGTCAACGATGCAATGAAAACGACATTCTTATTCACCTTTTTCACAAAGATGCCGAGAAGGACCGGAATAAAGGTCGCTGAGAATAATCCGTATACTCCGTTTTGCGCAAAAAGTGCGACAGAAATCGATGGATGTAAAATTTGATCGTATGATAGTACAAATGTTACCGGAGCAAGGATTGCTAAAAAGATCTTGCTGATTTTCAACAACCGATGTTTTTCCCCCTCGGCTGGCAGTACCGGCACAGGGAATACATTATTCACAAAATCATTTGAGAAGATTGTCGAGAGGGAAAGCAGAATCCCTTCCATCGTCGAAAACCCCGCGGCAAGCACACCGAGCATGATGACCGAACGCATTGTTGGCGAAAACATCTCCACGATGTACGTTGAGATCACCCGATCGACCGGGAGCGGTGCCCCGTCAAGCAGTAATCGGGCATAAAGTCCCACAAACAACAAGGCAAAAAATAATGATTCGACAATAATCGCGGTTGTCAAATATCGATTGACATCCTTCTCCGTTCTGAGAAAAAGAGATTTTGAAATGATATGCGGCTGTGTGATGATTGCAATGCCAATGATGAAGTTGCAGATAACCGTTTCAAAGAAATCGCGGAACAATTTGCTGTCGGGATTTGTGATGCTTCCATAGTGAGGTCCAACGGCATTCAACCGATCGAAGAATACTCCGATGCCGTCGGAAAAAAGACTCAGTCCGGATCCGAGCAAAATGAATGCAACGATGATCATGATGATCGCCTGAATCGTATTCGTCCAGACGTGCGCCGATGCACCGCCGAAAATGATGTAGGTGAACGTAAAAAGAATAACGATGAGCAATGAAACGATCACGCCGATCTGAAGCACATTGCTCAGCACAACCGCAAGGCCGACGGTGATGAGCACAAGAAATGTTATCTGCAGTAAACTGACAATCGAGAGATAGATGGTAAATCGTTTATCAGCAAACCTGCTTCCGATCCAGTTCGGTACAGTAATCACCGAGAATTGATCGCCAATTGTTCGAAAACTTTTCGAAAGAACAATTAAACCGATGGTGATTCCCAACGGAGTTGCCAGTGCATATCCCACAAATCCGGCCAGTCCGTAGGCGTAGACGAGTCCAGGATTAATGACGAATGTTGCGGCACTGGTCATATTGGCGGCAAGCGAGAGACCAATGAAAAATGGATTGACATTTCTTGTCCCAATACTGAACGATTGAAGTGTTTTCGCCTTTCTGCTGTTGTAGAAAGCAATCCCTGCGATGGTCGAACAGTAGCCGACAAAAAATACCCACGAAAGGAATGTATCATTCATTCAATTTCTCATTGATTAAGTGTTGTAACTCCATCGAATTGCCGAAACAGCCATCGCCATTCCCCCTCCGGAACTGACAAGGAAAATGAGATCATCTTTTTTCAATTTGTGTTGAAGCACCGCATCATCCAACGCCATTCCGATGGCCGCACTTCCCGTATACCCGTATTTGTTCATCACATTGTGCGATTTTTCGCGAGAAAGTGACAATGCGTCAAGCGTTTGATTGATACTGTTAATGTTGATCTGAGTAAAGAAGAAATGATCGACGGCAGAAACCGGCTGGCGGATCTTTCCGGCAACTTCGGTGATAAACCGGGGCCAATACGTTGCATTGGTCTCGAGGGGAATCTTCTTTGCAAACCTAAGCAGATGATCTTTATTGTCGATCGCTTCATGTGTCGTTTTGATAAAAGTTCCCCCGGCATAGATTCCCATGTAATCATGGTACTGTCCATCAGTGAACAATTTTGTGTGAAGCACCCCTGGTTCGTCGTTTGAAGGAGCAAGGATCGCCGCGCCGGCACCGTCGGCAAATAGGGTGGCAATTTTCTTGTCGGAAAAATCCAGATATCGGCTCATCAGATACGCCCCAACGACAAGAACATAGTGATATTGATCGTCACTGATAACATATTTTGATCCGATATCCACCGCGGTAACGAATCCGGCACAGGCGGTATTAATATCGAATGTACCGGCATTCACCGCTCCGAGCTTATACTGAACAACTGAAGCTGTCGAAGGCGAAATGTAGTCCGGTGTGTCGGTCGACACCACAATAAGACTCAGGTCCGATGGTTTCAAATGTGCTGCGGTCAATGCTTTTTGTGCTGCTTCGACTATGAGGTCGGAAGTGACCTGGGCATCGGATGCAAACCGCCGTTCCATGATATTCCTGTTTTGTTTCAGGAAGGAGTCGACATCTTCACCGTACAAATCGTTGAAATATGAATTTGGCACAATTCGTTCCGGTGCATAATGTCCTGTTGATATTATTTTCGCTGTTCGCATCGCACTCTATATTGATCTTTGAAAATTGTTTGTAAAATTACCACACCATTCCACCGTCCACACTGAGCACCGTTCCGGAAACAAAGGCCGATTCGTCCGAAGCAAGAAATAAATACGCATAGGCGATATCGATCGGTTCACCAAGTCGTTGCAGGGGCGTTCGCTCTTTGATTCCGGTGAGTACTTTTTCCGGTACTGTCGCGATCATCTCCGTAGCGATAAATCCCGGAGCAACGGCATTTACGGTAATGCCCTTTCGTCCAAATTCACGCGCCCATACCTTTGTCATTCCAATGACGCCCGATTTTGTCGCTACGTAATTTGTCTGCCCAAAATTTCCATACAGTCCGACAACACTCGACGTATTGACAATTTTCCCGTATCCCTGTTCAACCATGAACGGAGCAACCGCTTTCGTCATATTAAAGACACCTTTAAGATTCACGCTGATGACCTGATCGAATTGTTCCTCCGTCATTTTTGCAAGCGTGGCATCCCGCGTGATTCCGGCATTGTTGATCAGAATATGGATCGTTCCTAATTTCCCGGTAATTGTTTTCGCCAGCTGTTCGCAGTCGGCAAAACTCGCTACATTGACTTTCACAGCAAGCGCTTTCCCGCCCATGGCAGAAATTTCGTCCACCGCTGATTGCGCCTGATCCTCGTTGATGTCGGCAATAACGACATGCGCACCTTCACGCGCAAAAAGGAGCGCCGTTGTTTTTCCTATTCCCCGGCCTGCTCCGGTAATGACGGCAATTTTGTTCGCTAATCTCATGTCGGCCTCATTTCTTCGTAATTGTTTTCTTTTTCTTTCTCCAGACCAAATCGAAATTCAGATAAAACTCGTTCATGTGTTCATAGAATAGTTCCATGATTTCAAGGTTCTCTTTCCACCGTTTCGTATCGGCAGTGCGGTCGGAAGAAAGTGCGTGGAGGAACGTTTCAGCAATGGAAATATTTTTTCTCACTGTTCCCATGTTAAAATGGAACACGTTGATAAAGATGTCGGAATCCGCGATATAATAATCTTTCCGGCTGTCTGCACCGCTGCTTTTTTTAATAAATCCGTATTCGGTTAATCTGCGGGTCGCTTCGGAAATGAGACCTTTGCTCCTGTTCAACAGACGGCCGATTTCTCCAAGCGATAACGGCCCGGGTGTTGTCAGCAACAATCCGATGATCAGCCCGTTAAGACGTTTGAATCCGTAGGAGGCGTACAGATTACCGTATTCTTCGACAAATAGTTTTTGATGCGATGTAAGCCGTGGAATCATTCTTTGGAATCCTCTTATATTCTGAATGTTTAGAAAATATTAAACATACAAAACTCTAATGTCAAGCAATATTTTCACAAACGTTTACGTACTATGGAAAGATGAAAGAACCGGGAGTTCAGAATGTGTAGAGAGCAGAGAGATTTCGGTATTCTTTTTCAATTTCAGGATCAAAACATACAAAAATTATTTTGTCCAAACCGGCCTTCCCCTTCAGCCAGGTAATTATAGTAACTATTGCGGTCCGGCATGCCAGATCGACGGGATAACCGTACGCCCCGCAGCTAATGGCGGGAAATGCGATTGTTTTGCAGTGAAGTGATTGGGCGATATCAAGACTCGACCGGTAGCACGATGCCAGTAATTCCGATTCACCGAAATTTCCTCCGTGCCATACGGGACCGACAGTATGAATCACATACTCTGCCGGCAGGTTATACCCATGTGTGGCTTTCGCTTTCCCTG